>Ga0209390_10005538_pt1 | contig 17763 bp, 12 predicted proteins | sample BON01_FD_187212 | JGI IMG/M metagenome (GOLD analysis project Ga0209390, IMG submission 187212) | Freshwater microbial communities from Lake Bonney liftoff mats and glacier meltwater in Antarctica - BON-01 (SPAdes) (version 2) | ecosystem: Environmental > Aquatic > Freshwater > Ice > Glacier...
GCCCAACCCTCTCATGGGAAGGTCGTAACGGAAAGAAGCATCTAAAAAAGCGACCGGGGGATAAAATAAAGTTGGCGTTGTTCGGCGAATAGTGATAAAAGGCTTTTTCAAGTGGGATCAATTATTAATGCGCTACCTAGTAGCCTGGGTAGATGTTAGCGCTAACATAGATGGATCCGGGGGTGTCCTTGCAAGATGACGCCATAAAGAGGAAAGCCGGGATGACCGGAATGGGGTAATTGAAGATGCGTGAAATCAAAACAATAATGAAAAAAAACAAATTGGCTATGGCCGTATCGGCAGCTCTGTCCATTGCCGCCGGCCAGGCGGGTGCGCAGCAGGCCAGTGATGACGTGATCGAAGAGATTGTGGTCCAGGGTATTCGCGGCAGTTTGACACAGGCCCTGGGTCTCAAACGTGAGACTTCAGGCATAATGGACGCAATTTCCGCGGAAGATATGGGTAAGTTCCCCGACACCAACCTGGCGGAATCGCTGCAGCGCATTACCGGTGTGTCCGTCAACCGCGTAGAGGGCGAGGGCTCCGAGGTTGCGATTCGCGGTTTCGGTGGCGCATTTAATCTGGTGACCCTGAATGGCCGCCAGATGCCCGCAGCCGATAACGCTGTCAGTTTCTTTGGCATCAACGCCAACCAGGCTGGCGGCCAGTCGCGCTCCTTCGACTTTTCGAACATCGCGAGCGAGGGCGTATCGGGCTTGCAGGTGTACAAATCGGGCAGGGCTTCAGCCCCGTCCGGCGGCATTGGCGGCACGATCAATGTTCAAACCATCCGGCCCCTGGAGGCGGGTGATCAGCTCTCCTTCGGCGTCAAAGCCCTCGACGACGCTGGCGGCGATAGCGTTACGCCGGAGCTTAGCGGTCTGGCCAGCTGGACGAATGATACAGGTAACTTCGGCGTGAGCGCCTTTGTGTCCCACCAGGAGCGCAATTATTCGAATCGCACGGCGCTTGGCGGTGGCTTTTTCGTTTGGCAGTCGCCATTTAATCCGAATACCCCAGCCTTCGTGAACGCCAAAATCATCAATCCACCGGGCCCCGATACCCTGGCCGGTTTTATGCCAAATGCCTCTATGACGTTCACCGAGGGTGAGCGAGAACGCTCGAACATTGCGATAACCGCGCAGTTTGCACCCAGTGACCGCAGTACTTTTACCGTGGATGTGTTGTATGCGCGGAATGATCAAAATCAACAGAGTGTGGGTGATCTACCCTTCTTTGTTCGCCAATTCGATTTTGCCGCTTTCGATAAAAATCCTGTATTCAGTGTTCCCACCCTCCTAGGCGAGCCGCTCGTGGCCGGTGCCGGCAGCGACTTCACCCAGGCGGGTAAGGAGCTCCCATTCCGGAATTCGCTCTTCGCCATGCGAGACGAGCTGAGTTCGTTCGGCGCCAATTGGGACTATAAGATCAATGACTCGTGGACGATTAACGTCGACGCGTATACCGCCAAAGCGTCAGCCGGCGGCAACGGCCCTGGTGGCTCTATTTCTAATGGCATCTCCCTTGGCGGTCAGGCCGTCGCTTTCCAATTCATTGACTTCCGAAGCGACATCACGCAGTCCGTCCAGGCCATCGCGGACGGCTCCCGCCCGACCAGCAACCTGGTCGGCGGTGTGCGGACTAACTACGCCGGCGGCAACTCGAATGGCGTCTTCGAAAAGTCGGATCTTGGTTCCCAGTGGGTCCTTCAAAATTTCCGGGACCAGGAAAGCACCATGGACCAGCTCCAATTGAAGGGTAGTTGGGACAACGGCGGTGGGGTGACGGCTAATTTCGGCCTGGGCTATTACGACAATGAGATTGTGCAGTTAAATGCCAACTATTCGGATGAACTCGGCGGCTGGAACACGGGTTTCATTGGCGATATCGTAAAGCTGATGGGCGAAGATGCTATCCAAGAGATCTGTATCTCCTGCAAGTTTAACGACCATGACGATCTCATCCTGTCGCAGAATGAACTGCTCACGCAATACGCCGCGGCCGGCGGAAAATTGGCCCCGGGCGCCAAATATAGAGTCGTTGGACAGAATGCATACTTTGTCAACCCGTTAGCGTTCGCCGAGGCCTTTAACGGCTTCACCAGTGGCGGCGGGAAAGTGTACGACAAGGACAATCGCGCTCGAGTTGGCACAAACGACCGCATGATCAGCGAATCGGCCCTGTCGGCTTACGGCGAGGTTGTCCTGGACAGCGAAGTCGGCGACAGGCCGATGCAGGTCGTGATCGGGCTGCGCTACGAGGAGACGGACGTCGAATCCTCATCGGTGCAGTCGATCCCAATAGCCAAGGACTGGACGTCGGACAACGACTTCAATACGAGATTCGGTCCGCGCGCGGCGGTGACGCAGATACACACCTATAACCACTTTCTGCCAAACATCGACCTTTCCTTGGATGTCACCGACAAAATAAAAGCGCGCGCGTCGATGAGCAAAACCCTCGCGCGTCCGGAGTTAGGCAATATGTTCGTCGATACCAATGCCGGTAATCCGGGCACGGCGACAGCACTGGGTGGCCAGTGGACTGGTAGCAGCGGTAACGCGGCACTGGATCCGCTGGTGTCGACTAACCTCGACCTGTCGTTCGAGTACTACTACAGTGAAGGCAGTGCCTTTACGGTCGCTTACTTCGATAAGTCGATAGTGAACTTTATCGGCATCGAGCAGGTAACCAAGCCCCTGTTCGGTCTGACCGATGTCGCCAGCGGCCGGCCGGGTACGGTCTCGGGCCGCGCCGCCGCGGCATTGCAAGCGCAAGGCTGGACCGCGACCGAGACGAACCTTTTCACCATGACGGCTATCCTCGCTAACCCGACGGCGTTCCCAGGTGGTGCCAGTGAGTTCATCGACCCCAGTCAGCCGGGAGGTGCCGCGCAGTCATCCGACATAGCCACCGCTTACGACATACCGCCACAGTCAGGCGATCCATTGGCCCAGTTCCTCGTGCAACAACCCACGAACGCGGAGAATGCCAATATCGATGGCTGGGAGGTGTCTTTGGTGCACTTCTTTACAGGTGCCCTCGAGGGCTTCGGCGTTAATCTCAACGCGACCTTTGTCAACGGTGACGTCGAATTCGATATTTCCCGTCCTAATAATATAAATCAGTTCGCCTTGACGGGCTTGTCGGACTCGTACAATCTCATCGCTTTCTGGGAGAACGAGACGTGGAGTGCACGTATTCTCTTCAACCAACGTGGTGAGTTCCTGTCCAGTACCAACGTCGGTGGCACCATACCGCGCTTTGTTGACGAATACGAACAGCTTGACTTCAACGTCGCGTGGCGTGCGACAGATAATCTGACGATCTCCCTGGAAGGCATTAATATGTTGGAAGAAGCGCTCGTCTTCCGAGGCCGCTCAGAAAACCAAGTACAGGCCTACATTGAAAGCGACCGACGCCTGATGTTGGGTATGCGGTACAACTTCTCGAGGTAGACGTCGGCAAGACCAGAAGCAGGTACTTGGGGAGTACCCACCGGAATGCCGGTGGGTACCGCTCATCGTAGAAAACTGCGAATACATCGGCCTTAGCAAAAAATCACCCACTGAGGATAGAAGCAATGAGTATCAGAATCGGAATTGTCGGTCTGGGTTTTGGTGCGGAATTTGTCCCTATCTACCAAGCTCATCCGTCTGCAGATCTGGTTGCCGTGTGCCAACGATCGCAGGCATCGCTTGATGAAGTTGCGAATCGATATTCAATTCCAAAACGCTTCACCAGCTATGAGGAAATGTTGGCCGACCCTGACATTGATGCCGTGCATATCAACACGCCCATTCCGATGCACGGTCAGCAGTCGATTCAAGCCCTGAAGGCGGGAAAACACGTTGCTTGTACCGTGCCGATGGCGACGACGGTTGAAGAGTGCGAAGAGATTGTGCGTCTCAGTGAGTCAACGGGTCTCAAGTACATGATGATGGAGACAGTGGTGTACTCCAGAGAATATCTGTTCATTAAAGAGCTCCGCGACAAGGGTGAACTTGGCGAAATTCAATTTCTCAAAGCATCGCATCAGCAAGACATGGAAGGCTGGCCGGATTACTGGCCGGGTCTGCCTCCGATGCATTACGCGACGCACTGCGTCGGGCCGATTCTCGGGCTCGCACAAACAGATGCGTTGTCTGTTTCCTGTTTGGGTTCGGGACGTATCAGACCTGAACTGCAAGAGCATTACGGATCGCCATTTGCGATTGAGTCTTGCCATATTAAATTGGCCGATTCAGATGTTGTCGGGCATGTATACCGGTCTCTGTTTGATACCGCGCGGCAGTATCGTGAGGGATTTGAAGTTTATGCCTCCAAGAAATCGGTGGAGTGGCCTTTGATTGAAGGTGAAGGACTCGTCGTGCATACGGCGGGCAAGCCAGAAGAGGACATTCCAGAGCGTGTAGCCTGCCCGGATTACGCACACTTATTGCCCGATGCGATCGCGCCATTCACTCTAGCCGGTGTTTACAACAAGGATGATGAAGAGCATCTGTCATTCACGCAGGGCGGCGGGCACGGCGGGTCTCACCCGCACCTGGTGCACCAGTTTGTAAATATGCTGGAAACAGGTACACAAGCGTATCCCGGGCCGCGGGCATCAGCGAATATCACTTGCGTCGGAGTGCTGGCCCACGAGTCGGCGATGAACAATGGCGTCGAAATGGCGTTGCCTGAATTCTCGCTTGGAGGTGACGAATGAGCGCTACTTTTCACAACATCCACCTACCCAAGGAGAAAATTTCCGTGATCGAGAATAAAAAGCGGTTATTCGTCGCCAGTTTTATGACCATCTTTGTCGCAGGATTTTTTTTCGGATTGCGTGCCAGCATTCTTGGTGACTGGGGCACACAATTTGGATTTACCAAGAGTGAGCTTGGGGCTATTACAGGCGGCGGATTTGTTGGCTTTGGGGTGATTATATTAATTGCGAGTGCCTTAGCCGAGAGAATCGGCTATGCAAAATTGATGTGGGTAGCTTTTGTCCTGCATATACTTTCAGCAATAATTACGATTGCCGCAACGCCTGTATACGGTGATGGTGCCGCTGGCAATGAAGCTGCGTATTGGATGTTGTACGTTGGTATGTTTATGTTTGCCATTGCCTGGGGTACCTGTGAGGCCATTGTCAATCCCCTGACGGCGACACTTTATCCAGAAGAAAAAACACACTATTTGAATATTCTTCATGCCGGTTGGCCAGGCGGACTTATCCTTGGTGGCTTGATCGCTTACTTTTTTGCCAGTTCAGATGCGAAACTTTTTCAGGTAAGTTGGGAAATTTTGGTCGGCCTGTTCCTTATTCCAACATTCGTGTACGGCTACATGTTATTCGGACAGAAATTCCCTCTCTCTGAGGCGCGCGCAGCCGGCGTCACGTATATGAATATGTTGAAGGAATTTGCCGCACCAGTTTTACTGTTTCTCCTATTTCTCATGGCCTGTGTCGGCTACGTCGAACTGGGTACGGACAGTTGGATAATCAACATCATGCAAAACCTCATCGGTGGTGATGCATTCCTCCTGTTTATTTATACTTCATCAATTATGTTTGTGTTGAGATTCTTCGCCGGTCCAATCGTTCACCATATCAATCCCCTGGGGCTGCTATTCACCAGTGCCGTATTTGCGACAATTGGCCTGTTCATGCTGGGTTCCGTTGCTACGGGTATGGCAATAGTTTTAGCTGGAACAATATACGGCATTGGAAAAACCTTCTTCTGGCCAACCATGCTCGCTGTCGTATCTGAGCGTTTCCCGAAAGGCGGCGCGCTTACTCTCGGTGCCATTGGCGGAATCGGTATGCTCTCAGCCGGGCTTCTGGGTGGCCCCGGGATTGGCTATAAACAAGACCATTTTGCAGCTGAATTTCTACATGAACAGCATCCGGCTATTCATCAAGAATATGTCTCTGATAGTAAGCAAGGGTTTCTCTTTTTTCGTGAAATCTCTGGCCTGGACGGCGCAAAAGTAGGTGCACTTTCTGAGAAAAACCCGGCCGAATTATCCGCTACTGAGACCGAAGAACGCGCGATTCTTGTGGAGGCCTCAATCCGTGGAGGACAAAGTGCTTTCAGGTGGACTGCTCTGGTTCCACTGACCCTGGCGCTTGGATTCTTGCTATTAATATTCTATTTCCGAGCGCAGGGAGGCTACAAGGCCATTCAACTTGGGAAGGAAGACAGTGCGACAGGCTATTAAAAAAGTAAACAGAGATTCAGGCTTGAGTGCCGCCGCCGCCACTGCCGGATGCAGCGCTCCGTGAGGCGCTGCGGCACGAGGTATTGGATTTCCTGTGTTCTTGTCTTATCTCGGCTTGATATTTTTTTAATTGATCGAAGGGTGGCTACAAGGCCAAAGACTTAAAGGGCGAGGGCAGCGAACAATAGCATGCACCGAACACTGTAGACGGGTGATACCACCTACGTTCCGCAGGTCGGCCAGATTCAGTATGAGTGGAGTCATTAATCGATTACCCGACTTCACGTTATCAGCAACATAGAAAAATAGAATTATCTGTTATTCAAATATAAACAAAACGAGGCCTCGAACTGATGAAAAAACAACTCTATTTAGTCTTTCCCCTGATGTTCCTTTTTCTTCTGGCAGCATGCGGCGGCGAGAGTAATGATACATCGGACCAAACAAGTACTCCTGTTCAAAAAGCAGCTACCGCTGTTCAGAAAACAGGTACTAAAAATAAACTGAATAACTTCGTCGATTGGGCTACTTATCGTGGCGATCAGGAAGGAACTGCATACTCTTCTCTAAGCCAAATTACGACCGAAAATGTTCAGTTGTTAGAAGAAGTGTGGACCTACGATGTAAGGAAGCTTGTCGGGCCGGGCATGCAGTCGAACCCGATTATCATTAAGGGGGTCATGTACTTTGCGGACCCTGAATTAAACCTAGTGGCCCTGGATGCAGCAACCGGTGAGGAGCTTTGGTTGTTTGAGCCCTCTAAACATGATTCCCGGGGGGCCGACTTCCCCGCAGGGATTCAGCGGGCGGAGGTGTATTGGGAAGATGAGAATGGCGAAAATGCCAGGATTTTTCATACTGCAAAAGATGTTATTTTTGCTGTTAACCCCGATGACGGAACACTTATCGAGTCGTTTGGCACAGGCGGGCATATTAAATTATGGGAAAACCATGTTTGGCCTGCTCACCTGGTGCGTAACAAATTGTCAAACAACTCGCCTCCGGTCACGTATAAGAATTATTTAATTGTAGATTCCAATGTTTTCGAAGGCTGGGAGGAGCCGCCTGGTAATGTCCGAGCGTTTAACACACTGACCGGGGAGTTTGAATGGAGATTTCACACCATTCCTTTGGAAGGGCAGCCCGGGTATGAGACCACGGTGCGGGAAGAAAATATGAATTACGGTGGCGCCAACTCGTGGGGTGGCTTCACCGTCGATGAAGAAAGAGGCTGGGTATTTGGTGCTACGGGTTCATTCACCGGAGGAATCCATGGTAATGGCGGAGCCAAACCTGGTGCGAATCTCTATGCGAATTCCGTGATAGCTCTTGATGCAACGACTGGAGAGTTGCAATGGCATTTTCAAACCATTCACCACGATATTTGGGATTATGATATCGCTCCTGCACCGATGTTAGCTACGATTACCAGGGATGATGGCGTAGAACAGGACGTAGTTGTTCAAACAGGCAAGCAGGGTAAAGTCTTTATATTTGACCGCGATACGGGCGAATCGTTGTTCCCCATCGTAGAGAAACCTGTTCCGACAGACGCCGTACCCGGTGAGGTTCCCTATCCAACACAACCGTGGCCGTTAAAACCAGATCCTCTGGTACGTACGTCATTCTACGAATCTGATTTGACGAACATCACACCGGAGGCTCATGCATCCGCCCTGGAAAAGTTTAAAAAGCTAAAATCAGGACCGATGTATACGCCTCCAAGTATCGAAGGAACCATCGTCCAGCCGGGTATTCATGGAGGAAGTGAATGGGGAGGGCCGGCCTTTGATCCGGAGACAAATATAGCCTACGTAAACGTGAATGACTTTCCGTTTATTTTGACGACGGTCCCGATGCAACCTGATCAATTTGCGGATATGTCGGATCTGCAGCGAGGCAACACAATATATAGCTCAAATTGTGCGGCTTGTCACGGAGGTGAAAGGCAAGGCGCGACCGGCCTGCCTCTGGTTAACCTGGCGTATAGCGACGACGATCTTAAAGAGATCATCACTAAAGGCAGAAATGCGATGCCTTCATACCAGTACTTCAAAGACGATGAACTGGATTACCTGGTCGCGTTTCTTCGAAGTGAGCCTAGTGAAGCAGGGTCTGCCGCAGACATTGATTTAAGTGATGAGAGCTTGACGTGGAGCGGGGGAGAGGGCGAGCTTGCCTGGTCCACATCCACCCCACAGTACATTGCTGAGCTGGATTATTTTACAGACCATATGGGGTATCACGCGATTACACCGCCATGGGGGAAACTCGTTGCTGTAGATGTTGCGAAAGGTGACATTCTATGGTCGATCCCACTCGGAGAATATCCCGAATTGGTAAAAATGGGGATTCGAAATACCGGTGTTGAAAACTTTGGCGGAATGGCTGTTACAAAAGGCGGTGTGATTTTTATCGGAGCAACAGAAGATAGCCGATTCAGAGCATTTGATAAAACCAACGGCGAGCTTTTGTGGGAATTTGAGATGGCCGCACCTGGCTTTTCGAGCCCCTCCACTTACGAAATTGACGGAAGACAATACGTTGCGATTGTCGCAGGCGGCGGCGGCGGTCGTTTTCGTTCGCCTGTAACAGGTCCTCTTGGAACGAGGCTTCATGTATTTGCTTTGCCAGAATCAGAAGTTCAATAAAGAAAGCGGGATGTTTAAATACGGATTAATTAGTCGCGCTAAAACAAAGTACGCTGGCCGGTTCATTGGATTTCGGTTCAGGCCAGCGTGATTTGTAAACTTTGAACTAAACAAAGATGTGACTCAATCTACGAGCTAAGAATCAATGGTCCAATAAAGGAATACGATGATGAATTTACTTAAGAAAGTACCCGTTTCTATTTTAGTGTTGATTTTTTCTGCCGGCCTACCTCTCTACGCTGGAGCGCAGAACACAGATCCATTGAAGATCTTGATGATTACCGGCGGGGGCCCTTGGCACGATTATGAAACGCAAAAGGACCAGATTAAAGAGGGACTGTTGGAACGTCTTTCGAACGTCGAAATTACAACTGACTTCGAAGGTCGGGATACGAAGACTATGGAATCAACTGATTTCAAATTCTCCCGTCATTTGGAGGATGACTGGGCGGCAGAGTTCGACGTTGTCATCTACAATCACTGTAATCTTCAAGTAAAAGATGAAGACTATGTAAAAGGAATCATCGCCGAGCACCTCAAGCATAAAGTACCTGCCGTTATGCTTCACTGCCCCATCCATCTCTATCAATATGCAGAGGGCGATGCAGCGGATGCCTGGTGGGATTTTACCGGTGCTGTTTCATACGCCCACGAAAGACAAGATCATCCCAATACCCCTCCCTACACGATCGAGGTTCTGGAACCGCTTCACCCGATCATGAAGAACTATCCTCGTTCTTGGCGGACGCCAGAAGGCGAGTTATATCTAATCGTTGATTTGGATGATGATGCCATTCCGTTATCTCACGCCTATTCGGTGGAGACAAAATCCTATTCTGAGACAGCTTGGACAAACGAATACCAAGGTATTCGCGTTTTCACCAGTTCACTGGGGCATCATAATTCCTCGATGGGCTCGGATGTGAATTTGAACCTTGTTGCATCGGGCGTGCTCTGGGCGGCAGGAAAGCTTGAACAAGATGGTTCGCCAGCCCCGGGATATGAAGGAGCACGTGGACTTGGGTGGATCTCTCTCTGGGATGATCCCGATACGCTCAACGGGTGGATTGAAAGCGGCGGTGTTGTGGATTGGACGGCTCCCGCCTTTTACGGAGGGATGGTCTGGCCGACCGCCGATAATGCCACGGCCGGAAAATCGTTCCGACTTGACGGCGACACCCTAATTGTCGAGGGAGACCAAAGAAACCTTTTCTATGACGGTCGGATCGCAGGCGGCTATTTCAAAAATTTTGAATTCAAGGTTGATGTCTATACCTCTCCTGGGTCGGCTTCAGGGGTCTATTTTCATACCCGTTACGAAGAGGAGGGAACTCCTGCCTTTGGTTATGAGGCGCAGATTAACGCCAGTCGGGCCGGTGAGAGCAAGACCGGCAGCTTGGTAGGGGCAAGCGATGTGAAGACTACGCCACACCGCGATAACGAATGGTTCAGCTACTACATCAAGGTTGACGGCAACAAAGTAACGGTAAAAGTGAACGGTGAAACAGTCAACGAATTCACCGAACCTGCAGATGCAGATGGACCGGGCAGTCTCCGTCACGGCACGATCGGCTTGGCGTCCGTGGGCTCCGACAGCCGTGTCGAGTTCCGGAATCTGATGATTCGTCTATTGCCGGATTAATAATTAGAGAAAGAGCGCGAACCAGAAGAACGGTAAGGGGAGTAAGAGGACCACGATGGACACGACACTCGGCATAGATCTCGGCACACAAAGCCTGAAAGTTGTTTTCTATGACTACACGGCTCGTGAAGTCGTAGCCTCGGCATCCGCGCCGCTCGAAGTAATGCGCGATGCAACCGGTCGGGCCGAACAGGAAGCAAGCTGGTGGCTGGTGGCATTGAAACAGGCACTGCAGCAGGTCAACGCAAGCGTCCGCATGTCGGCGCGCGCGGTTGCGGTTTCCGGGCAGCAACATGGTTTCGTGCCGATAGATGGCAACGGTGAGGTCCTGCACGCGGTAAAACTGTGGTGCGATACGTCGACGCAGCAGGAAGCGGACGAGATCATGGAGGCTTGCGGCGGCCGTGATCGCTGCATCGAGCTCGCCGGGAACCCGGTGCTGACCGGCTACACCGCCCCGAAGATTCGCTGGCTGCGGAAGCATCATCCGCGCAAGTACCGAAACATGGCGCAGGTGCTGCTGCCGCACGACTACCTTAATTTCGTAATGACGGGCCGCGCGGTGATGGAGTACGGTGACGCATCAGGCACGGCGTTACTCGACGTGCGGAATCGCCGCTGGAGCCGTGAGCTGCTGCGAGCCGTCGAGCCGTCGCGGGACCTGGCCAACTGCCTGCCGGAACTGGTTGAACCCTGGGAAGTCATCGGGCATACCGCGGCCCCGTTCTCACAGGAGTTCGGCCTGCCGGCAGGTATCCCGGTGGCACCGGGCGGCGGTGACAACATGATGGCAGCGATCGGCACTGGCAACGTCGTGCCGGGCCAGCTGACGATGAGCCTTGGCACGTCAGGAACGCTGTTTGCTTACGCAGATCGGCCGATTGTCGACCCGCAAGGCAATATCGCGGCGTTTTGCAGTTCGACCGGCGGATGGCTGCCCCTCGTTTGCACAATGAACTGCACGCTCGCCACCGAGCTAATGAAGCTGCCGCTGGCCATCGACAACGCCGGCTTCGACGCAGCCATCGACGCCGTACCGGCCGCTTCCGGCGGTCTGATTGTCCTGCCGTTTTTCACCGGCGAACGTACACCGAACCTGCCGCGCGCTAGCGCGAGCGTGCTGGGGCTCAACCCGAAAAACTGCGAGAAAGGACACCTGTTGCGGGCGACTGTTGAAGGTGCAACCTACGGGCTGCGCTTCGGACTCGACGAACTGCGCCGGCTGGGCATCGAGTCATCGGAAATTGTGCTGACCGGAGGCGGCGCGAACAGTCGAGCCTGGCGCCAGATCGTGGCCGATATCTGCCGGCTGCCGGTGGTACGGCTCGCGCAGGACGAAGGTGCCTCGTTCGGTGCTGCGCTGCACGCACTGTGGGTACTGGAACGCCAGCATGATTCCCGGCGCGGCATCTGCGACGTAACCCGCGAGCACATTGTGCGGCGGCCGGATCTCGCCTGCACGCCCGACGAAACCACATCCGATCGCTACGCTGACGGCTACGCGGCCTACCGGCACGCGGTAGCGGGCGTGGCACCATTATTCGAAACAGACGGAGCAAGACCATGAGTGCACAACCCTGGATTGGCAATCGCGAGTACTTTCCCGGTATTCCACGTATAGAGTACGAAGGCCCGGAGTCCGATAACCCGCTGGCATTCAAAGCCTACGATGCGGATCGCGTGGTCGGCAACAAGACCATGGCCGAGCATCTGCGCTTTTCCATCTGCTATTGGCACACGTTTGGCGCCGACGGCGCCGACCCCTTTGGTCCCGGCACGCGCCCCCGTCCCTGGAGTGAGAGTACCGACCGGCTTGAGGCGGCAGAAGAAAAGCTTGACGCTGCGTTCGAGTTTTTCAGCAAAATGACGGTGCCCTTCTATTGCTTTCACGATCGCGACATGGCTCCCGAAGGCGCGAGCATTACCGAAAGCGAGCAAAACCTGCAGCACCTGGTCGTGCGTGCCAAAGTACGGCAAAAGGAAACCGGAATCCGGTTGCTGTGGGGCACTTCGAACCTGTTCTCGCACCCGCGTTACATGAACGGTGCATCGACCAACCCGGACTTCGATGTCGTCGCGCAGGCGGGGGCCCAGGTCAAGGCGGCGCTGGATGCGACGGTCGAACTCGGCGGCGAGAACTATGTGTTCTGGGGTGGTCGCGAGGGCTATTCCACACTGTTCAACACCAATACTGGCCGCGAGCTGGAACACATGGCGAGGTTCCTTGGCATGGCCCGCGACTATGGCCGCTCGATCGGCTTTAAAGGCCCGTTCCTGATCGAGCCCAAGCCGATGGAACCCATGTACCACCAGTACGACGTCGACGCCCAGACCGTCATCGGCTTTCTCCGGCAATACGGACTTGCCGACGATTTCAAGGTCAACGTGGAAGCCAATCACGCCACGCTGGCGGGCCATTCATTCGCTCATGAGCTCAGAATGTGTACGAATGCCGGCATGCTTGGCTCGATCGACGCCAATCGCGGCAATCCCCAGAACGGCTGGGATACCGACCAGTTCCCGGCCGACCTTTACGACACGGTGCAGGCGATGCTTGTCGTACTCGAAGACGGCGGCTTCAAGACAGGCGGACTGAACTTTGACGCGAAAGTCCGGCGTGAATCGACCGACCTGGAAGACCTGTTTATCGCGCATATCGGCGGCATGGACTCATATGCACGCGGCCTGCTCATCGCCCACGAGATGCTCGAGAAGTCCTCGCTGGCTGATTTTCGCCGCGAGCGCTATGCGAGTTTCGATAACGGACAGGGCCAGGCATTTGCCAAAGGCCAGTTATCCCTCGAGGATCTCCGCGAACATGCCGCGAAACAGGGTGAGCCGCGCAAGCAAAGCGGCCGGCAGGAGTGGGCCGAGAACATCATTAATGACTTCATATTTCGGGTGAAGCCCTGAGCGTCTCGTGAGCGGGCATCGTAATCTGTGCGGGCACCCCCGATGACGCAGCGAAGTCCGGACAGCTTGGCAGAGCGGGTACTGCGAAATGCCCGCGGCGACAGTGTCACGCTGCTGAATCACGGCGCTCGACTGACACGCATCGAACTGCAGCTGCCGGACGGCATCCGCAACGTGATTCTCGGTTATGAAGATCGTGCGGCTTACCTGACCGACCCTTACTTCATGGGCGCGACCGTCGGGCGTACCTGCAACCGCATTGCCGGTGCACACTTCAACCTCGGTGGTGTTGACTATCCGCTCGATGCCAACGAGGGTGAAAACCACCTGCATGGCGGTGCGGGCGGCTTTCACAACAGGCACTGGTCAATCGATGCGGAGGTCCCAGACGATACAGTGCGGTTTCGGCTGCGGTCAGCGGATGGCGACCAGGGCTACCCCGGAACGCTCGAGGCGAGTGTCACGTACCGCTGGACGGATGAACGCGAGCTCGTGATCCTGCTGGAAGCTGAAACCGACCGGCCGACGCATGTAAACATGACCAACCACGCCTATTTCAATCTCGCGGCTGGCGGTGGCGACGTGCTCGGGCATCGCTTGCAAATTGCCAGCCGGCAAATCCTGCAGGTCAACGAAGACCTGCTGCCGACCGGCGATTTCCTCGATGTCATCGGTTCCGGACTGGATCTTAGCCAGCCAACGGCGCTGCGTGATGTCATCGGGTCGCGGCACCCGCTTGTCGTGCGCACCGGCGGTTTGGATTTCAACTATGTTCTGGGCGAATCCGGCGGCAGTGCCGAGCTTGAGAGCCCGAACGGCGACCTTTGCTTGCGGATGACGACAACGTGCCCCGGGCTTCAGGTATACGGCGGGCAGAAGCTTGGACCGCCGTTCGCGCCGCACCGCGGCTTGTGCCTCGAGCCCCAGCATTTCCCCGATACTCCCAATCAACCCGCCTTTCCCGGCACGCTGCTTGCGCCGGGCGAGCGCTATTCGCAGACAACGTGCTACCGCTTTATAGCGGCTGGCCGCCACGAGGATGGGCAGCGCTGATAATCAGCCAATACGGTCTCGGGGAACGCGCCGCGCGGGTGGCGCCGAGCTTTCACGTTCTATCAGGCTGTAGTCGAGGGTCAGGTGTTCGCATTCGGTGTCGAAGCCCGCCCGACTGGCGCGAATGCTGCGCGTCAACAGGTCGATGGCGGCATGCGACATGTCGCTGATCGGTTGGCGGATCGTCGTGATCTGCGGCCAGACCATGGTTGCCAGCAGCGTGTCATCGAAGCCGGTCACAGTCAGATCGCCGGGCACATCGATGTGGTGGCGGTGGGCGACGGAAATCACCGCCGCGGCCATCTCGTCATTGCTGGCAGAGATTGCCGTCGGAATCTCAGGCAGCGCGAGCAGGCGGTTGGCCGCGTCCAGTCCGGAGCGATACGAGAAGCCGCCGGTGGCAACCAGTTCCGGGCGCCATTCTATACCCGCTGCTTCCAGTGCGTCGCGATAGCCGCTCTTGCGTGCTTCGCTGACCAAGTACTTCGGGTTGCCCGTTATAAATCCGATGCGCCGGTGACCGAGCCCGATAAGGTATTCGGTCATCGTGCGTGCCGCGCTTCTGTCGTCGATCATCACTGACGAAATACGTTCGCCGAGGAGCGGCGGGCCCATTGTGACCGTCGGCACACCGCGCTCTTTGAGCAGATTGAGCAGATCAAGCGAATCGGCGAGCGGCGGCACCAGCAGGAAACCACTGATTCCGCCCCTCAGTTGATCCTTTATGGTCCGCTCCGCATCCGCCTCGCCGTCGCATTCGGCGACGACCAACTGTGTATCGTTCTCGCGAGCCTGCTCCAATGCACCGATTAACGTCGCGCTCAAATACGTGCTGCTGGGATTCGCGTACAGCAGGCAGACCTGAATCTGGTGTCCGCTGGCCAGGCTGCGGGCCGCCCGGTTGGGCGAATAGCGGAGTTCGCGGATGGCGGCGTCAACCGCCGCGCGCGTGCTGTCGCGGACGTTGTCCTCGCTATTGATGACGCGGGATACAGTCATCGGCGAAACGCCGGCGCGGACGGCAACATCGCTGATGGTTACCCGCGCATGATGGCGGCGTGATGTTGCCTGCCTGATCTTGCCCACTGTCGACCCCCTTGTCCGTCTAGCCACGCCCGGTGCCGGATTATACAGTGCCCGGGTAATCATCCCTATAAATAATTGACCTCAAAAGTAGAATTTTCTCATAATAGGGTAAGAGGTGATTCTGCATGAAAAAATCACGATTTAGCGACAGCCAGATACTGGCGATATTGAAACAAGCCGAGTCTGGCACGCCGGTAGCGAACCTGTGCCGAGAGCACGGAATGAGCAACGCCTGTTTCTACCAGTGGAATTGGAGGACGAGAATCGGCGGTTGAAGAAGATGTATGCCGATGAGCGGCTCAAGGCCGAAATGGTTCAGGAGGCCTTGGCAAAAAAGTGGTAAGGCCATCTCGGCGCAAGGAGATGGCTCAGACAGCATTGTCTGCGCACGGGGCGAGTATTCGCTTGGTGTGCATGGCCTGTGGTATCAGCGAGACTTGCTACCGCTACCAGCCAGTGCTATCTGATGAGAACGCCGAGATTGCAGACTGGCTAATCCGGCTGACTCACAATCAGAAGGACTGGGGATTTGGCCTGTGTCGTGATTATCTGCGCAACGTCAAAGGATTTGACTGGAATCACAAGCGTATTCGCCGGATTTACTGCGAGCTGGAGCTAAATCTGCGAATAAAGCCTAGGCGGCGAATCGAGCGAGAAAAGCCGGTACCACTGGTTGTGCCTGAAGCACCCAACGAGGTTTGGTCAATGGATTTTATGCATGACCAGCTAAGCGATAGTCGCACGATCAGGCTTTTTAATGTGTTAGATGATTTTAATCGTGAGGGCTTAGGGATTGAAGCGGACTTTTCGCTACCAGCTATACGAGTCATTCGGGCATTGGATCAGATCATCGAATGGCGGAGTAAACCCAAACGATTACGTTGTGACAATGGGCCAGAATTTATCAGCCAGGAATTGAAAGCGTGGGCGGACAAGCAAGGTATCCAACTTGAATTAATTCAACCTGGTAACCCACAACAGAACGCTTACGTCGAACGATACAATCGTACCGTGCGTTACAGTTGGTTAAGCCAATACCTGTTTGGCTCGATTGAGGAAGTTCAGGACTATTCTACGCAGTGGCTTTGGTTCTACAATAATGAACGGCCTAACAAGGCTAATGGTGGCTTCCCACCGAAACAAAGGCTGACGACAGCATGACTTCTACTTTAGCGGTTAGTTAAAAATGGGATGATTACCCTGTAAAGCGTGCGCGATGTGCCTTCCGCGCCCGTTAACAGATTTGCGCTATTTATAAACTTTGTAAATGTCCCATCAATTCTGGCAGACTGCGTACCATCGCTTAAACAGAACAGAGGTACATTCATGCGCTTTTTTATAATCTGCTCTAGTGACATTGATTGAAGCTGTGGGCTGCGGTTTTTAATACGCTCAAGAATCTTTTTAAAGTCGCTAAAGTCGTTATGTCTGACAACAACGGTACGGCGCTCTTCGGTGGCTTTTCTGCCTTTTCGCTTTGTAGCAACAATGGTAACAACATCATATTGTCTTTTTGGCTTTTCTCAAAGCTGATGTTTGACCACTTGATCTCCATTGCTTCCCTGCCATGTCTGATACCACTGTTTGCTAAAAACAGCACATAGTCATACAGCATCAGTCTTATTTCAGTGTCTTTGTGGCGATGGGATTTTTGTTGGCTCCAATGCTTGAGCTTTTGTATTAACGAGCGATACTCGCTGATCTCAAAGGTGGGTCTGCGTGTGGTTTGTTTACCCACGCTTTTTAACACGGGCAGCAAGTCTGTACTTGCCCATCCCCTTGACACAGCTTCTGTGAGTATCAGCTTGAGAGCGGCGTGGTGATTGGCAATGGTGCTTTGTGTGGGCATTCGGTCAAGCTCGTCAGAAACATACTTGATGTAGCCCTCGTACTTGGCGCGAATGTTATCTAGCTTGGTGTGGGCGAAGTAGGGGATCTGATATTTGTTGATCACCGAGATGTAGCTTTTATAAGTCTCTTTCCACTCGCGTGTGCTTTGAGTTTTCTATGAGCCCTGAACATCACCCGATTCAGGCGGCACGTAGCCGCTGGCGCGCTCATGAGCTTCGTTGGAGAAAAACAGATCCATCTGCGCCTGCAGGAATTTTCGGTCCTCGGCTCTGGCCATGCTCAGTTGTTTCTCGTTGATCAGCATCACCTGCTCTTTCTGCCAATCCTGCCAGGCCTGCTGCGAGACGTTTTCGTAGA
>Ga0209390_10005541_pt1 | contig 17754 bp, 9 predicted proteins | sample BON01_FD_187212 | JGI IMG/M metagenome (GOLD analysis project Ga0209390, IMG submission 187212) | Freshwater microbial communities from Lake Bonney liftoff mats and glacier meltwater in Antarctica - BON-01 (SPAdes) (version 2) | ecosystem: Environmental > Aquatic > Freshwater > Ice > Glacier...
CACAAAGAATTAAAGCAACGTTACACAAAGAATTAAAGCAACGTTACACAAAGAATTAAAGCAACGTTACACAAAGAATTAAAGCAACGTTACACAAAGGTTACACAAAGGTTACACAAAGGTTACACAAAGAATTTTTATAAAAAATTTATTAAAGCAAAGAATTAAAGCAACGTTACACAAAGAATTAAAGCAACGTTACACAAAGAATTTTTATAAAAAATTTATTAAAGCAAAGAATTAAAGCAACGTTACACAAAGAATTAAAGCAAAGGTTACACAAAGAATTAAAGCAACGTTACACAAAGAATTAAAGCAAAGGTTACACAAAGAATTTTATAAAAAATTTATTAAAGCAAAGGTTACACAAATATTTAAGGCAATTTTATAAAGACTGCGTTTATTTTGAGTTTATTAAAATATGTGTTTGTTTAATTTCTTTTTTTTATAGTTATTAAGTAATTATGAACGAGTTTGAAAAATTAAAATTAAACAAATTTAAATTAAAAGATATTTTACCAAACGCAACAATGTTACTCCTTGGGAGAAGAAGAACAGGAAAAAGTTTCCTAGCAAGAGATATTTTTTTTAATCATAAAGAAATACCTTCCGGACTTGTATTTTCAGGCACTGAAAACGCAAATCCTTTTTTCGGAGATTTTATACCTGATTCTTTCATACACTCTATTTATGATTCAGAATTAGTACAAAGTGTGTTAAAAAGTCAAGCTAAAAAAGTTAGAAAAGCTCGAGATGCACTCCAAGATCCCAATGGACTATTGGCTAAAAATAGGTTTTTTATGGTTCTAGACGATATGTTAGCTGATGCAAACTCTTGGAAAAAAGATAAGACTATTAAAGAAATATTTATGAATGGACGACATTTTAACATTTTCTTTCTTCTTACTCTACAATATGCAACAGGTATACCGCCAGAATTACGTAATAATATCGATTATGTGTTTATATTTAATGAACCTAGTATTAAAAATCGCAAAAAAATTTATGAAGATTATGCAGGTATGATACCTTCATTTGACGCATTCAATAATATACTAGATAGTTGCACACAAAATTATGAATGTCTCGTTATTAAAACAGCAGCTGGAACATCAAGTGACATTAAAGACCTAGTATTCTGGTATAAAGCAGAATATCACGAGAATTTTAAAGTAGGTCACCCATCAATTTGGAAATACCACAATGAAAGATATAATGATAAATATAACTCAGAAAGAGATAAAGACCAAGAAAATCTAGATAAATTAAGAATTAAATACGGAAATTCAAGAAAACTTAAAGTAATTGTTAGTAAAGAAGATGGCGAAATCATAGATTATATAGAAGAATCTAATTAAACTCACGATTTTTATGTTCCTTGACCCAAATGTGTTTCTTACAACATAATAATTCTTATTACATTTCTGCGTCATCCCAACCAAAGAACTCTAGATTATTTAATTTTCCTTAAACGGCTACCTGATATAAAATGGATCCATAGGCTGATAAACGTTTGAGCAGCTTCCTGTTGCAACTTCTGAAGTATTGTTTGGCTTTAATTTCACCCAAAGTTTTGTCATTTTGCTGTAGTGACACGAAAAGTTTAAAAGTGTCTGGATAGAAGAATCTAATTAAACTCAAATTGGATTATAATTTTAAACTCAAATTGGATTATAATTTTAAACTCAAATTGGATTATATAGATAATTAATACTCAAATTGGATTATAGATAATTAAAATTGAAATAAACAAAACCCAAATCTTTGTAAATGTCAAGTCTAATATCAAATTCACTATAAATCAAATTGCAAAGAACTGCAACAACAATTTACGGTTAAAATTATTATTAATATTATTTATAAATAATAAGTTTTAGAATATGTCTAAAAGAAGTTTGAATGCTAAACCATTAAGGGGTAATTTAATAACGGGTGTTGGAGATTTTAGTTCAATATCTGCAGATAATTTAAAGATACCTACGGATGTAGTACAATCTCTTATAGCAGGAACTCAATTAGATAATGTTAAAATTACAAATTCTGAGATTATCAATTCAATTATAGGAGCAAATGGTGGTAACGAGGCGTATTTTACGAAACTTACGACAACAAGTGATGTGACGTTTTTTAATATAGATAAAACGAATTATGTAGCATGGGATTCTATTAATAGTATATTAAATATAGATGCTGATATGTCAATACAAGGGTGCGTAACAATAGGAAATTTGTATATATGTCAGAATACAATCTCAGCTATAAATAATAATGGCAATATATATTTGCGTCCCAAGAATTTAGGTACGTTATATTTAGATGGTCCAATATATAATAATGTAAGTTCTTATGGTAATTTTTATACAAATTTGGAAGATGGTAATATAAGTTTAAATGCTAGTGATTCTATATCTTTTTATTCAAAAAAGAGTTTTGTAGATATGAGAACATTTTCTGACCAAACATTTACGTTAACAAATGGTGATTTTACTATAAATACAGAGACAGGTATTTCAAGTAAAAATATTAATACAATATTTCAATCGAATGGTAATGTGATAGTGACGTGTAATGTTTTAACAGAATTAAGAGTAGGTAATGTAGTAACATTATCAAATACAAATAGTAATCCTAACATGGATGGTAATTTTATTGTACAGAATATTATATCTGGTAATTCTTTTCAGATATCCACTAGTAATACAATTGTAACAATATCTACAATTGGGTCTATGATTAAAACAATTTCTGATAATAATATAAATTTAAATGCATCAAGATACGTTACTATTCCAACAAATATACCAATTATATTAGGTTCAACGAGTGGTAATTTAAATAGTATATCAGGTAATACATCAGGTATAAATATAGAAACGAAAGGTGATATAATTATAAAAAATCCTGATAGTAACTCAACAAGTAGTAATTATATAATACAATTACCACAGTATTCGAAATTACAATTAGGTACTAGTGGTAATAATAATCTAAATTTTGATGGCAATTCAATGAATATAAATAGTAATAATATAAATATAAATAGTAATAATATAAATATAAATGGTATAAATGGGTATTTAAATGTAAATCGTGTATTAATAAAACATCAAAATCCTTTAATTGGTAATTTTGATACGAATAATAATGATATAACGGATAGAGGTGTTCAATTTAGATATTCTGATACAATTGGTAACATGAAAATAGGATGGTTTGGATATAAACAACAAACCCAACAATTTACGTTTTTGACGAATGCAATAAACACAAATGAAACTATAACCGGAGATAATGGTAAATTTAATATTGGTGAAATCTCAGTAACAAACATTACATTTAATAGTAATGGTTCATTAAATATGGCTTGTGGAAATATATTGAATGTAAAATTATTAACTGGTTGTAGTGGTATTTTGAATATAAACGCTTCATCAAATGTAAATATAAGTGCATCAAATCGTATATCATTAATATCAGGTGGTGATGTTTATATACCAAATAATATACCTTTAACATTTGGAAGTAATAGTATATTAGAAAACGCTAATTCTGATTTATTATTAAGAGGTGTCAAGAATATAAGATTAAATACTCAATTAAATGGATCTATAATGATAAGTAGTGGTAATAAATTAACTTTTGATGGAACCTCTGTAGGTAGTCAATATGTAGTATCAGATTCATTAGGTAATTTATTAATAGCGTCAAATAAGAATATAACATTGAATATGAATAGTGGAAATATAATTCTGCCATCCAATAATTCTATCACAAATTTTACCCAAAGTTCAATACAATTTGGTAATGTTGGTTCCGAAACAATATCAGGAGGAACAAATGGTATTAATATTATTACAAAGAGTACATTTGGAACAGTGAATATATTAGCCAATAGCAATATAAATATTTTGAATAGCACTGGAAATGTTGTATTAAATTCCCTTGTAGGTGACATAAATCTTTATGCAACTAATGGAAATATTAGAGTTTTACCTTTATCAAGACTTGTTTTTAACACGAATGGAACTACTAATAGTATTAGAACAAATACAGCTGGTAATATGTCGTTTAATGGGCCTGGTAATACAAATTCTGGTAATACAATAGAATTCAAAAATGCATTAAATTTAAATTTAAGTATAACAAGTTCTGGAAGTATCAATATACCATCTGATGTTTTTATGAGATTAGGTAATAGTTATATAATATCAGATAGTAATAATAATTTAAATACAAGTAGCGGAAATTTAAGTGTAAATGTTGTTAATAATTTAAACTTGAATAGTAATGATACAAATCTAAAAAGCAATAATATTACAATATCTTCTGCCAATTTATCCACAATTAATACAAATATAAATATTACATCACAAAATACAAGTATTACTGGTTCTATCATGAATGTTAATACACAAAATGTGAAATTATTAGATCCAATATTAACTATAGGTAATTATACTAGTAATATTAATGATGTTACAGATAGAGGTATAGAATTCCCTTATTTTACATCTGGTTCTATGAAATTGGGATGGTTTGGTAGGAAATCTAATAGTGGTAGATTTATTTATTATTCAGATTCAATTAATACAAATGAAGTTATTACAGGAACGATTGGTCAATTTGAATTGGGTAGTGCTTTTATAACTGATAGTTTAACATTTTTGAATTCTGGTAATATTAATATGAATTGTGGCACTATTAGTAATTTAAATACTATATTAGGATGTAGTGGTATTGTAAATATTATTGGTTCAAATAATATTAATGTGAGTAGTAATAATATTTTTCTATCAGCTACTTCTAAAATTCTAATACCTTATAATACACCATTATCATTCGGTCATACAGCTAATAATATGAGTTCTGATACAAATGGTAATCTCATTATTACAGCTCTAAATGGTGCTGGTAATATTATTTTAAATTCTAATGTACAAATTAATGGCACTACACAAAATGTATATAGCACAATTACTAATATACAAGACCCTATTTTTAGTATTGGTGGAGTAGTTGGACCCACTTTAAACGATATGAAAGATAGAGGTATAGAATTCAAGTGGTTTACTGGTAGTTCCAAAACTGGATTTTTTGGATTTCAGAATAATACACAGCGTTTTGTTTTTATTCCTGATGGAATAAATAATAATGAAATATATAGTGGCACTTTTGGTAATGTTCAATTCGGAAATGGATTCTTTAATAATCTAGATACTAATTGTGGAACTATTAGTAATTTAAATACAATAATTGGATGCAACGGATATCTTAATGTAAAATCAAGTACTATAAATCTAGAAACCACAGATTTATTATTACCATTCAATTCAAATATTATTTTCGGAAACACTCAAAACGCCATCTCTGTTTCAACAACAGGCACTCTAAATATATCTGTAAATAATGGTATAAATTTATTAACAAATACAACCGGATCAGGGTTTGTAAATATACCATCTAATACTTCACTAAATATAGGCATTTCAAAAATAATACAAGATACAACTGGATCTTTAAATATTATTAATACTTTTGGTAATATAAATTTAACACCAGTATCAAATGGTAGTTTAGTATTACCCACGAATAATAGTATAATATTCTCCGGAATAAATAACAATAATAGAATTGTATCTGATGGAACACAATTACAATTATATGGATATTCAAATATTGGCCTAAATAGTAGTAGTGTTACAATTTCAGGAAATGTCAATGTTATTGGTAATATTAACGCAAATGAAGTTACTAGCGATGTAGGTAAATATATATTACCATTAGGTACATCTCAAATATTAGCAATTTCTAGTATAACAAATAGCTCAACTAATGGAATTCTAGTCATTACAACAAATCTTCCTAATTATTTAAGATCCGGTGATAGTGTTGTTATTAAAAATACTAATAGTAACCCAGTAATAGATAACACTTATATAGTTACAAGCACAGTAAATAATACAAGTTTTAATATATCTCACACAAATCTACTTTTATCTGGTTCTATAGGTAAATTAATAAGTGTATTAACAACTTATCAAGGTAAAGATGTAGGTATTAGAGTTGACTATTGGAGCACTGTAGGAAATACAACTGTAACATCCGGATCATTGAATTATAAATCAGGGTTTTTTGGTTGGAAAAATAATACTGAACGTTGGAGTTTTTATAATAACGCAACAATCTCAAATAATATAGTTACAGGAAATAATTTTGGTGATGTACAAATTAATCAATTATATACAAATAAAATAAGTGGATTCTTATTAGATGGCAGTTTAATAGGTAGTAATTTCTTAATTGAAGGTAGTAATTTTAAAATAAATGGTGGATATATAGATAATACTATAATTGGACAAACCATAGCTCAAACAGCTAGATTCACAAACTTATCATCTACTATATCCTCAAACTTGAGTAATCTAACTTTGCAAAATACTCTGAATTACTCTGTAGAAAGATACACTCTAAGTTCATTAGTACCAAATAGAAACCCAAATAATAGTATTGTTACTACTTTCTTTTCAATAAGTGGAGTCTCTTTTACAAATGCTTCAGGAACTTTAGGTAATGTTGGTATAACAGATGGACAAATTAAAAAAATAATTTGTAGTTCAATGGGTATGAATTCTAATTATACATTACATTTTGGTTTAGGTAAATTAATTACTCCAAATCCTCTTGGTATAAATCCTAGCAAAATAGTTTTTAAACGTCAAGGTCAAAGTTGCTCGGTCATTTTTGATGCGATTTTAGGAGCATGGATTCTTGAATCAGGTAATGCTTATTGTATATAATAAATACGATAATTAATAAATTTATTTTATTTATTAATTAATAATAATAATAATGAGTCAAACAAATCTAAAAAATGACAATTGTCATAAAGGACAACACCAAAATGAAAATAAAACAATTTTCGATTATATGATTGACAAAAATATGTTTATAAATAATAATGAATGCGCAGATTATACACCATCCTTCTTATCATATATTCCAATTGGTATTCCCAAAATGAATGTAGAAATTGAAGACGAATTAAGAGGTTCTAATAGACGTAATACCTTATGTTCCAGTTTAAAATATAATCCTACAGAAACATTTACACAATCTGATATTTTAACTCAAAAATCAGTAGATTTATATCCGAATAATAAAAAAATATGCAAAACACCATTTCGTATATTACCTAATGGATATATTGGTAATTAAATCTCAATACAATACAATACAATAAATACACCTTTACAATAAATACACCTTTACAATAAATACACCTTTATAATCTTTAATACAATTCTTTAAACATTTTTAAAAAATCTTTAAACAATCTTTACAATCTTTTACAATTTAATAAAATTTTTTATAAAAGTTTAATGTAATGGATTCAATTACATGGTTGGCTATTTTTTTTGCTTTTACTACTATAATTACTATAGTAATGTATTCATTAAAAACGACTAAATGTAATCAAATTGATAATACTAAATCTTTAGTTGGAACAACTGCGAATATTATACCAACTGTTGATATTCAATTTTCGCCTTTAAATTTTCCAACTATAGTTTATGAAGATCTATTTGCAGGTCAAAATGTATGGCAAGGTGGTTTTAATTCATCTCAAAATACAGGACGACAAACAAAACTCACTTCATCTACGGTTTAAACAAAAAAATATTAACTTTCTATTAAGTAATGTATTTTACAAAATATTTGAATAAATGTGTTGATTTTATAGAAAAAATATTACCAGAAAATAAGTATATTGAAATTGCTATAAGAGATATTGAACTTAAATTTGCGTATTCGTATTCATATATATTAAAGTATATACAAATTGAATTCGACTTGGTAGAGACATTTATTTTAATAGATGGTTTATTTTTATCTATATATTTTATAAAGGATTTTATATTATTAAAATTGTCAGAAAAAAGAATTGGTAAAACTTCAAAAGTTATATTTGATTATAAAAGTGATATAATAAAAAGATATAACAAAATATATAAATTAAGTGTATTAGATCGATATATATTTTATATAATAATTTTTATAAATAAAAGTATATTAAATTATTTTGATTTTAAAATATTACAAGTTCCATTACTATTTTTAGTATTACCAGTTGTTCAAAATTTTATATTTAACATGTTACCATTAGAATCTTATTTTGAAAATAAAAAAATCTTTTTTAGATATTTATTATCAAAAATCATCATATCTAGTATTGAAGATTTGCACAGAGATATTATTAAAATACAAAATTATCACATCTTTATTATTTATAATATATTATCTTTTGATTATATTTTTTCATTGTGTAAAAATTTTCTTTTTATTTCATTATTGTATTATCTTAAAAATGTAAAATCATTATATTATTATTATAAAGCAATAAAAATGGCTTATTTTTATCATACTGGTTATAATTTTATATCAATTTCATTATTTGATTCAGTAGATTTAGCTAATTTGGTAATAAAAGAAGAAAGATATAAAGAACTTTCCAAAATGGAAGTTGTCAATGTAATTTTTGTTTTAATATCATCTAAATTATATAATGAAAATTCAAGTATATATGTTTCGAGTTTAATTTCAATGTATACACTTTTTTCTATTTGGAGTATTATTGGATTAATTAAACAAATATCACCTCTTATCTTTATATTTTTATCGATTTGCACTATAATTACACATAATAAAAAACGAAATTTTCTTACTTGTATAATATGTTACGTTTTATTACATTTTAAAACTAATCTTCTTATAATTTCATTCATTTTAATTAACAATAATATCGTATATTATATGTTAGAACAATTGTATTTTTTTATTCTCAATATTAAAAATATAAAAAAAGTAATAAAATTATACAAGACTAAAACAACAATTGATTTAGTTAAAACCGAAAAATTATATGTTTTTATTACCTAAAAACACAATATATTATGTTTTTATTACCTAAAAACATCAGAACATTGCTTTACAACATTTTACATTGCTTTACAACATTTTACATTGCTTTACAACATTTTACATTGCTTTATAAATGTCTATGGAAATTGCTAAATAAAATGCTGTGTGCGTTTTTTTACCAAGAAAGTATCTGCGTTTTTTTTACCAGAAAGTATCTAGCTACGCTGTCTATGAAAATTGATAAATAAAATGCTGTGTGCGTTTTTTTACCAAGAAAGTATCTGCGTTTTTTTTACCAGAAAGTATCTAGCTACGCTGTCTATGAAAATTGATAAATAAAATGCTGTGTGCGTTTTTTTACCAGAAAGTATCTACGCTGTCTATGAAAATTGCTAAACAAAATGCTGTGTGCGTTTTTTTTACCAGAAAGTATCTTCAATATATTACGTTTTTATTACCTAAAAACATCAATATATTATGTTTTTATTACCTAAAAACATCAGATCAATATATTACTTAAAAACATCGGACTGATAAACTTATGTTTTTAATATTTTTATTCAAAATCTGAATCATCATCAAGAAATTGTATACTATTTTTAATCGCCTTGATTTCTACTTTATTGCGAGCACAACGAAGTTCTTTTAATTTAGGATATTTTGGTAAAGATGTTAATTTATTATTACTACAATACAATACTTTCAAATTAGGATAATAAGGTAAAAATTTTATTTTATTTTTTGAACACTCAAGTTCAATCAACAATGGATATTCAGGTAAAGATGTTATTTGGTTATTTTTACAATCAAGATTTTGTAAATTAGGATATTTAACTAAAAATGTCAAAAAATTAAAACTACAATCAAGAATTTGTAAATTTGGATACTCTGGTAATATTTCTATTTGGTTGTTTTTACAATCAAGTTTTTGTAAATTAGGATATTCTACTAACATTTTAAAATTATTACTATTACATACAAGTTCCTTTAATTTAGGACATTCTGGAATAGATATTATTTTAGTATAACTACAATCAAGTAGTTCTAATTTAGGATATTCTGGTAAAATTTCTATATTATTACTTCTACAATTGAGAATTTCCAAATTGCGATAAGCAAATAAAGATGTTAAACGATTCGTTTCACAATCGAGTATTTGTAAATTTGAATAGTCGTGTAAAAATGTTATTTCATTACTCTTACAGTTGAGTATTTCCAAATTACTATAATATGGTAAAGATTTTAACTCATTCCCATTACAATAAAGTTGTTTTAAATTTGGATAGTATGGTAAAGATATTATACGATTCATATTACAATCAAGACAATTCAATAAAGGATATTCTGATACAGTTATTATTCTGTTATAACTACAATTAAGATTAATCAACAAAGGATATGCCGGAACATTTATTATTCTATTATAGCTACAATTAAGCTTTCTTAATTTTTGACATTCAGGTAAAGTCAAGTCTAGATTACCACTACAATTGAGTTCTTCTAAATTAGGATAGTTTGGTAAGGATTCTATTCTATTATAACTGCAATCAAGAAATTTTAAATTAGGTAAATTTGGTAAGATTCTTATATCATTATTACTACAATTCAAATATTGCAAATTAAAGAGATATGGAATTACTTTTAGTCGATTATCATTACATATAATTGTTTCTAAATTAGGTAAAAAAATTGGTAATTTTTTTAATCCATTTTCACTACAATCAAGTTCTTTTATATTAGGTAAATCTGCCAAATATGATAATAAATATAGATTATCTTTAGTTACTTTTAGTTTTTTAACCCAAAATAAATTTTTTTCTAAAACGTCTTTAAAAAAATAAAAAAATTCCTTGACTTTTTCATAATCTGAACTATCTGCTGTTATCTTTTTTCGTGAATACAACACACTATTTGGATTTTCTAAAATGTGATAATTTTTTATCAGTCTTTTAAAGATGTATTTTTTGTTATCTTTACAAAAATTATAATAATCCTTATTACTTTGACATAAAGAACTTATATCAGATAAATTTAATTCTTGATCAGTAATTATATTCAAGAAAATATCCAGATTCATTATAATATAACTAAACAAAATTAAAATCATTATAAAAAAAAATTAAAATTATTATAAAAAAAAATTAAAATTATTCTAAAAAAAATTTAACATAAAATAAAAATCTAAAACAAATTAAAATCTAACATAAAATTAAAATCTAAAACAAATTAAAATCTAAAAAATTAAAATTATTCTAAAAAAAAATTTAACATAAAATTAAAATCTAAAACAAATTAAAATCTAAAAAAATTAAAATTATTCTAAACAAAATTAAAATCTAAAAAATTAAAATTATTCTAAACAAAATTAAATTATTCTAAAACAAATTAACAAAATTATATAGAACTTGTATAATTCTTGTATAATTCTTTTACACCATTTAGTTATAATTCATTATCAATATCAATAGAAAGGTTTAAATTTACTTTAACGTAAAATCCTTTATGTTTGATATAATCTTCTTCATTGTATTTAATATAAAATGCTCTTAGTAAATCTTTATTATCTGGTATTTTACTATTTATGTTAGTGTTACTCCACCAGGTGCAAAACAATTGATATATTGTTTTCATACTAATGATTGTATTACTTTCTGATACGCAATCTTCAAAAAAGTCTGTAAATTTATTGTTATTATCTTTATATTTACTGGTTGCTACCAAGACCTCAATAGGTTCTTCTATTTTATTTGTTCGTTTTATTTCATCTTCTTGTTTATTATACCAATGAATAAGAATACTCATAAAATAAGGTCTCCAATGTTTCATTTTATTCTTAATTGTTGAATCAATTAAATATTCATTACTTTTTATAGGGTTATCGCAAAATCTACTTGGAAAATTGATTACACGAAGTCTTCTAAAAGTTCCACCATCACAAGAAGAAATAGCAGGTAGATCATTGCAACATAGAAACATACTTGACTGTAATTTAAATGCAACTGGTGCCTTGTATAATTCTCTAGCAACAATCGAATCACCACCAGACATAGCTTTCATCATACCAACCTTTAATTCATCTTTTGCTTCAGGTTCTGCAAAAGATATAATTCTTTTACCTTTTAATCTAATTACATCTGGTGAAGCTGATGCACTAAGACCTCTCTTGTTTGTTAATAAAGATACATCAACTGCAGTATTATAATCTCCTAAAGTATCTTCTAAAAAGTTAATTAAGGTTGATTTTCCATTTGCTCCACTTAGACCAGTAAAAATATAAAAATGTTCGTCTGGAATACCAATGAGTGATCTACCTAAAACCTTTAAAAGATATTCTAATACCTTTTTATTTGGAATGATTTTTGATAAAAATGAATAAATCTCTTTAACTTCATCACATTCTGGATCATATGTCGTATAATCATAACCTGTAGAAAATGTTAAATAATCTTTTTGTTCACCATCTCTAAATATACCTTTTTCTAAATCATATACTCCATTTTTAAAACCCATCAAATATGGATTTGCATCTAATTTAGTCATAAAATCAGGCTCTAAGGATTTGAATAAATAATACATTTCTGTTAATACATTTTTCTTGAATGACACGTTTTCTAATTTATTTATAATACTTTCAACTAATTCATTTCTCATATTCTTTTCCAAATTTTTTGTCTCGCCTGAATTATCCACTTCTTCCTCTATCTCCTCTTTTATTTTTATCGATCTATAATACTTTTTTAAATCTTCTGATAATAATATATTCATAACATGAGTTCTTTTCCATTTCTGACCATCAAATTCATACCAATCTGCATTCTTGATATCATCAATTCTAAATCTATTTTTATAAATCGCATATGCCACCTTTGCAATCTTATAATGGGACATGTTTAACGAATCCTCCAATACCTTGGTAATCTCCATTGTTACTTTAACTTCAGATTTATAATATCTTGAAGTCATACTCATATATAAATTTGGATATATTACCTCAAATCCAATCGGTAACTTTAAACCATCTTCAGGATATTTTAATGTAATACATTCAGCATCATGACATTTTATATACATACCTCTATTATTTATCTCTATGTATATAGGACTCTCACTCCTCTTATGGGATCTATGTACAAATGGACAATAATTATCAATCGAAATATAATATTTAAAAATACCCAATTTATCTTGCTTACCAATAATATTAGAAATACCTTTGTAATTCTCAAATACCTTTATATTAATATCTTTTACAGCATCAAATAACATATTTATCTCTTCATTTATTACACTAGTAATTACATTACTCGTATTCTTTACACTTTTAGTAATCGGTTTATTACACACGTATTCCTTATTTAATTCTGACATTTTTATATCACTTTTTACTTTGATTGACATTTTCATAAATAAATCATAAGTAATATCCAAATTCATCTTACTATCCAAATCAAATACTTTATAACTTACTTCATACATATTATCACCATAAGTCTCTCTCTCTTTTGTATAATCCTTCACACTTTTCTGACTACCAAATAAACGTAAACCTGTTCTATATACTGAAAAATCAACAACCTTCGACAACTCATTATCAAGATCAACTATTATATTTTTTGTTAATAATTGCGCAATATTACTATCCACAATTAAATTTGGAAAATTTATATGATATTTTGAAAAATTCATATTAATGTCTCTCTTGGAAATTATATACTCGCTAACATTATCTTCAGCTACGTTAAAGATTTTACTAATATTATCACTAGCTATTCTTATAATATCTTTCATATTATTTATCGTTAATATAAAAGATGAACCCTTAGGTGACTCTATATCCAAAAAATACGAAAATATTGAATCAGTTGTTCTCTCAATTATACCCATCTCTTCACCTTTTATAAAACTCTTGTAATACATTTTATAAAATTCATCAAATTTATTCTCAGGAACATTATACTTACCACCACTAAATGCCAAATGCGTTAAATTATTCGACTCTTCAGTTCTAAATCTTGTTAGATACTTTTTAAATGAAATTTCACTTGACATAATTAATATTCTCTTGATTTTTTTAAATTCATTTTTTTTTATCAATACTTTCAACTCTAGCTTTTAAATTTATTTCTTGTGAGATTCTAGAAATTTATTTTTAAATTTATTTCTTGTGAGATTCTAGAAATTTATTTTTAAAATTGTTTCTTGTGAGATTCTAGAAATTTATTTTTAAAATTGTTTCTTGTGAGATTCTAGAAATTTATTTTTAAAATTGTTTCTTGTGAGATTCTAGAAATTTATTTTTAAAATTGTTTCTTGTGAGATTCTAGAAATTTATTTTTAAAATTGTTTCTTGTGAGATTCTAGAAATTTATTTTTAAAATTGTTTCTTGTGAGATTCTAGAAATTTATTTTTAAAATTGTTTCTTGTGAGAATCTTAAAATTAATCTTTGTATTTTACGCTTATTTTTTTTATTTTTTTTATTTTTATTATTTATAATGTATCTTATTCAATATACTGACAATAAATCAAGTAATATTATTAATCGCATTACAAGTGATTCGAATTATCAATCTCATTTTTTGGCAATATTCAACTCTTTTAATAATAAAAATAATTCAAACTATATAAATGTCATTAATACAGAAAAGAAAACAATGATTGTTACAGAAAATTCAAAAGTTTTACACAAAGGATGGATTTATAATACTTATAATAAGAAAAAAATATATACTTTAAATTTAATTCCGATTAATAATGATTTTACGACTTTATATAATTCCGAAACACAAACTACAAAAATATGTAAAACAATTCCAGAAAATTTATGTGATTCAACAACTGAAAATGATTCAACTGAAAATGAAAATGATTCAACTGAAAATGAAAATGATTCAACTGAAAATGAAAATGATACTGAAAGTGATTCTACAAGTGAAAATGAGTCTATAACAAAAAATTATACGCCCTTGCAAAATTATATAAAAAACTATAAAAATAAATACAATGAAGATAAGCATTTTAATAGTTTTAATTATATAAATACTTTTAACTATAATGATATATTGCAAGCATTTGATTATAAAATAAAAACACCAGAGTCAGAATTAGTACCAATTAATATTGAAGAGCCATCATATATAGATGGATTATTAAATGAATACTGGTTTAATTCATCATATTTGAATAAATTAAACTAAATATATATAAAATTTAATTATATATATATTTAACGAGCTATTTGATTATACTGAAATAAATTTAATGGTAAAGCTAGTTGTTGTAGCTGTCCCTGGTGCAGGTCTATATAACAGAGATGGCATAGACGATGCATTCCATTGTATATCTAATTGTTCGCCTGATGTTCCTCTAACACCAATTAGACGTGTTACTATACCAGAAACAGTGCTATTTAACCTTCCTATAGCAAAGACTGCGTGACATCTAGTGTTCGAGGCTGTTGTTGGTCTGACTAAAACAAAATACACGCCATAATTCAATGGAGGTGCTAAAGAAACTGGTGTTGTGCTATTATCAGTAAGAATTACTACTTGTTGAGTGTCTGCGAGAGTTCCGTTAATAGTATTTGCGGTTATAGCGTTGGCTTTTAAGTTATTAATATGTAAATTTACATAATTTTCAAGTGGGGGGAAGGAATCGTTACTACCATCTGTATTAGTTACCATAGAAGAACAAACTAAAGCCATTTCTCTTTCACTAGAATCCCAGATATTAAGAATCCAAGAACAAGGATATAATCCATAAGTTGATGTGGCGTCTGTAATAGTCGTAAGATCTAAACCTTCTACTGGAGTTGGGTTTCCTAATACGCCGGTTTGGTCAGCAGTTGAATATATTGTTGCAACTTTACTAGCCCCATCGTATGTTTTTATACGTCTAACTTGATTTAAACCAGTTCCTGCTAATATACGAATCCACCATCCAGCATATATATCTGATGTACTTGATTCTCCAGATTCAAGTAAAATAGTAGTAGATGTACCAACACCCTGTGATAAAGTAAATCCAGTGTCATGTGCAGTATCTGTAACCACGTCACCTGTTCCGAGATCATTAGCTGATTGATAACGTTTCATAGCAACACCTGAATCGGCAGTACCACTTGGACCACTATTTAGTTGAAGAATATTATCTTGTACTTGTACAACAGTTGATTCTATAGTTGTTGTTGTGCCACGAACATCTAAATTACCTAAAATCGTAGTTGTAGATGAAGATGTACCTATTTTAACTGGAACATTTTGTATAGTACCTATATTTATACCATTACTTGCTTCACTTGTATTAATGTTAATGATTCCACCAACTGATACATCTAAACCACCAATATTATTTTTTATATCAATAGTACCCCCAGCTTGGTTACTTAATATTAATTTACTACCTAAAACACCTGTTGTTTCTACACCTATAGTTAAATCTTGTGAAGTCGCTGTTGTCATATTTATTATAGAACTGACAGCTCCATTTGAAAGTAAATTAATACCTCCACCAACTTGAGTTTCAACTGATAAACCATTAGAACCAGTATTTATTCTTACTTGTCCTACACTATTGTCACCATTTGTTAGTAAAATACTTCCGGCGGTATTTGTATTCTGAACTAGAATTGCATTAGTCGCATTTGTTCCAGCACTCTGAAGAATTAATTGAGATGCAGTCGCACCATTTACACCTATTGTTAAATTCTGGTTTGCTTCTGTACTATTTACGACAAAATATGAATTAGATGCCTGGGCTGTTATCTGAATTGGCCCTCCTGTATTCGATGTTACAATATATCCACCTGAACCAGTTAATGTTGTTACAGAACCTAAACCTAAACCACCAAAATTATCAATAACAATATTACCAGCTGTATTTGTTGAAGTTAATTTTATAGCTGGTAAAGTATCACTAGTTCCTTCACTCGAAATTAAAACTTGGTTGTCAAATTTACCTGTATCTGATATTGATAACCCTTGACCAACACCTGTAGAATTTACTACAAAACTCGCACTAGCACCATTCGCTGATAAATTTAAGGTTCCTGTACTAGTCATACCTTGAATACCACCAGAACCAGCAGTTAATGCAATTAGACTCGTCTGTCCAGATATAATATTAACACCTGATCCACTATTCTCACCTAAAATTCGTATAGCATTGGTTGAATTATTACTACTTTGTATATATGCACTACCACTTGAAGCATATATCGTTAAATTACCAGCCGTTGTCTGAATTAAAGACTCTGAACCAACCGCTATTGTTACAGCATTACCACCAGACACTGATAATCCACCAAGATTTGTATTAATATTTGTTCCTTGTAAATTACTAGTACTACTAACTGTTAATAAACCATATAATCTAGAATCTTTCCATACGTTAAACCCTCCTGATACTATTAATCCACCTATAGTACTATTAATAGGCGCATCTGTAACAACATTCGTAACACCATTTATAAATGCAGTATTCGCAACAGCCAAATCTCCAAATCCGTGTGATAGTGTATCACTTCCAGTTTCTAAAGTCAAATCTCCATGTATTATTGTTGAAAGAGGTGTTGTCATTTATAATATAATATATTAAAATAAGTTTCTGAAAAGAAAGATTTTATAAAAATGTATTAAAGATTTTATAAAAAATTTAAAGAAACGTTACACAAAGAATTTTTATAAAAAATGTATTAAAGCAAACGTTACACAAACGTTAAAGCAAACGTTACACAAACGTTACACAAACGTTACACAAACGTTACACAAACGTTACACAAACGTTACACAAACGTTACACAAACGTTACACAAACGTTACACAAACGTTACACAAAC
>Ga0209390_10005543_pt1 | contig 17753 bp, 24 predicted proteins | sample BON01_FD_187212 | JGI IMG/M metagenome (GOLD analysis project Ga0209390, IMG submission 187212) | Freshwater microbial communities from Lake Bonney liftoff mats and glacier meltwater in Antarctica - BON-01 (SPAdes) (version 2) | ecosystem: Environmental > Aquatic > Freshwater > Ice > Glacier...
TCTCCTTGAGTGGTGGGGATGAGGCTAAACGTGCGATGGTGATGAACGATAGGGAGAGCATAGGAAAAACATCTAAATACGTTAACGACACTGTAGAAGCGATGGCTCCTGCGGATGCTAAAGGGATTCAGAAGGAAGCTTTCAAGAAGATGAACACGGAGTATGTTACACCTGACGGAGAGATTACAAATGATGCGAGCAATGGCGGGGTGTTGGACATTATAAAAAACAACTCTGTGTTAGCTAACAAGTGGAATGAAGTGAAGGGAGCCAGTAGTAATCAAATTAAAGACCTTCCCGACAATAGCATAGGACAACTACATGCTATGCGTGCTTCCATTGATTATGACCTGAAAGCCGCTTCTTCCACTAAGTTGAAAGCTGCGGATAAGCCATTGTCTAGGGATGTCAAGCAGAGTTTGATAGAAGCTAAAGCTGAACTAGATGGGGTGTTAGACAAGAGTGATTCGTTCACGAGCGCTATGAAATTGACAAAACAGATTAAGATTAAGGAAGGCTACCAAGAGCTATTAGCTAAAGCCCCTAATCCTGCAGGAACTGGCTCTCCAACATTCGACGCAGTGCACAAGACATTATTCGGAACTCCTCAGAAAGTGAGCGATTTTTTGAAGAGTGTCTCGGATACGGGTGGGGATGTTGAGCAGACGAAGAACATCATTGCTGTTAGTGGTCAGTTGTATAAGAGTACACTAGGACGTGTAGCTAAGAGACTGTCTAACAATGATGAAGGAACCTTTAGAGCTTACGGAAGCGCGCACGGCGTGATTAGTGATGTCATAGACAAATTAACAACTTCTAGGTATAACAAGGCAATGCTGGATCTAACACTTAGTGGTAGTAAATGGCAGGATGAGGTTGCTGAAGTGTTAGTTGCTAAAGGATCTTCTCAGCAAAAGAAATGGCTCACTTTAATAGGAAAGGCTGCTGGCATAGTTAAGCCTGCTGCTAGGACGTTCGGAACAGGTGTAGGGAGAGCCACTTCCTTGGGAGCAGCTCGCATGTCTGAGACGAAATACGGAATACAATAAAGGACATTAGAGGGAAGGTTTGTAAAAGCCTTCTCCTTTTAACACAAATGCCCCGCCGCTCATAATCTTGTGCACTTCGGAGGAGTTGCAGGAAGGACACTCCTTAGGAGCTGGAGAGTTCCAGCGCTCAAGCGTCTCAAACGTGTGCTGACAAGCTGCACATGAGTATTGTCGTAATGCCATTGTGTTCTCCTGTGTTGTTCGCGGGATAGCCCACAAGCCCTATTCTATTAGCTTTACTGGGCAGTGTTAATATATAGGAACACGCGGCAGTGGATTGTAAGAAACCGTTGTTGCATATTCCCCTACATAACGCTACGCGTCATTCCGGGGAATATTATATGAAGAGGTGTTTTCATGCTACTACTTAGTAGTCTTCATAGTAACTATATAGTTAATTCCCTTTAGTTGTAGTTCAAATGAAACCCTTAGTGGCATTATATCAGTGGTTTTAGAGGGTGTCAATAGAAAACAGCTAAAAATGCAAAAATAAATACAAGCCGAAGGTTGTCCATATTCCTAACCCTTTAGGGATGTATAGGGAATGCCTTCTTCGTTCAACCATGAAGCTCACAAGAGCTTTAACATAGGGAAACAAACATGACAAAAGACATGAGTAAAGCAGGGCTGTCCGAGCTGGCTGCATATGAAGCGATTTCTACATTCCCATATCTTGATAGTGCCGGTGTGAAGACGATTGGTCTAGGCTCCACCGTTAGCGACATTCCAGATATTGGCACTTGGGCGTGGACTAAAGAGATAACGATTAAAGAAGCGTGCGACATATACAAGAAAGGATTACGGAAATATATAAAAGGCGTAAACGAAGCTTTGAAGGTGGAAGTGACACAAGCTCAATTCGATGCGCTAGTGTGCTTCTGTTACAACGTTGGGGTAGGAGGCATGAAAGCAAGCTCTCTACTGCGATATGTGAACGCAAAGGGTAGTGAGTTACAGATTAGAACAGGGTTTAGGATGTGGAATAAAATTACAGTGGGTGGAAAGAAGGTGGTTAGCAAAGGATTGGACAACCGAAGGAACGCAGAAGCTGATTTATTTATTTTAGGGAAGTACAAAGGAAGTCCTATACTTCACTTTCCTGTAAATGCTGCACATAAGCCTGTCTACGCCAAAGGAAAGTCCATCTCCCTACTATCCTATCTCTAAAGAAGAAAGCCCCGTGAGGGGCTTCTATGAGGCTTACATGGATATGTTAAGGATTTTGGATTTCTTTAACACATCTTGATTCTCATGTTAAGAAACTGCAAGTTAGTCCTCTGACCATACACACCACCCAAATACAGCCGCTACTAACACTATTACTAAAACCGTCAACATCTTATCTCTCCTCAAGTTAAATTACGTCTATCTCTTTCAACCTCTTCCTGCACGCCAGTAGCTTATTTAACATTCCAAAACTACTCATTCCATAACTTAGATTGTCCAGCACTGTGGAGGCAGTTGAGTTGAACCTCATCAGTAGTCCAATAGGCATCGCTGTAGTGAAATACACAGGAGCTATGATAATGAATGGTACAACAACTCCCATCTGACTCAAGAACGCTTGGGTGTAGCTAAGGTGTTTCTGCTTTCTAGCCATCCCAAACAGCACTTTAATACAATGGTCAAAATTAGAAGGTGTCAACTCTGACCTATAAGAGGCCTCTGCCTGCTGAGTTGCATAGTTCATCTTAATGAGAGGCTTAGCCACCCATCCACTTATCAATGTAGCCACTGCCCCATAAACCACTAGAATGATTAGATAGCTCCAGCTAAACGATATAAGTAGGGATATGCTAAACGCTATTATGTATACCGCCGCTTTTGCCCATCCAAAGCCAAGCTGTAAAACTAGATCAGGGTAAGAGTAACAATCTTCTTGAATTCTCTGAGGAGTGTTCAACACCTCATCCCCCAACTTAAGAGCAAGTGCCTTATTATTGAGCTTCTCTCTCCATTTAATTGCAGAGATAGTGAGCAAATACCCTGACATTCCTGATACGAAACATATAAGAAGTGCCGCTCCTGTAAACCAATACAACATGTTAATAAATTCTGAGTATTGATGAGCACTAACAGCCTGCCAAAAGTGTTCTCTCCAAAAGGTTAGATATAGGGCAAGTCCAATCTCAGCTGCCCCTACCACTCCTAACAACGCTATATATTTTTTCATTTCGTTTCCCCTTACTTCTTCACCGTCTTCAATCCACTCACCGTGTCATCAATCCCTCTCAGTGCTACTGGCATTCTCTCGCTAGTCTCGAAAGCGTCATGCACTACCTCGACTCCTTTCACTACTACAAAGCTAACTACAGCTAATAACAACATAGTGAGAAAGGTGTTTCTAGCTTGCATCATCATTTTTGTTCCCCTTTGTTTATGTCTTAGTTTAACTATAGACTATTGTTTATCAAATCACAAGCATTAATGCTACAAAGTTACAGGCACTACCTAGTAGAACCGCTATGTGCCACACGAAATGACTGTACATAACCCTAGATGATAGGTAGGCCACAACCCCTAAGGAGTAACACATACCTCCTGCAAGGATGAAGCTAGAGGGTAAGCCAGTGACGTAGGGCGCAGCCATCATCATCACTAACCACCCAAATGCTACATAACTCAATGCGAACGAAATTAGATGAGCGTGTCGGAAGTAAATTTTAAACACCACCCCAAGGAGGGCTACGGTAGTGATGAGGGCTATGAATATGTATATAGTGAGAGAAGGAGGGGCAACGATTAGGAAGGAGCACGCAGTGGAGGCAATTAGAATGTATATTGAAGAACAATCAAGGACGTAGAATATTGATTTTAATTTAGTGTTGTCTGCGCCATGATAGAGTATAGAGCTGGCATAGGTTAGCATGGAAGACACACAAAATAGCATCCCAGCAAGCATCCCCTCAGGAGACGTAGCATAGAGGTAGACGAGGGAAGCAGCTATCATACTGCCTCCGAGCCCGATTACGTGAGATGTGACATTCAGCTCTTCTTCTCTCTCGGTTTCACGAGTGTTTTTCTTGATGGTGAACATGACATCTCTCCTTTAGTCTCTTATACATTAACTATAGTATAAGGATGTATAATGTCAAGCTAACGTATGCGATAGCTAACACTTTTACCTGCATCTTTAATTTAAGTAAAGAAGCTTCTAATTCCTTTTCTCTCTTTTCACTGTCTTGTAATTCTTTTAATATGTTCATTCTCCAATCTCCTTACGCTATGGCACAAAGAATTCCAATAATCACTATAATGATAGCTATTTCAAAAAATGGTAGTTTGTTCATTTCGCATCTCCTCCACATCCAACGTTAAGTTGATTATATCTCCACATTGTATTAGGATGAGTGTTCCCTCCTTTCATGCCTACCTTCTGTAGGTTAAGAAAGAATACCCTACCTTTACACACGCTATATCCTGCCTTCATCATGTAGAAGCTTCCCATCTTATCTGACAAAGATTCGTGTTCTCGAGACTCCTCCGCACTCTCAGTTTTCTTAAGTACATGCTCCATCGTTATATGGGAAAGCTCATGTCCAATAACTAATGCAAGCTCATCGTCATTCTTCACCACATCACCGAGACCTTTAAGCACTACTATAGTGTAATAGGTGGCATATGCATTAATATTATTATTATCCCCCACCCACTTAATCGGACGCTTGTTCTTCAAATCTTCTCCAGACGCTGCATATATCTTGTCGTAAACCGCTTGAACTTTCTCTTGAGATAGTACGTAAGGAGTTGTCTGAACTGAATATATCCCCGCTGATGTCACTGCTAATAAGGCGATGCCTGCTAATAGGTTTGTTCTCATTATTGTTCTCCAAATAAAAAGCCCTCACCCTAATAATAGGACAAGGGCTTAAATAATGCAAGCTATTTCTTATATTTCCCTTTTAAATAATCTAGGCTCACGATGCAAGGGTCGAAACTTCCACCTTTAACGTCATGTAACATAATAACGCCTCTCCAATGTTTGTTACCTACATGCCCCTTATAGCTCTCGTCGTGCGTGTAGCACGCTCCAGCAATGACTCCCCACTGCTGCCTACCGCAAGGTAGGAAACGTGTAGCAACGTCTAATAGCTGCTGATGTCCACATACAAAGCTAGTTCCCACTTTCTCCAACTGTAGCGCAGCTCTACCCCCTCTAGGCTTTCCTGTCATCGGATTTGGGTTGAAGTGCGTGTACATTACCCCATCAAGTGTCACAGGCTTGAGATATGGCACTACTTCCCAATCACCATATGGCAGGTCGTCCATCGACATGAGGCCATCTAGCTCTGGTTGGTTGTCGACAGCCCGATCAATCCGGTCTTCGTGATTGCCTAGCGTTAACACCATCTTAGGCCGATACATCTTGTGACTCTGTTCCTTCATCTTTTTATTGTATTCACGCATCGGGCTTAATAACAAGTCCATGGCCTCTTTAGTAGCGTCTATGTCTTTCTTATATCTCCTACCCTCGAATGACAGTTTGCCCTTATCGTAACTAGAGAGTGAGGGCATGTCCGCAAAATCACCAATTTGCACTATAACATCAGGCTGTTTGTCTACAATATATTCACCAATCCACGATAAATGTTCGAGGGATACGCCCTCTTTAGCTTGTACGTCTGGGATGAAAAGATGTTTTGTCATTAAATTTCCCCTCTCTTGCATGTTAGTGTAATGCCCTCTTCCTCTATCCAATCATTAAACATGTCAACCTGCCGAGAAGTATTCTCCCCACCTCCCTCGTATCCCTTACCTGATTCATACCAAGTGTTTTCCCAGTATTCCCAAGCATCCCCCTCAGTGTTAAAGTTCATTGAGATTCCCCTTTAGTTTTCTTCTCTCTTAATGTCTTAGAAAGATGACAAATCTTACATAGGCGCTGAAATCCTTCCTTCTCTACAAAAGCCCTCTCTAACCATCCTTGAGCCTTAGAAAAACAGTTCATTCCTCCACATGGTATTATATGATCTATCTCTAAGTCTGGAAGCCTAAACCAATCTCCACAGCCCTCACAAGTGTTTTCCCAATCGCCGTTAGCTCTTCGTCTCTTTCCTTCATTAAGCTTGTCCATCTTAGGAATCCAATACCTTGTGCTCTCCCTCAAAGCACTCAACACCCTTCCCACCATCTGAGCCTTTGTCATCGTGTTAGAACAATGCGTCAATTCGACCCCCACTTTCCCTGTAGGAGTTATTCTTCTCCACTTGCCTTCTATGAGCTGACGCTGTTGCTTTGGTTTCTTAGTTGCCATTATATGCTCTCCACTCTAACCCCATTCTCATCTCTATACTCCAAATTCACCGGAAAGCCCCAAAGAGAATAGATGTGATGCACTACATTTCTAGCACTCCTGTAGTCCAGTGTAACACCATCTCTCACTGTATGCACTATATTTAACGTCCTATCTCCTTCCTTATCGAATCCTGACACTTCAATTTGTGGCACTCTCTTGCTTAAGTCGTACTGCCCACTTAACGAGGCTCTTATTGAATGAACGTCATCATCATCATGTGTAGCACTCACTAAATGATAGGATAAGTCATTATCAATGTCAAGAGTGAACAGCCCAAAGTCTCTTATTATCTTAGGAGACAGGAATTGAGCCACAAAACTCTCATCTCTATAGTTAGCCACTACATGCTGTATTGTCTCTCTCCAGTCTGTGTTACATATCTCCGGAAACCAGATCATGTCCTCTTTGTCAGGAGAGGTACACATTCTCCGTATATCTCTCATCATAGCATATCCTAATGCATAGATGTTTATCCCACTATAATGCTTACTATCATACCCGGGCTGATACACTACACCGCTGTGGCTAGTTAGGAATTCCAAATAGCTTCCCCCTGAGATGTTCCCTCTGTCAAACATCTCTGTCATTATAGTGTGATGAGACATACACGCAAACCCTTCATTCATCAATGACGTTTGACGCTGAGGATAGAAGTATTGTGCTATTTTCCGCACAATGCCTAGTATGTTCCTTTCCCATTGCTCTAAAATTGGGCTGTGTGTTTCAATGTAGAGAAGTAAGTTTTCTTCTTTCTCGTTCACTTGTTCAGCTTCCCAATCCCCCCAATCTTCCTCTCCGAAAATGGAAGGTTTAGATTTAGGCACAAGGGAGGCAGTGCGCCAAATGTCTGCAAAACTCTCTTCCTCGTGTTTCTCTCTTTCGAGTTTCTGCCTGTCTGACTTCTTTACACTAGCCAGAGGCTTCTTATACTTATCTACTCCGTGTAGTTGCAGTGCGTGGGCTGCGTCTAACAGGCACTCCACTCTAAGTTTGCCGTGCTTCTCTTCGCATTGACTTATGTAAGATTTAGCGAACGACAAATACCCTAGAATAGAATCTGCGTCTGTCCATCCTGTAAACAGATAGTTAGTTTTAAAAAACCCACTATGTCCGACACTAGCATGTGCTAACACAAGTGCCTGCATAGTAGCTGTATTGTTCTCCATCAAGTAGGCAATTGAAGGGTTGGTGTTAATAACCACTTCGTATGCCAACCCTTGCTGTCCTGTCTTGTATGCATTGTCGTTCTGTACAAAGCTCTTTCCAAAACTCCAGTGATTGTACATTTGAGGCAAGGCATGTGTAGAGTAGTTGTCAATCATCTGCTCACTACTTATGATTTCAATCTGAGCGTCATAATAGTCAAACCCTAGCGTGTTCTTTCCAATGTCGTCCACCGTTTCCCATATCTTTTCTAAGAGAGGAAAATCCCAATCACTATCAGATTCTTCAAACAACAACTCACCTTTGTTTGTCATATTAAGTTTCCTTTTTAAAAAGACCCCTAAGTACCGGATATACGTCCGATGGAGCATATAGCCGCCCTTTGTTTAACTTCTTATCCTCCACTTTCTCATAGGTATTCCACAGGTCTTTGAGGTCATATTTCATTTTAGTTTGACGTCTTTTAAAATCTTCTGTCTGTACGTATGCAAAATATTGAACTTTAGCTAATAATACAGTTAGCGCTCCTACACATTCCCCATCGCTTTCGAAGTTGTCTCCGTCCGATGCCTGGGCTACATATATGTTGTAGATATTCTCGTCTATCCTATCCTCAATTATCTTGTTAATGAGGTTGAGGCCACTGGACACTACAGTGCCTCCCGACTCTCTACCGTAGAAGAATTCGTTCTCATCCACCTCTTTCGCCACCTGTGTGTGACGTATGAAAATTATCTCCACCGTCTTGTATTCTTTCTCTAAGAATAGATAGAACAGCAAAAAGAACTTCTTAGCTAGTAACTTCTCATGCTCTCCCATGCTTCCTGACACGTCCATCATCATGAATATAACAGCACTTCTGATGGGCTTAGGTTTACGTACATAGTGCTTATAACGCAAATCAACGTCATCTAAGAAGCGTTCACTTCCAGTGGCTATACGTCTAGCCAGTGCTTGCTTAAGCGTCTTGACGAGCGCTAAACGAGGCGGAGTACCTTCTTTAGCATATCCACTACGTTGTAGCTTGTATTGTATAGTGTCTTTCATGCTTTCTTTAACAAAAGACGGCAGCTCCATATCTGAGAACAACAGCTCAAGAAACTCAGCTTTCGACAATACAAATTCAAAATCGTCTTCTCCCTCTCCTGAGTCGCTTCCTTGAGTGCCTGCTCCTCCTTCCTCGTCTTTCCCATTATCAATGCGGTCACCCTTGTTTTTATCCTTATTTCCCACTAGAACGCGCTGTCCTTTGCCTTTCTTTCTATCAAATTCGAAAGAGGGCTCGCTAAGGGTTTTCCCGGGTATCTTTATTTTCTTGTTCTCTGTAGCGTCCTTAATACCTCCTTCGCCTAAACTCTCATCCATCTTCTTCTTAATAATAGGCTTCAACCTATCAATTAGACGCTTGCGATTGTCAGCACTCTTATTCTTGCCGTTTTTACGGCGGTCTATAATTGCCATCCAGATCCCCTTAAAAGAGGAAGGACATTGCTGCCCCTCCCTTATGTCTTTAGCCTATGAACTCTTGGAGAATCTCATTTGCCATTCTACAACACGTTTCACTTGCTTTTCAGTGTAGCCCATCTCTGTCATTCTTGCAATGAAGCTCTCATGTTTCTTTTTATCATCACTGTTTCCTTGTCCAGTGAATGAGATGACAGGAAGCAAATCTTGCGTCTTACTGAACATTGTAGCTTCAATGACACGCTTTAACTTCTCATAAGCCGTCCACTTAGGATTTGAGCCCCCGTTCTGAGCTTGGAATCTCAACGCAAAGTTTACAACTTCATGTCGAAAGTCTTTACTATTAACGATGCCTGCCGGTTTCTCAAGCTTCTCCAGCTCTGCATCTATGGTAGCTCTATCATACATCTGTCCAGTGTCTGCATCCCTATAGTCGTTGTCCTCAATCCAATGATCAGCAAACGTAATATACCTATCAAAGATACTTTGTCCGTATTCAGTGTAAGATTCTAGGTAGGCAGTTTGAATGTCCTTCTCCACCTTCTTAGCAAAACTAGGAGCTAAATAATTCTTAATAAACTGAATGTATTTTAGCTCAATCTCTTCTGAATAACGACCTTTTTCCACCATACGTTCTAGTATGTATAACAAATGCACAGGGTCTGCACTAATCTCCGTCCCATCATAGTTGAACACCTCAGCTAAAACCTTGTAAGCTGTCCGTGTAGACACTCCAAAGAAACCTTCGTTAAGTGAGGACATGTCCTTATACTCTTGGAAGCTCTTAGCTCTACTGTCCTTATCCTTAACGTTCTCTCCGTTATAAACTCTCATCTTACTAACTGTAGACGATGTTTCTGTTTCTTCAAGTCGTGTCAACACACAAAACTCAGCTAGCATTTCCAACGTGTTCGGAGCAATTGAAGCCTTCGACAACGTACTGCCTGATAGAAGCTTTTTATAAATCAGCACTTCTTCTTCCACTTGTAAGCAATATGGCACTTCAACTATATAAACACGGTCTAAGAACGCTTCGTTGTTCTTATTCGCCTTAAACGTTGTCCACTCACTCTCATTACTATGTGCTACCACTACACCATTATAAGGAATGGAAGAAATACTTTCCGTGCCTTTGAAGTTGTGTTCCTGTGTCGCTGTCAACAAAGGGTGAAGCATTTTAATTGGAGCCTTGAACATCTCAACGAAGTCCAACATCCCCTGATTGCTCTGACACAGTCCACCACAGTAGAGATAAGCGTCTGCATCGTCTTGCCCAAACTTATCGAGCTTTCTAATGTCAACCTTACCTACAAGTGCTGAAATGTCCTGGTTGTTCTCATCCCCCGGCTCTGTCTTTGTAATACAAATCTGCTCTAGTTGAGACGGCATTTTCTTCAACACCGTAAATCTACTAATATCTCCCTCATATTCTTTAAGTCGTTTCGTTGCCCAAGGGCTCGGAATCTCAGAAAGATAATGTGGAGCTATTCCCAACTCTGATCCCATTGCCTTAGACAAGAGTCCTAAAGGGCTCTCATTGATAGGGCTAGGGTTGCCGTCTTCATCTGCTAATATGTACACTGGTTCTTTTTCCATCAGTTTCTTTAGCGTCTCTACTAAACTACTCTTAGCGCTACCAACAGGACCTAAGAGGTATAAAATCTGACGGCTTTCTTCTAAGTTTTGAGCGCTATGTTTAAAGAATCCAACTATACGCTCTACGATGTCCTCAAGCCCATGAAACTCTTTAAAAGCGTCATATTGATTGATGACACGGTTGCCGAAGATGCGACTAAGTCGTGGAGTCTTAGCTGTATCAACCTTCTTTGGCTCTCCAATTGCTTTTAATATACGCTCAGCAGGAGAAAGATAGTGTTCACTGCTCTTTTTAGCTAGCGTTAAATACGCCTCCAGTGTCATTTTCTCTTCTCGAGATGCTTGGTAGATGTGCTTAAAGGTGTCTAACATTTTCATATTATTTTTCCCCTTTGTTTGTGTCATCTTCGTGAATAAGACCACGCTTACCTCTAGTGTACATCATTAAAGCCCTTGATGCAAGATGTAATAACGGATGTAGGCCACTTTCTTTATCGTGCGTTCCTCCTTTCCAGCTCTCTTCTAAATGTCGAGACATTGAAGCATGCATATCATTATGGCTACTTTTCTTACCGTTTGGATCTAGCCAGTTGTTAACTCCATGTTTTTCAGCCCCCATCTCTAAGACAGCCTTCCATTCATCTAGTTCTGGAGGATGTTCTATCGCTTCCCACTTTACTTTCCAGCTTCTCACCATATTTTCTCTAATTATATCTTTTAATGTTCCCATTATTTCCCCTTCGCTATTTCTCTCATCTCATCTATTTGAAGTCCTTGCAGCATTACACCTAAATCATAATATGCTAAGAATCGTTCTACTACGTATTTAGTGTTGGTTTGCTTTCCTGTTGCTATTGCATCTGCCACTGCTAAATTCATAGCTTGCCCTGTCGCAATCTTCTCGTTCATTGTCTTCTCAGCCATTTCCTATTCTCCTCTTATACAGAAATAGATTGCCATGCGTAAGTCTTCAACTGCTTGAGGTTCTGTCTCCCCATATCCATATATAACCTCCCCTGAGGTGGTAGATATGGAGGCTTCATAGTCGCCTTCCTCCTCGTTTTTTATTACTTTTACGTCTTTCATGTCAACACTCATTTTATTCTCCATTATCTGTAAAATAAACTTTTGCGCTACTCATTGATAATAACATCTGTGCATCTTTCTTGTTCTTACTATTCACTCTAAACGTTGGCTCCTCTAAAAATCTCTTTATCTCGCTCTCCAACAATGTACAAAACCTGTTGTTTTTAGTTACCTTATATACCACTATAGGCCATATAAGCTTTTCTGTCAACATCGTTAAATCAGTGGACATAATCGCCAAATATCCAATGTCCTTCTCTGTACAGTGTAGTTGAACTTGTAGCTGTGTCAAGTAAGTGAGAGGTGCATTTTCCTTATATTTCTCAAAAGTGTGTGGCCTTGTCGTCTTGCATTCCAGTAAAACATCACCATCAACAGCATCTGGGGTGGCTCCTGTGTTTCCTTTAGTGAAAAAACTCTTTCCTGCTGCTCCGCTTTCATATAACTTGAAATTCTTTCCCATTATTTCATTCGTCACTTCTACGACCACCGGCTCTAAAACTTGGCCAACTCTCGTAAAGCTGTTCCCCTTGAAAGTGCTTTCAACTTTCTCAGCTTTGAGTTTGTTAGGACTAGAGTAAGGATTGAGGCCTAATATAACCGCTGCCTCTGAGGCCGTTATGTAGCTTTTACGTAGTTCTAGCCATTTCGCTTCGGTGTTCGCTATTTGTAATTTCATGCATTCCTCCAGTATTTTTTATCCCAATATTCATTAGATTTAGTCCATTCGTGTGCCAGAGAAGCTTCCACTGTAATTCTGACAGAACTCAAAACTTTTTGCATCTCATCGATCATTATGTATGAAGCCTTCTCGATTAAATCCTCTCTATCTTCCCTTACATAAAAAAGAATTTCATCGTGAATGAAGGCCTTAGGGATGAGGTCTTTATTCCCATAAAACTGTCTATACACCTCACTAACTGCAGCCTTAGCCCCCTGTGCCGCAGGACTCTGCATCAAGAACCCATTACAGAACGCTGTATATGTACACCAACTTCTTTCAAAACTCCCGACTTTATACTTATACACGTCCTCAAGTTCCCATTCGTCATATTCGTTCTTCATCCATTTAGTGCTTCCCTTCATTATATAGTCTTTGTGCTTGTGTTTCAAGAAGTCCTCGAGCTCAGGATAGAGCTTAAAAAACATTCTTTTTAGCTGAACTAGCTCATCTTGAACCAATCCCCATTCATCCTTATTCAAGCGTGCAACCCTTAAGTCTGGAGCGTCTAAATTATACAGAAGATAAACTAAGTCTTCCTTTCTTGACGCTTTATGCAACACTTTAAACTTGGTTTTAATACCTGCCATGTACAGCAACTTCCGCATTGTATCAAACCCTAGCCCCCCTGGAAACCCTAGATTGATAGGTTTAGCTAAAGTGCGAACATGTTTAAGCTCTTTCTTCCTTACTATAAATTCCTCATAACTAATCTTCTGTATGTATGCTGCTAATACAGAATGCATGTCGATCGGGCTATCCCCCCCGTTCACGACATCCCTCATCTTACTCTTTCCATACACACTATACAGCTGGTGTGCCGTAGAACTTAACTCAAGCCCTGCATAATCTATACTCAGTATCTTAAAGCCTTTTGGGGGAACAAAGCAATTGCGTAAGTCGTATGTAACTCCCTCAACCGTCCTCGGTAGCTGTTGTATATTTAATGACGGGTAGAAAGAGCTTCCTGATGAAGACGTCCTTCCAGTGCTCTTGACCGTGGAATATGAAGAATACATTGTGTCATTTCCTTCCATCCGACTAACAAAAGCACTCAGCACCTTCTCATATACCCCAATATCTGCAAACCTCTTCAACACTTCGTCAGGCTCTTGTCCTCGATAGTATTCCAAGGCCTCACCTGTTACAGAAATAGCCCCTTTGGCAGTGTACATAAAATCCATGTCCTTCACTTCTATGTGCTCTTTTAGCTTTTTCATATTCTTTCTAGGTATGTCTTTTCCTTTAACCTTAGTGCAAAATCCATGTTCTATCAAGTAGTTGTAATGAGGGGTGAGAATGTCCATGACTTCCCTTTTTAACGTCATTACACGTTCTTGGCTTATCCTCATCCCTTGAGCTGCCATCAGATTTAGATATAGAGACGACCTCATAGACAATAGAGTGTCCACTTCTATTTGCTTTTCATAAATCTTATATGCCCAAACACTATCATCTATCGCATAGTCTATAGCTTCCTTTGGCCAGTGTTCCATCTTAATTCCATCCAGCTCACTGTAGCGCATTCTCCAACTATCTGCCGTCTTAGTTTCCGAAATGTCAACTTTAAAATAATGATCAACTAAATAAGAAAGCCCCATCCTCATGAGTGGCTTCTCCCTGTTAATGTTGATGTGTTGTTCTCTTATCATGGTACAGATGATTCTACCTTCTTCAATAGCCTTAAACAGAGGAAGGGCTAAGTGAGGGAAGTGTGTCACTATAATACCGCATTCAAAGGTCATGTTGTGTGCAATTATTACATCGTCCTTCAGCCACTTCCTCAGCCTTTGCTCCATTTCCACCATGCCTACGAATAGAAAACTACCATTTTCTGAATGAGAGGACACACAAACAGGCTTTGGGAATATAGCATTCTCTCCAATGAGATATGATTCAAAGTCAATTGCTCGTAATGTCATTTGTGTTCCCCTAATTTGTACGTAAACGTAATCTTACCTGCCGTATGTTTGTATGTTGCCCTACCTTCTTCCAGAGCTAGCTTTAACCTCTTAGCAAACGGCTTTAATTCCCCTTTGTATTTCGTCCTAATCGCTTTATCGTGGTATCTTTTTCCTTCAAATATTATAACTTTCGCTCCTGCAGTGATGTCTGCCTGCTTGAAATTGGAAGCTTTATATATAATTCCTGAGTGTCCATATTCCTTATCTGCATAACTGACTACGACACCATTTGGGTTCCACTCATTCTTCATCATTCGTAACGTTGCCCCAATGAAATATGATTCTGTGTTTTTTGGGGTGTCGTCTATACAGACAAGCCTTCTTAGCTCAATCACGTCTGTAGCAACTTCTGCGAACTTCTTCCACTGATTATGCATCGCCATTCTTCCGTAAAACATGGCACCCACTATATTGTCATCTTCATTATACAGTGCAAAACAGTAGTCACTGATACAGCCGTTTATTGAGTGTGAATAGTGATGAGTTTCTATAAAATCAGAAATGGCACCTCTCTCCGTTCTCTTAACTTTGAAGTTTTTTAGTGCCATTCTCGATTCTCCTGTTTCTATTTTAAATGGTCTAATTGCTTAATAATAATTAAATAATTTGCGATATCCTGTTCTGCGTATCCCTCCAAGCTCCAGGCCTCTCTTATATTCGCAATCCACCAGGTTGTCGATTGTCGACGGAGTCCAATTTGTAAGATGTCGTCCACAAAAATAGCTTTGTGATTTCCCAGCTTAAACTCAAATATCAATTTACCTTTAACGCCTATAAACTCGACACTGGCTAAATTAGTGTCATTTAAATTAGCACCCTCTAAATTAGCGTCTCTTAACTTAGCGTTAGTTAAATTAGCATGATTTAAATCTGCGTTAGTTAAATCTGCACCATTAAAACTTGTATCAGTTAAATTGGCACCTCTTAAGTTGGCACCTCTTAACTTAGCGTTAGTTAACGTAGCAGTAGTTAAACCTGCACTAGTTAAATTGGCGTTAGTTAAATCTGCGTTAGTTAAATCTGCGCCCTTTAAATCTGCGTTAGTTAAATTGGCACCTCTTAAATTAGCGTTAGTTAAATTAGCACCTCTTAAATCTGCGTCCGTTAAATTGGCGTTAGTTAAATCTGCGTTAGTTAAATTAGCTTTCCATAAACCTGCGTTAGTTAAATCTGCGTCAGTTAAATTAGCACCTCTTAACTCTGCTTTAGTTAAATCGGCACCTCTTAAATTAGCGTTAGCTAAATTGGCGTTAATTAGATTAGCCTCAGTTAAATTAGCACCTCTTAAATCAATATTAGTTAAATCCGCGTCACCTAAGCATAGGCGGGTTTCATTAGTATCATCTTCCAGCCATCTTACATGATCTGCTAACATTTGAGTGATATCCATGAGTGTCCCCCTTGATAAAAAAAAAAGGGAGGCGAGAAATCTCTCGTCTCCCTGCATTGTTCTAGTCTTTTGTTACACCATTGATTGCTGCTTGTAGTGCTGCGCGTAAATCTTCACGGCTAGATGTTCCAGTTGAGCCTTCTGAAGTGGCTTCGCCTGCTTCTAAGCTGTGAATTACTACTCCGATTAAATTAATTGTGCCTCCTAGCTCGTTCTTAGTGTATGGCAGTACCATCATGCGGGCTGTACCCTTGGAATTTCTATAAAAGTTTGGCTTCTCTTTCATATCGTTTCCTGCTGCATCTGCTACAGACAGTTCAAGCTGCGTGAAAGCCCTTACTGTGTATTCGCCTTTTACATCTACGTGTTTACTACCGATCAGATTAGGGTTGATTTTAGAAATTACATCTTTAAACGCTTTACCTTCTTCTGTAGTGCCATCAAACTTCAATCGAATAGCATACCCTTGAGCACTGTTTGGCTTCATGTCCTTAGCCACTTTACGATTTAAAGCTAAAAACTGGATTTCGCCCTTTGGACTTGTGATTACATTAACTGACATTTGTGTTCCCCTACTAAGTTAAAGATCAAAGTTTCTTTTTCCCCTATCACTACTATTGTGTTGCCTGCCTTCTCAACAGTTAAGCCGAACATATCTGCTAGCTGCAACACCTCTTTTACATCTACCACTTTCTCCTTTCTACTCTTATTCTTATTCTCATTTTTCATGTCATACCCCATAAAGTGTGTACAAGGACGGTTGTGGCTATTGTCACTGACGCAAATATTATTACTATTATGTGGCACATATGTTTCCCCATTAGCTTGCATATTTGATGGTAAATGGACCCTTTTTAGTTATCTCTAACATGCTTCCGTCCTCAAACTCCCAAATATTCGTACCGTCTCCTAGTTGACTCACTGCAACCCCGCTTGATAATGCGTATTCCATGACATCTTTAACGTCTTTTCTTTCTGCGTATTCAACCACCCTATCGCTTATGTTCATTTTGTTCCCCTTTCGTTTATTATAGTTTAACTAATTTGTGTTGTCAAGCTTTATTTACGTGCCCACCCTAAAAACTTGAAGGGAATGGCATATACGTGTTCATATTCTTTGTTAATGTATTCGTTTATGTCTTTAATCTCTTCTTGTGCTTTAAATTCTCTTCTAATCTCTTCTTCGTTTAAGACGTTCGGTACAGAAAGTCTGAAATCAAATCTGCTTGTGCACATTTCGTTCTCCCTAATTACTTCTCTTACTTTAATTATAGCCTATATTTAGAAAAAGTGTTAGGGAAATGTGTAAAGATTTAGTAAACTGCTTTGTCTCCGTAATACCCTAGCTGACACTTATTCTTCGCCACTATGCTGAACACAACTGTACTTTCTTCGCCCTCAATCAAAATCTCGCCGTTAATTATCATAATTGGCAGTCCAAATGCCTCAGCGAGCTCTATTAAGCTGTCTATGTCGACTAACTCTTTTAGCTTGTCCGTCATATCAGGATGTAGTCCGCCTTTAATTAATTTGAGCATTTTGTTCCCCTTATTAATTAGAGGTTAAGAATTGAAGTGGAGCCCTCCTTCCGATACTCCCACTTGGAGCCACTCTGTGCTCGGTGTTCCTACGGCTGTCTCTTCACTTCTTTTCTTTTCCTCTACTCTTACTATTAGTATAGTGGGAAATTCCTATCTTGTCCACTATTAGTTACAACTTTATAATTATTTTCATTTTACCCTTGACACACTCTAAAACCATTGATATAATGCCACTAAGGGTTTTCATTTGAACTACAACTAAAGGGAATTAACTATATAGTAACTACGAAGTTAACTACTTAGTAGCGTTCGTATAACACATCTTGTATATATTCCCCGGAATGAGCGTAGCGAGTGCAGGGGAATATGCAATGACGGTTTCTTACAAGCCACTGCAACGTGTTCCTGTATATAACCACTGCCACGTTAGCTTATGGAAAAGGGCATGTGGCCATCCCCGTTAACACCCCTTCGTGTTCCCT
>Ga0209390_10005544_pt1 | contig 17753 bp, 9 predicted proteins | sample BON01_FD_187212 | JGI IMG/M metagenome (GOLD analysis project Ga0209390, IMG submission 187212) | Freshwater microbial communities from Lake Bonney liftoff mats and glacier meltwater in Antarctica - BON-01 (SPAdes) (version 2) | ecosystem: Environmental > Aquatic > Freshwater > Ice > Glacier...
CAGTTTACCGCGTCGGTGTTCGTCATATATATCCCCCCAATAGCCGTTTCCTATATCTGCCTGATAGCCCACCATATTTCCGTCAATAATTTGTGATCGGTATTGGATACCACTGTTTATCAAACCTGTATCCGAGTCTCCGGATAATCTGAAAAGACATCGGAACTCAAAATCCTCAAAATGATCAGTAGTGTACAGGTAATTATTTTGCGCTATTTTGAGAACACCGTCACCACCCACAATGACACTGTCCCGAACCTTCCAAAGAAAATTGTTTGAAACCGGGAAAGATTTCCAGCCTTCAATCTTAAGTCCATCAAAAAGGTGTTTTGTGTTTTCAAAATCCTGTCCGGATACTGTTAAAGAATTGAAGATTAAAATCAAACTTACTAATTTTTTAATATTCAGACTCGTTTTTTTGAAAGGATTCATGTTTTATTGATTTAGTATTTAATAGGACTTAATCTTTATGGTTCTACCTCTATATCAATGGTATATATAGCTATTAGCCAAAACCATTAGTAGGAAGTTTTCACAAATCAGTTTTACGCTTGATAAACATCTTATTAAATGATTTTTTCAGAAAACAACTATTACATTAATGTCTTTTTTCTATTAAATTAGTAGTAGAACCTTTTTTAATCCCTACTTCTATTTTTTGTTCTACCTTCAATTTAATGGAAGTCAGGTAATGAAAATCTGACCGCCCTCTGGATTGCTCTTACAATAACCTGATATTTAGTCTTAAAAATAGTTCTGGGTGTTTATCTATTTGCACGAAAACATAGTTAGCATTAATTTAATGTAAAATCCACTGTTTTTACAAATTGCCAATTAAAGTTCCGCCAGATTTATCAATTTCTGACTGAGGAATAGGGAAAAATTCATTTCTTCCATCTTTAAATTTGAAGAAGTCTCCACCCCAATTAAGATTTATCGTAATATTATTTTGCAATCTATCTGAAGATCTTAGAAACTTCCCTGCTATTCTCCATCTCAGAAGATCGAAACTTATTTTACCTTCAAAGGAAAATCCCACTCTTCTTTCATAACGAATTGCTTCAAACATTTTATCATAGTTTACATTATTTGATGTAGCAGGCATGTTAAACGACGGCCTCGCCCTTAAAGAATTTACATAAGTTGTAGCTACTGAAGAATTTCCCAACTCATTTAATACATTAACAAAACCTCAGCATAGCGATATTAAACAGATAGGCCTTGATGCTTTTTGCTTCATTAAGTTGGCCTCTTTTTCTTCTGAGTTCTATAAAAATATTCTGACCACAATCTTGCAAATGATTGTAGTTCCTACTCATTTCGCATTTAAACAATATCGTGACATACATCCTGTAGATATAATTGAAAGCAATTTCATCCTCTCTGTTAAAAGCATTCCAAATATCCACATCGGATTTACTTTCATAAACTTTGATAGATTCTGAATGCCCTAAAGGATAAGTTGTTGAATGCTCATTGTTTGGCAATTTTGGGTTTTGGTTCATTAAACTTTTTGTTTACTCAGCCATCAAAATAAAGAGGAGGTAATAAGGAAAAATGACCCCATAATATTCCAATATATTTCCTAAGCGTTCAGACTATGGATTTCGTGACTACTCAGGTTCTTTTTAACTGACCTATGTTCAGGTTTTTTGTGGTCGGTAGGCCTTGATTTGATACAGGTCCTTGTTTTGGTCTGAGATGTTGTAAATCAGCTTTTAGGCTGAGTTATGCACTATTTATTGTGGGTAAGTATAGTCTAATATATTGGTTTATATGGGATTGTCCTCCCATATTGAGCAAAACAATTCAGCCGTATTTTGGGTATCAGGGATAAACAGATTCAGGATCTGGTTAATATGAATCTTAAACTTATGGGAAGGATCAGCCTTCTCGAAGCGCGCATTGTTGACCTTGAGAGCCAGCTTGCCCGATACCAGAATCCCAAGAACAGTGGCAACAGTTCAATTCCCCCTTCCAAAGACGAGAACCGTCCCAAAAAGACGCAAAGTCTAAGAGAGGATTCTGAACGAAAACCCGGTGGGCAACCGGGCCACACCGGACATACCCTGGAGATGAGCTCAAAACCTGACCTAGTAACCGACCATATCCCGGGTTTCTGCAGCTGTTGCGGCCATGACCTTTCAGGAATTTCTGCGGAGCTGTCCTCCAAAAGGCAGGTAATCGATCTACCCATCATCAGACCGGTGTGTACCGAACACAGGAGCTACCATAAAACCTGCCCCTGCGGAGAAAAAAACAAAGCTGCCTACCCCGAACATGTCAACGCACCCGTACAGTACGGAAGCGGGGTGGAGACCATCGTAGGCTACCTGCACGGCAGACAATATCTCCCCTACAACAGGTTGAAGGAACTTTTAAAAGACTGCTATGGGATTCACCTGAGCGAGGGAAGTATTGATAATATTATTCATCGGTTTGCCCAAAAAGCAGCTCCTATTTACCAGAGACTCAAAAAGGCGGTTTCCGACAGTCCGGTAATCGGCTGCGACGAGACAGGCGCCAAGGTGGACGGAAACAAACACTGGGTCTGGACCTATCAGACAGAGAAACTTACTGTTTTGGCCATGTCCGAATCCCGTGGACTCAAAGCGATAACAGGCCATTTTCAAGATGGATTTGGAAAAGCGATACTGTGCCATGATGCCTGGAGAACCTATTTTCATTATTCGGAAAACCTCCACCAGCTCTGCTGTGCGCATCTGCTCAGGGAACTCAACTATATCGTGGAAAGGTACAAGTCAAAATGGGCAGAAAGTCTCAGATCTTTGTTCAGGGAAGCCATGTCACTGAAGAAAAAACTAACTGAGTTCCCCTCTCAGGAAGCTAAAAAAAACATAGCCGCGATAGAAGACCAAATGGACAGACTTCTTGGCATACCGATAAACCCCAACCATAAGGAAGCAGTATCAATACAGAAAAGACTCATCAAATACAGGAATTCTATCCTGACTTTTTTACACTACCATAAAGTGCCTCCCGACAACAATGGTTCGGAAAGGGCGGTAAGGAACATCAAAGTAAAACAGAAAATCTCGGGACAGTTCAAGTCTACAAGAGGAGCCGATGACTTTTGCATAATCAGATCCGTTATTGATACGCTTATCAAATGTTCACAAAACGTCTTGCAGAATCTGACTCATATCGCTAAGTTGGTACCTGAGTAGTTACCAAGACTTAAATCAAGTCCTGTTTTTCCATGGTGGTATAGATCTATATTCCCACTAACTTAAGGGTAGAACCGTATTTTTTTGATGTTGAAATGATTCTTGTTTTTCTAGCTTCTACTTCTGGATAAAGACAAAGACTCCTTTTTTATTAGAAGTCAAAATATCAATTTTCCTGTCATTATTTAGATCACCCGTCGAAATCTGTCTCCCCACCCCCGAGTCATCATCGATCATGTAAGGGACAAACTCTACCGAACCATCCGTATGTCTTACGGTTTTGAACCAGTACAAAACTGCCGGATCTTCAGCGCCTGGATCACGCCCATTATGAGCATAATAGCATTTACCTGTGATTATATCCAGTATGCCGTCATTATCTAGATCTGCAACCGTCAAGGCGTGCAATTGACTAAAAAATACCCCATAGGGATTATCTTCAGACCTATCGGTCATTATTATATGCTCCTTAAAGTGAATCTCGGATTTATCCCCTATTTGCTCATGCCAGGAAAGCCCATATCCATGACCGTCCATGGACGTAACCACGTCATTATCGCCATCACCATCGATATCAAAAGCGTACATTTGAGCACCTCCCGTTCCTGGAGAAAATGGATATTGATGATACTTCCACAGAGAAGATCTGTCCCAATTCTTGGGCTGTTCCCACCATCCGCTTCTTTCAACAATGTCCGGCAGGCCATCCCCATTGATGTCTCCTGCCCCCAATCCGTGGGAATACACAGGAAAACGTTCAGGATCCACTTCAGAAATGGGAAGAACAAGCCAATCGCCCACATTATTTCTGGAGGGGATACCAAGGACCAATCGTCCTTCACTGAAGGCGAGAAGTTCCTTTTTATCATCTCCGATTACGTTCACCAAAACTGGAGACTCATGGCAAACATTGGCCAGGGCGTTCAAGTACTGTGGTTCTCCCACGATATCAGCTATAGCTATCGATATCTTACCAGGGTCCTTGATCCATTTGCTATCCGTCCCCGGAAGGCCTACTTGAAGGATATCTATCCAACGGTTTCCATCAATATGTGAGGGGAACGTAAAAAAGTTAGTAGAATAGCCTTCCAGGCCCGGACCAATAATCGGAAAATATTTTACCGGTGCGTAGGCATACACCTTCTTGAAGTCCGAACCTTTCCACCATAGGGGACCTGCCACAATATCCATATGCCCATCCATATCTATATCGCCCATTGAGGCCCCCTCGGAAACATACCTGTCCAACAACTGTACCTTATCAAAAGTTACCGTTGTTGGTGGCACTTCGCTTATCTGGCCCCATAAGATGGACTGCGGAACCAGTAAAAAGCATGGTAATATTGATAAAATGTGTTTAATATGTATCATCGAGTTTCTAATTCTATTTTAACGTTTTTATAAATGCCAACAGGTCCGACACCTGTTCGTCCGAGTAATTATCTATCAAACCTTTCGGCATAAAGGAGCGTCCTCCCAAAAAGCCTTCGAACCTTATTTCCGATGCCTGGATAAATTGGTTGCTACCCCCCATAAATCCAATGGTGGTACCCCTTTCATCCTTTTTTACCAGATATCCCTCTATTTTGCTACCGTCATTCTTGGTAACCCTATAAATGACATAACTACTTTCTACTGCTGCATCGGGATCCAGTATCGCAGTCAAGAGCGCCTCGTTCTCCCTTAATGCCGACCCATCAAGTGCAGGTGCGAAATCATATCCCTTGTCCCCCACACTATGGCATAGGAGGCAGGTTTGGAAGAGGGTTTTGCCATTTTTCGGGTTACCTCCACTCTTCTCCGCAATAGCCATATACCGCTGTAATTTTGACTCCAATTCTTTCTTTTCCTCTTCGGCTCTTTTTTTCACCTGCTCAAAAAGTTGTATTCCCTTTTCATCGGCTGTATTGGACTGGAATACTTTTTCTGCACTTGAAAGGTCGAATTCGTTGGCACTGACTATCTTTTCATCAAGCAACAGTTTTAAAAGCTGGCCACCTTCTTTAGAATTGGCCATTATTTTGACTACTGTTTTCTTTTGCACCACATCCAAATTGGGCAACCAGTTAGCCAAAATTTTATGAGCCGATTTTAAATCTGCAATTGCAACAGTTTGAATAGAAGAAGCTCTTAGCTCAATATCCAAAGTTTCCATTCCTGCAATTTTGATGAAGGTTTCTTTGTTTTCCACAGGCTGGTTATTAAGTGCGGACATAACCAATTGGATCATTCCTGGGGTAGCAGTTTTGTCGATCAAGGGCAATACCTCATTTCTTAAGCCTTGGATATTTAATTTCCCAACAGCTTCCAAACCTAGCATCTGCTTTGAACGATCCTCACTTTTCAACAAATATTTTATGGGACCATTCAAAGCCTTTGTCAATTCCTTTGATTGTACCATGGCCAGATTCTTTAGGGTAAGCGAAACATGTTCCTGCGCCTTATCCTCATTCTCCAAGATTGGAAGAACGGTGTTCAATACGTTTCTATTCTCCAGCATTCCCGCCACAAGTACGAATGTCACCTCATCCAGATCCCTCTTGTTCGTTTTCTTCCATAGATCTACAAAGACTAGTTCCCTTTCTTCTTTTGGCAATGCCTGACTGGCCCATATTAAATTGGAGATGTCGTATTGGACAGCTTTAGGAGATCGAATAAAGGCCAATAGTTCTTCTGGATAGTTCTCCAGGGCCTTTCTGGCAAGATATCTTTCGAAATTTCGTTCGTAGGGTCCTCCCATCGCATTTCCTTCAAGAGGCGATCTACAGGCCCCGACCAATAGGCCGATGGTCTCCGCATTCGCCATTTTTACCGCATCCAAAGTCCTTAACACTTGAGACCTTATCATGGGATTGCTGTCCGTGGAGGGCTTTGTAAGTAAGGAGGCAAGTGCATCGGCACTTAGGGAAAAGGATTGTAAGGAGCGGACAACCTCTCTTCTAAGGTTATCTAATCTGGTTGCCAATAATGCTTTTATTAATGGTTGGTCGTAGTGCTTTATTCCTTCCAGGGACCAAAGGGCCATTATACGGGTTACTTCATTCTGTGAATTATCGGAAGCTAGCAATATAAGATCTTTGGCCAGCTCACGTGTCTCTTCGATAGGACGGTCGCTGATCTGGTGCCAAGCGGCCCTTTTCGCCCAAATAGATGGAGATTTTAGATACGATACAAGCTCACTTGTCTTCACCTCATAAAAATTGGGAATTTCCCGCGGCTTCTGGGATTTATGGCATATCCGCCAAATGCGCCCATGGGTCTTGTCGCGCGATGGGTCGGAGGTGGCCACTTCATTATGTGAAACTATTTTATTGTACCAGTCGGCCACATATAAACACCCATCAGGACCGAATTCCATGTTTACGGGCCGGAACCAGTCATCTTCCGAGGTAAAAAAATCAGGGAGATGTTCTGCGGAAACAGAGCCGTCTTCATTTCGTACAATTCGTACCGCATTAATAGTACTAGTGATCGGGTTGGCCAAGAGTGCAACATCTTTCCATTCCTTAGGAAAAGACCCCTCACTATCTTCTGAAAAAGCCAGACCTGATATACCGGTACCACCAACAAGGAAATCATGCAGTTTGGGCATCAAAGGTTGATAGGAACGTAAACGATCGCTACCAATACCTGGAAATCCCGTTCCAATTTCCATAGGAACTATTGAATAGCCCAAGTCGTTCGCCTCACAACCAAACCACTGGCCATTGGCCCTTAACTGGAACCCCCAAATATTATTTAGACCAGAAGTCACCATCTCTATTGCTTTCCCATCGGGAGAAAACCGTGCTGTTTTACTATAGTTCATTAAAAGTTTGGCGTCACCTGTCAAAGAGGTAACCTCTCCTTTGTTGAGCGCACCATGGCTAAAATGGATCCATTCCCCGGGGGCCCGTACAAAAGTATGGGCCAAAGTGTGGGTGTCGGTAAATCCAAAGCCCGTGAAAAGTGGTGTTCTTTTATCGGCTTTGCCGTCATTATCAGTATCGCTCAAAAAAAACATTTCTGATCCCTGCGCCACAAAAGCGCCATCCTTGTAGGGCAATATGCTCTGGGGAATTGCAAGGCCCTCGGCCCAAGTTGTTACTTTAACCTTTTTATCACCATAAAGATTGGAGAGCACCAATATTTTGTCCTCGCCCTTTATTTTTCCTTGGTACAGATCCAATATACGTTTGAAGATAGGGTCTACTTTCTGCATCACTGAATCTTCCATCGCTAAAGGCCCCTTTTTTCTTTCAATATATTGATCCACTATGGGGTCAAGGGGATACATTTTTGCAGTCTGTGTCCAAAGCCGTCCTGCATCGTCAAAGGTCAGGTCTATAGGGTTGACAACACCGTCTCTTTCACTGGCCACCAGTTCCACAACGAAGCCTTCGGGAACCTGGAACCCGGCCAATTCCTTTTCTGGGGAAAATATTTCTGTCCTTGAGGACTGTGTCTTACGGTCGTAATCGGGGTATTCTTTTCCTGTAGCATCCCCGGTTTCGGATATACGTGACTTATCTTTACATCCTAGGCTGGTCAACACTATGACAAGGCTGTATAAAAGTAATAACTTATTAATTTTCATTTTTTTTTTATCTAAATATTAATGAATTCCCTATTCTAAAGCTCGGTAATGTTTAAATTCGATTTTCACATTTCCGACACTGTACAATTGAATACAATAACGCCCTTTGACGGAATTTCCGGGTTCTTTTCGAAATACTCGGCAGTCTTGACCCCATTGATATATAATTCGTGCTTGTTTCCGATACATCTAACAATGTAACTGTTACAACAATCCTCGTTCAGGAGATATTGTACCGTATTGAGACCACCACCTAAAAGATTGGTCGGTGCTCATCATAGAAATCTCCCCAATACCCTTTATCAGTATCTCCTTGGTAGCCAATGATATTATTGCCTTCGATAATGGACCGATATTGAATGCCGCTGTTGATCAAGTCGGTATTATAATCCCGGGTCAAACTAAAAAGATCACGAAATTCAAAATCTTCAAATGTTTTTTCCGAAATTAGATAACTATTTTCATAAACTTTATTTATCCCATCACCTCCTTTTAGAACGCCGCCAATAGTTAACCAAATATTTTGATTACTTTTTCTTATTGTCACACTAGAAGATATGTCCACAATATTTTGTTTTAGCAGGGTATAGCTCTCCTGTCCAAACACTAACTGAGCCATTAAGGCTAATATACAAAAGTTATATTGAGTATTTTTAAGATTCATTTTGTAGGGTTATTTGTAGGATTTTAAGTACCAAGTATAACTGAATGGCATTATTCTATTTCTTTAATTCCAATATAACAATATCCTCATTGTTTCTTGCAATAATCAATCCTTCACGCCCGTTTGCAAGTCTTATCCATTTCATCTTTTTCACCTCCCCCTCCAACAAAATTCCGCTTTTAGTATGCTCAACTGTTGAAAATGAATTGTTTCCACCGTTCAAAAGTAAATAACCTTGACTAGCATCTTGCCTACCCACACCTGGCATAAAACCGTAAAAATTGCCCGCAAGTATTATGTCTTTTAATCCGTCTTTATTTATATCCTTTGATTCTATACTCATTACGGGTGAAAAATTAGCCTCAATAGGCAGCGCATGGGTATTAAACTTATTATTCCCTATATTTTCTATATAAATGGATTGCAATTCATCTGCTTCCTTAATAATGGCACCATCCAATTGCTCACGACTAAGTAATTTTTCCAGAGTAGTTCCCGAAAAGGAGTTGTAGGTAGGGAATTTTTTTTTGAAAAAATTCAATTGACTGCTTAACTGGTCTTTTGTTGCTAAGGGGTATTCTTTGCCATCAACGTAATAATAGGTCATTATCTGATCAAGGCTTCCATTATTATCGAAATCCTTGAGATATAACCTAACAGGCTCGTCATGAGTTGCTTTTAATCTAGTGTTCAAGCCAACATTACCTGCAACCAGATCTATATCGCCATCATTATCAAAATCACCTGATATTATACAGTTCCACCAGCCATTAGTTTTTCCAATTGAGCTCATGGATGAAGTCGTAAACTTGCCTTTTTGGTTTTTAATGAAAGTAATTGGCATCCATTCTCCCACAACAGCAAGATCTAACCAGCCATCGGCATCGAAGTCTACCCAAACAGCATCGGTCACCATACCCATATAGGCGATTTCCTTAGGCAAAGGAACTTCGGTGAAATTTCCGTAACCATCATTTTGCAGAAGATAACTTTTCGAAGATACTCCGTAATTGTTAGTAATTACCCTACTTCCTATAAAAAGGTCTATGTCTCCGTCTTTATCATAATCGGCGGGTATTACGCATGAACTATTTGCAAATATTTTTGGAAGTCCATCCTTTTTTCTTGTGAAATTTCCTTTACCGTCGTTCAGGTACAGGCGATCCATGAGGGGCGATTCACCATTTTTATACTCATTTCCTGCAGAGGCAACATAAAGATCTAGATTAGAATCACCGTCTGCATCGAAAAAAATAGCAGCCACACCTTCGTGTAAACTGTCTTTTTCAAATGCCTCTTGATACAATTCATAAAAATTACCATCTTTTTGCTGAATGAATAAACGATCTTTAAAGTTTTGAGCATTTGTCAAAAACACGTCATCTAGACCATCGTTATTAACATCACCTATAGCTATACCAGGACCTTCTGAAGAAAATCTTCTTAAAATCAAATTTTCACGAAATAATTCGTTGAAATCATTTTCTTGATGGCTAAATTGAAAAGGAACAGTATCTAGATTATGAAAAAATCTGTTACTTTCTTCAATATGTATTATCTTGGAATAATAATCACCACTAGCATCCCCCTCATCTACTATTAATGTTTGACCTGTATTTACATTAGCAAGGAACTGATAGTTACCTCTTGGCCAAATCACCCATAAGGAATCCACTTGTTTTAATGTTCCTAGTCCAAAATGCAAAATTTGACTTACAGAAGACAGAAATCCCCGTACCGGATACTGTTCTTGGTAATAGGTCTTACCTTTATTTTTAATAATAACTTTTGTTCCGATACCCATGGAATTAAAATCCTTTCCCTTCAAAGCGATTTTTAAATAGGTTTGATCGGGCTGCTTTTCATTAATCTTATTTTCAAATAAAAATGCATTTTCATTTATATTGTTGACTATTAGTTCCAAATCCCCATCATCATCTAAATCTGAATATGCTGCTCCATTTGAATATGAAGGAATATTCAATCCCCAATTATTGGCTATATCTTCAAAGTTCTGCCCATTTTTATTGATATAAGCTTTATTGGATATTTTTAACTGAGGCATTAATGCTATTAACCGATTTGACATTAAGGAATCTTTGAGGTCAATGATGGATCGAACAGCATTGTTAGAAGTATAGTTTAAATAATCCAGGTCATTTGGTCTCCGATAAATTCCATTGGTAATATATAAGTCTTTATACCCATCGTTGTTCAAGTCGGCGAATAATGGAGACCAACTCCAATCAGATGCTGCAACACCCATAATCGGTGCAACATCTGAAAAAACACCATTACGGTTTAATTGAAGAGTATTTCTTGATAACTGTGGGGCATATCCTTTGCTTAAGATTATCTCCCGCAAAGTATAATCATCTTCAGCCATTGATTTCTGAAGTACTTTCGGTAATTCAGGAAGCATATCGAGCGTTATAATATCTGGAAGACCATCATTATTTACATCATTAATATCATTACCCATGGAATATTTACTGCTGTGACCGATCCATTTATAATGCATATCACTGAATGTGCCATCTCCGTTATTGATATAGAGATAATCGTTTTCGTGAAAGTCATTTGAAATATATAAATCTGGCCAACCATCATTGTTTATATCCGATGCTGCCACACCTAGACCAAATCCGACAGGGCTGGATTGGATTCCAGCCTCCAAGGTAACATCGGTAAAGGTCAATTCCCCTTTATTCAAATTATTTCTTAATAATCTATCACCGCTCATCGTGTCAAATTTGTTCATTACTTTATTTCGTGGCACATAGGAATTGATTGTATGAATGGCGTGATTAAGCAGATACATGTCTAAATCTCCGTCCCTGTCATAATCGAAAAACAAAGATTGTGTCGAAAATGTACTGAAATCTAGTCCATAAGCGGAAGCTGTTTCTGTGAATGTTCCATCTCCGTTGTTCAAGAATAATTCGTTTTTCCCAGTCTTACCTTGATAATTACCTAAGTTGCAAACATAGATGTCAAGAAATCCATTTCCATTTATATCTACCATAGTGCTGCCAGTGGACCAATTATATTGCCCACGTACACCTGCTTTTTCTGTAATATCCTCAAATTCCAAATCTCCCTTATTGAGGAATAACCTGTTTGATTCAAGATTGGAAGTGAAAAAGATATCATCTAATCCGTCATTGTTGATATCGCCTACAGATACGCCTCCACCGTTATAGTAGTATGGGTAATTCAAAATATTAAAATCAGAATTTTCGGTCAAATTGTTTTGAAAATACAGCCCAGTTTCTGATGAATTTCTAAGAACAAAATTTCGGTGGTAGCGCTCTTTTCCACATCCACCAAAAAAGCCTAAAACAACAATATATAATATGCAACAGTAATACTTAAACATTTCTATTTGGCGTTAAGGTTTTCTATGCATTTACAACATTTTTTAAACTGCCAAAAGGTTTTCTGAGCAAAAAAACAAATAGAATAATTAATTTTTACAATTTTTCTCTATAGTTAATTCCATCGAAAATTGTTGGCTTTTGTAGTTTGGTTGTTACGCCAGCAAAAATCATAATTTTTGTGTACCTGAATGGATAAAAGAGGGAGACAAGTTGTGTTGTCACCCCCCCCTTTCTTAATTAACTACAAATAACTAAATATTCCGTTTTTATTTAATATCCAGGATTTTGGATTAATGTTGGATTACCGCCGTCATCCCTAGTGATATCAATCTGATTGGAAGGAATTGGCATAAAATCAGAAGTAAAGGTTCCCAAAGCCGTTAACAAAGGAAGGTCTTCTGTCTTAAAATAATCCAGCATGGTTTCTTTCGCAATACCCCATCGAACCAGATCATACCATCGAAAGCCCTCAAGTGCCAATTCCAATCTTCTTTCATGCCGCACTGCTTTACGTGCAAAATCTTGGTTTGGAAAACTGGTATAAGGTTCGATTACATAGTTGGCTGAAGGTGTTCCATCGGCAAAACGGATAACTTTGCCATTTTTTGTCCGATTACGTATCCTGTTAACCAAATCCAACGCAGTACCCAAGTCTTTTTCCTCAACGGCTACTTCGGCCCTTAACAGAAGAATATCGGCATATCTGTGTATGCTATAGTTTACACTTGACATCCCAATAAATGAGCCCCCGTCAACCTCGGCCTTAGTGGGTGAAAACTTCTTGGTCCTGTAAGGTCCATAAGTAAATTGATCCACTACATAATTCTTTCCCGGAAATAAATTGGCATCGCCAGGAATTAAATTGATTTTAAAATCGAGAAACGGTATTCCTCTTCTAGCTACAGTATAGTCAAGTCTTGGATCCAAATTATCGGTTGGAGGCGTATAAGGTTTGGCAGTTTCTATACCTTGGTCATTGCCAAGGTCTATGGCATTATAGGTATCCAATAATGGTAATCCATTAGTATCGGTCTTATGTGCATTAATCAAATTTTGGGAAGGTTGTGTAAAACCACAGCACCCATGCAATTGGGCTATTCCATTCACTATTCTTCCAACTAATATGCCTTGTCTACTGAGTGATTGGATCTGGAAAATAAATTCAGTATTGGTAATAGCCTTTTCATAATCCATTACAAAATTATCATTGTAATTAGTGAATAATCTGTATCTGCCACTATTGATAATAGCGTCCAACAAGGGCTTAGCATTGGCAAAATCACCTTTGTCCATATACAATTTTGCCAAGGATGCCTGTGCTGCGGAACGATGTGCCCTACCTACCTGGGTTGGATTAAGCGGAAGATTCTCTATTGCAAATTTGTAATCTGCTTCGATTTCTGGAAAAATATCGTGATCATTGGGAACGCGGAAATCTGTCACCGTTTCATCGATATAGGGTATCCGATTAAAATACCTTCTTCCATAGTGATGGTAATGCGCTCTTAAAAAACGAGCCTCACCTGCTATTCTCTTTTGGTCCGCATTGCTCAAACCTTCGGCCATCGATAGTATTTGAAGCACGGAATTGGAACGTGCTACCCCTTCATAAATAGAACCCCATAAGGCATCCATATATGGACTGTTAGGTGACATCTGTCCCTGCTCCACTAAATTCATATCAGGTTGATCCCCTATAGAAGACCCCTTCAAAGCGTTGTCGGAAGCTATTTCTCCGTACAACCAATTAGCATGGTCATTTTGCCAACCTAAATTGGTTACACCGCCGGTATGTCCGTCCAAACCTGCGTAGGAAGCCAATAACAGGGCATCAAGGCCATTTACAGTGGCTAGCAAGTTAGGAATCAAGACACCGGTAGGGTTGACATCTACATAGTCTTCCGAACAGCCTAGTAGTAAGGCAAATACAAAAGCTGCCGGAGCAAGCCTTTTAAGTAAATTATTTCGTTTTTTCATTTTTCTAATTTTTTACGATTATAGTGATACGTTAATGCCTAATAGAAAAGACCGGGGTACGATATATGTACCTCCTCTGTCCACACCTAGTTCCAAACCGCCACTTTCACCAATTTCAGGATCTATACCACTATAATTTGTAATGGTAAATAAATTTTGACCTTGCAAATAAATTCTAAGTTTTTCGATACCGAGGCCTATTTTAGGAAAGGTATACCCGATTTGGATCGTTTGTAACCTAACATATGATCCATCTTCTACGTAATAGCTGGATGCCTGTAAATTGTTATTTGACGTATTCAGATTGAATTCCGCCAAGGAATTGGTAGGGTTATCAGGTCTCCAAGCGTCCAGGACCCTAGGGCTTCTGTTCACCCCCGTTCTAAACTGAAAGTCCGTGAAAAGTTTATCATATGCCCATATATCATTCCCCTGAGACCCCCTAATAAATGCAGTGAAATCAAAATTTCTGTAGTTTGCGGTGAGATTCAGGCTATAGGTAAAATCGGGATGAGGACTACCTATAAAATCTTGATCTTTAAAGTTGATAGTGCCATTATTATCTAGATCACGGAAATTAAAATTACCTGCTTTGACGCCCTCTTGGATTACACCATCCACGATAAGGCCATAGAAAGCACCGATTTCCCGACCAACCGCCGTCCGGGCAGCTATGATATTAGGATTGCCACCTGGACCTTGAAAAAAGGATTCTGGATTTCCATCGATGTCCAACACCCTATTTTTATACGCCGATACAATTCCTACCACTCCTACATCCAATGCGCCAACTTTGGCGTTATAGGATAAACTCAAATCTATTCCTTTGTTCTGAATCTCACCCAAATTCAAAAAAGATGGGGAAGCGGTACCTGATGTGAGAGGTACTGGTGGTTGTAACAGCAAATCTTTGGTTCTCCGGTCGTACCATTCGACCGATCCGGAAACTTTATAATCAAAAAGTGAAAAGTCCATCCCGATGTTGAGTGTTTGCGAACTTTCCCATTTCAAATTAGGATTTCCTCTGCCTAATAATGCTATTCCATTGGCCGGATTACCACTGTTAGAGGCCGTTACGTCATAGCCAGTCGACACAAAATTAGGGTCTTGTGAGAAGTTTGGAACAAAACTAAAATTCCCCAAACTGTTTTGATTGCCTACAGCTCCCCATCCTGCTCTTAATTTTACAAGGTTTATGAATGAATTATCCGCCAAAAAATTTTCCTCGGAGATAATCCAGCCTGCCCCGACGGCAGGAAACACGTCAAAACGGTTATTGGGGCCCAAAGCAGATGAACCGTCACGACGTACCGTAGCATTTATGAAATATCTATCTTTAAATGTATAATTCAAATTTCCGAATAGGGAAGCCAGTTTACGACCCGTGCCACTGCCATTGACACCAAGCGTTCTGCCAGAAGTATTTATTGAAACAAAATCTAGATCCTCGGTAAAAAAATCGGTTCCGGAAAAGCCTATATTTCTACCTACTATTTCAATCGCCTCAGTGCCTGCGAGAAGGCCAATATTATGGCTCCCAAAGTTCTTTGAGTAGTTTAAAGTATTGGTCCAGGTAAGGCTTGTCTCAAAACTTGAATTTTCCATTAATAAGTTGCCCGGATTGCCCCCCTCCACATTTTCTGGATTGAAATTCGTATTATTGCTTTGGATATAGTCAATGGCAATACTTGATTTAAAAGTGAGATCTGATACGATATCTGCTTCTACATATGTGTTTCCAAAAATACGCCACCCTCTGCCTATATCATCTCTATTTCGAATTTGATTGGCTACGGGATTAACGGCATTGGTCTGCAAACCCAGAATACCGTTTAAGGTACCTCCAAAGTTACCTCCTTCGTCATATACAGGTATTAAAGGATGAAATCTTTGTCTGTTATCACCAACACCTCCACTACCATTATTCTCGGAATAGGCTATCGTTAAATTCTCACCCAACCGTAGACGATGTTTTAAAAACGAGAACTCCGTATTCAATCGCGTACTATAGCGTTGATAACTATTGTCTATCAAGGTACCTTCTCGGTTCAGATAACCAAAGGACAACCCATATCTACCAGTTTCACTACCCCCCTGTACACTTAAATTATGGCTTTGGCCAAATCCAGGTTGAGTAACGGCATCGTACCAATCAGTGTCCGCCGAACGCATAATTCGATTAGTTTTTGAATCATAGGGCATAGCGGAATTCCCATTTAGAAATTCAGGAATTACAGGATTCGAGCCAATACCATAAGTTGGATGACTAGGTACAAAAGTAGTCTCCCCTGCCCTACCTCTAACAGCCGCTCTTTGGCCACGCCATTCCATTTCACCCCATTGTTGGGCATTGAGTACATCTAGTTTTCCAGGATCTGTATCTAATGTAAAAAAACTATTATAGGTTAGTTTGGCAGGCTGCCCATGCTTACCTTTTTTGGTACTAATCAACACTACCCCATTTGCCGCACGTGCACCATAAATAGAGGCTGCGGAAGCATCTTTCAATACGGAAAGTGTTTCAATATCATCAGGATTGATGTCACTTAAGCCCCCATTTGATGGTGCACCGTCGATAATATACAATGGGTTTCTATTGCCAAAATTGCTCAATCCCCGAATTCGCACTTGGGCACCTCCTCCTGGATGGCCCGAAGTCGTTATATTTACCCCGGATATTTTACCTTGTAATTGCTGTTCCACACTTGTCCCTGGATTTTTTGCCAATTCATCAGCATTAATAGTTTCTACCGAACCGGTAATAGACCTCTTAGATTGCCCTGTATAACCGGTAACGACAACCTCATCCATTGAGGTTTCATCTTCCATTAAGGTCACATCCATAGTGGATCGATTTCCAACATTGATTTCCTGAGATAGAAAGCCTACAAAGGAAAAAACCAAAGTACTTTCTTCCGGTGCAGTTAAAGTGTATTCTCCATCCAATCCTGTAACAGTTCCTGTGGTAGTTCCACGCACCAAAACCGTCACCCCGGGAATAGGTTGTCCCCCTGCGTCAACCACTTTCCCTGTTACATTGATATCGGCTTTAAAAACGATGTTGACCGGCTTTTCCTTGGAGGAGCCTTTTGGGGCTTTTACATGGATGTTCTCATTGACCTGCACAAAACTCAATTGAGTCTGCATGGAAACTGCTACCAGCACATCGTAAAGCGATTTGTTGTTTTCCACCACCGTTACAGGCAATTTCAAATCAATAAGATTGTCTGTATAAGTGAATTTGAAATCCGTTTTGGATTCCACCTGCTTAAAAAACTGGGCCAGCGATTTTTCATGTAGACTCATAGAAATTTTCACCTTCTCAATGTTTTTGCGCTGGGCGTTGCCTGTGTTGGCCAATATGACTGTACAGAAAAAAAGCTGAATCAGAAAGGCACATATTAGTCGTTTTGACAGCATGATCAGTTGTCTTAGTAAATTATTTTCCATATTTTTAATAAGTTTAAGCGTTGAAATACTTGGACTAATGCCTCCTTCTCATTCCAATTTGACAGAGGCATTCATACGGGCAGGAGCCTGTTCAGCCAAGAACAGTTCCTGCCTTCTTTGCTAACTGGTATTGATATCAAGGTTTTTCATATTATTTCGGGTTGGTTATGGTTATTTGTTTTTTATTAATCTTATAATTCATACCGGAAGTCATACAGATCCCCCGCAGGACATTCTCCAACATCTCATCTTTATATATTCCTGAATAAGTCCACTTTTCATCAAAAACACCTTTCAGATCAATTTTGACACCATACCATTGTTCGAGTTTCCGCTTGATTTCAGGTAAACCGGAAGTCTTAAAAACCAGGTAATTATCCTTCCAGCCAATAACTTCCTTAGAATCAAAACCCGTTTTTTGAAAAGCCCCACCATCTTCCAAAACCAACATTTCATTGGGTTCCAATCTCATCCGGCTGCCATTTTCGGTATCCACACTGACTTTTCCGGTGACCAAG
>Ga0209390_10005548_pt1 | contig 17743 bp, 14 predicted proteins | sample BON01_FD_187212 | JGI IMG/M metagenome (GOLD analysis project Ga0209390, IMG submission 187212) | Freshwater microbial communities from Lake Bonney liftoff mats and glacier meltwater in Antarctica - BON-01 (SPAdes) (version 2) | ecosystem: Environmental > Aquatic > Freshwater > Ice > Glacier...
CACAAGGGGCATGATGAGGCATGGGAAAAGCGAGGGAACGAGAGGCGGGATCCTTAAATTAGTTGGCGTAGAGAAGAGCTGAGCTCTTGTATAGGTTTAAAAGAAAAAAGCCCTCTCTATTTGAAAAGTGAGCGATGGGAAGAGATATGAAGAGGTAGAAGGCCGAGCCCTGTTGTCGAAGGGACCTCTTACCCTTACCAAAGAGAAAAAGAAACCACGATGCAGATTGATAATTAGATAATGTACACAGCTTCTACTTTCCTTCTTTACTTTGGTAGATTCAAATCAAATGTACACTAAGGAACGCAATCGGATTGGCCGCTTGCATTTGCCTTCTCCCTGTTCTTGCGGTAATCTTGTTAGGTATTTTCTCACCTCCCCTTCTTGCTGCTTTTGTTCAAAAGAAGGGGGCCGACGCAGCCCCTTCCACCGAGTCTTGCAGTAAAAACGCGATCGGGAGGGCAAAATCACGGCACCACAAGATCAGGTTCCACCATATTGTGCTCGACGCCGTGTGCGCCTTCCGGAATTGAGGCGAGAGGAGGGACTCAATGCCGTCGTTCAAAAGGATAGTTTGCACCTCCTTGCGCAAAACCCAAGGGGAGAGGTACTCGCACCAGAGCGGTGTACCAGGCCCGGTGGAGCCCACCCAATCCGGCGCCGTGCAATGGACCGAAAAACGTGCGACAAACCTGCGCAGGGGCGGCGGGGGTGGCGGGCGGAGGAGTACCGAGGAGCGGCGGTCTCGGTCAACGTTGAAGTCCAGGAGGTGATTCATGCCTTGCTGCTGCTGCTGTTGTTGAAGAAATTGCTGCTGCTCCTTGAGCTTGGCCTCCCGCGCCACGAGGCACAAGGGACACGAGGTGGTGTAGTTGTTGGGATCGGGGAGCCAGCCGGACTGGATTTGCGCGGAGGAGAGCCTGGCATTGCACTCGGGGCAGGTCTCGGCGTTCACGTCGAGCACCAGGTTGGGGAAGAGCATGCCCAGCAGGCTTTCGCCGTAAAGGACTTGGTACGTGATCAAGGGCGTGTTGTAGGCCGCCATATCGGAGGAGGTCGAGGAGGAGGAGGCACGCGAGGCCGTGGTTTCGGCAGGTCCGGTCCCTCCCGTGAGATCCGCAGCAGGCTTGACACTCTTGGCCCGCCCCATCGCCTCCGCATCCCGCTTCGCCGACTCGTCCAGCACAAGATCAAAAGGCAAGACCCTGGAGTCGGCGAGCCCGCTCGCTCCCGCCGTGCTTTGCCTGTCCAAGCTGCCGTGCCGACTTGCGTTGGGACTGCTAATGCCACTGCTGCTGCTTCCGCCCTTGCCGACCGCCTGGTGATGGTTACCTCCAGTGGAGAGACTCCAAAAGCTAGAGGAGCCGGGTGTGCCCATCTTTCGAAAAGCGGAAAGGGCATCTTTGAAGACTTTCGGAGTCCCACCGCTCATCTTGACGCTTGACTTCTGGCTGTGGTGGCCCCCACCACCAGCTCCTCCCGGCCCCAAGCCGCCTCGTCGAATCTTGTTCCAGTCCAGCATCGAAAGGGCCTGGGAAGCTTGCGAGGACGCGGCGCCGGAGAGGAGGGTCGACACTACCGAGGCATCCACCGCAAAGCCGGCCTCGTTCATCTCGGTCAGCGCCCGAAGTGCCATGTCAACCGAGCCAAGGCGGCTGGAGGAATCAATCAGGCAGCGGTAAATCCATTCGTCCGCCGCCGTGCGTTGAGCGTGCATCCGTTGGAGCACCTCGAAGGCCAGCGTCAGCTTACACGTGGCGGCGTGGACCCTCTCCTCCTTCATATCCTCGCTCAACCGCCGCATACGAGGGCGGAGACGAAAGGAAGATGCCGAAGAGGACCGACGCAGCGTGCTTCCCGAACGGGCGCTGCCTGTCACACTACCTTGGTTGCCCTGCTCCTGCGCCGTCCCATCTTGCTCCTCCTCCTCTTCTCTGTCCTTCATGTCCTCCTCTCCCTCCACCGAACCAACGCTGCCGGTCGACGGCTCACTGATGCCGCTGGCAAGGTCAAGGCGAGACAGGGGCGGAGGACTTGCAGCGCTTTTAACGGCCTCTGCCTCCGGATCCCTCTGCGTCTTGCCCGCTGCCGCAACGTCGGGCTGCTGCTGCAGATCCCGGCCGATGGTCAAGGAGAAGGCCATGAGGAAGGTAGAGAATACCAACGTTGCCGGATTCCAAGGAATATGGTCACTTTTAAACCTCAAAATGTGGTTACGCTTCTTAATCCCCCGCCGCCGCCGCCCACGTCGCCGACACAAGGTTGCCCCGTCGTCCTCCACGGCCCCAGCGGCCAGGTCGTTCACAGGCCGAGGCGGGACGTACCACTTATCTTGAAGGACAGGAAAGCCGCCGTAGACAAAAGGCTCGGAGGGCAGGCTGGAAACGTCGGGCTGCAGTGCCACCAGCGTCTTGACTTCTTGCTGCTGCCGAAGAAGATGAGCAGGCCGGCGGAAGGATGGCTGACGCCGGCCCCCTCCGATGCCGCCCATCGAAAAGCGAGGCTTGCCCTTCTGCCGGGCCTCGATCAGCTCGTCAAAAAACGCCACCTCCCCACTATCCTCCGGGTCAGGCTGCAGCCGCGCGTCCAGGAAGCTTTGTAAGGCCTGAGTACGACAAAACTCCTCAAGAAACGAGGCCCACTCAGAAGGGTGCGAGGCAATAAAATCGGCCTGCTTGAAGCCCAGTTTCAGTTTGGGGTCCTCATTGGTAGGAAAGGTCAGATACTTGCGGTAGTCCTTGAGCAGCGCCAGGAAAAAGCCCAGGAAGGCATCCCTCAGTGCGTCCCAATCCTCCTCGTTCATGGCCCCCGCCTCTCCAGCCCCTCCCTGATGCAAGAAGCGCCCAGCCTGCGAGAAGGGGTCGTCCAAAACAGAAAGGGCACGTGGCAGCATCGGCGGTGGGGGAGGCGGTAGGGAGGAGGCGACGGGCAATGTAGTGGGGGCAAGGGCAGGAGTCAGCACCGGAGAAGGCGGGGCTGGAGGGGCCGACTGGGGTTGTGACATGCTCGGTGGGCTGGTGGGGAGGAGGGTCGCGGCGGCCGTGGCAGCCATCGTCGTGGGCAATGAAGTGGAGGCCGGAATGTGAGGAGGGAGAGGAGGAAGGGGAGGAGGAGCCGCCGAAGCCTCCAGCCCCTGCTGTTGCCGTTGCTGCTGCTGCTGCTGCACTTGGTGTCGTTGCTCGGCCCGCTCAAAGAGGTTGGCATGATCCTTGATGACCCGCAGAAGCTTGCTCTTGCGCCGTCCGGGCAAGGGGGGCAGTGGAACGCCAGGAGCGAGCCGCACGTCGTTGCGGTCGAGGTCCACGACAGTGACCGTGTCAGGCAGCTGGTCGGCCACTAATTTGAACGATTCAGTGTGGCAACCCAGGAGGAAGGGCACGGGGCTGTTGGCGCACAGGTACAGGCACTGCCGAGGCAGGATGGGGATGAAGACGTGGGAGTAGGTCAGGGGCCACATGCACGCCGTCAAGAACTCGGCCACGGCGGTGAGGAGGGAGAACTGGGTGCTGTGCAGGAGGACTTGCTGCTCGAGGAGGACGGCATTGAAGACCGTCAGCAGGTTCTCGGGGCCCAGCCACTCCAACACTGCTTCCAGGGGCAGCCCACCCGACCAGGCTAAGGGCTGATGAGGAGGCGGACAGGGGTAGTGAATGACCTGATCGAGCATGCTATACTGGATGTCGACGCGACCTGGCACGGGGCAGGGCACTTCCAACAAAAAGTTGCAGATGTACCGTTCCAGCGGCACGGGCGTGGGAGAGCAGGAGAGGCGGTATAGCTGAAGGAGCCAAGCGCGAGACGCGTCCACAAAGGGGTACTTAGAAAGCAGACACAAGCATTTGGGCGCAAAGATACGCTCGAGGTCTGAGGGAGAAGAAGGAGAGGTGGAGGAGGGAAAAGAGGGGTCGGTGGAGGTAGAAGGCCTCACTGACAAGTTCTCGGGCGCTGCTTCCCCATCTGAATGGCCGCTGGCCTCCTCCTCCTCCTCCTCCTCGGCAAAGAAGGCCCCCGTCCGACCGGTTTCCCGTTTCAAAGGCGGCGTTTCGCCCTCTCTTCTCCTTCGTTCTTCCTCTTCTCGCAGCTCCCATTCCTGGATCTGTGTTGTGAGCCTGGCTTCGGCTTCTTCCGGCAAGAGCTCGTAGATGACGAGCGTATGTCCGTAGCTTCTATCTCCCTCGCCGTTGGTCAGCACGAAGGAGAAGAACCTGGGCATCTGCATGCCTCTCGCCAGCCGCAAACCCGTGGGAAAGCAAAAGTCAGCCACGCCATTCTCCACCCGCGTCTCTTGGTTGTCTTCGAGGGGAAACCGGTCGATCAGCAAGGGCCTGTGTGTGGTGTGCGTGTGTTTGTGTGTGTGCGTGACGTTACGTTTCGTGTATTGAGGGCCAGAGACAAAATAGGGCGACACTAAGCAAAAGCAATTGATACCAGGGACAACTCTGTGGAGAAAACATGCATGCAATCAACAAACGTACTGGTAGCGAAGCTTGAGCGGGTGCCCATCGACTCGGTCTTCATCGGCTTGCGCGTCTGGGGCCAAGGGCAGCAACGGGTCTGTGTCTATGCCCACGACAAAGAAGTAGTCGTTCACGCGGGATGCCTCCTCCAGAACCGACATGGCGCGTGTGTCGGCTCCTTCCTGTGTTGTGCACGGGGACGGGGAGGAAAGGGGAATTAGAATGACGGCTTTCAGGATTAGCTTTTTTCGCGTTTAAGAACGGCTGGTTTGCTAGCTTAACAGCATCCGCGTTCAATGAAATGCAGGGTAGTCAAGGTATGAAGCGCTGATAATAAGCAGAGGCGCAGGGGGGCTCATGGCCGAAGCGAAGTGCTGGCTGGAGGGCGGGAGGTGTGGAGAAGTCGCACCGCAATTGCGAAGCCCTCCTAAGCGCCTGGCATGTTTAAATCGTGGACGTTGTCCCTGTTCTTCATGGTGGAGAGGAAGGGGACAGGGGTTGTGGGTCATTCTGCTGTGATTTGAGTCATTTTGGTCTTGGGGTCCTGGGTCGTAATTCCAAGTCCGTTCCGCGAGTCCAGCGAGCCTCGATGATGATGACCCTGAATCCATAAAACAAAGGGCCGCCATGCCTTACCGCACGCGTTGCGCATAGCCATAGGACCCTGCGCTATGTGCGACGGGAAATGAGGCGACAGACGCGCACTGACAGAGCCGTGGCCGTGGCGAGTCGAGCAAGTGCACCACGGCTCGCAATGGCACACCGCCAAGCTCTGCATCTCACAACACCAAACAACTCACAACCCGACCCCCACCCATACACACCAACACACAGGAAGGACACATGTTGCGGCTAACTCGCGCAGTCCCCAAGAACCTGCAGGCCTTGGCCCGCCGCAGCCAGAGCTCCTTGGCCAGCCTTGACGAGGAGTTCCCCGGGCTGCCCGTGTTGACTCCCGCTGCCGCTAGCCCGCTCAAGGTGGAGACGACAACACTTCCTTCTGGGGTGAAAGTGGTCTCGACAGCTGCGGGGAAGATGGCCTCGGTGGGCTTGTCTGTGGCTGCCGGCTCTATGTATGAGGCGGCGCCTTGTGAGGCGGGCTCCGCGCTCCTGCTTCAGCATTTGGCCTTCAAAGGAACCACCAAACGTTCTGCTTTGCGTCTGCTGCGGGACTTGGAGAGCGTGGGTGCGGCTCCCTCTGCCCTTGCGGGACGTGAAGCTATTCTGTACAAGGTGACGTCTTTGCCTGAGTTCGCGGAGTCCTCGATGTTTGCTGCTTTCGAGACTGCCTTGTCGCCCAAGATCACGCCCTATCTCGTCTCGGACCTGCAAGCCGCCGCGGCCGCGGACATGGAAGCGTACGCCACAGACGCGCGTCTCCAGCTGAGCGAAGCGTTGTACGAGGCGGCCTACGGGGAGAACACACCCTTGGGCCACCCCCTGTACTGCCCGGGCACGGGGATCACGTCGGGGTCCTTGGCCGCGTACCGCGCCAAGACCTTTGGGGCCGGCTCCATCACTGTGGTGGGGGCAGGGGTTGCGCATGCCCAGCTCTTGTCCTGGGCGGCGGGCCTGACGAAGGGGCTGGCTGCAGGCAGCGCCAAGGCCGCGCCTACCTCGGCGTACTTCGGGGGCGAGGCGCGCCTCAAGGCTTCCTCGGACGCGACTTTTGTTGGCTTGGCTTTGGCGGCACCCAGCAAGGCGGACGCGGCGGCATTGGGCGTGTTGGCGGCAGCCTGGCAGGCGGCCTTGCCTGCGGGCGCGTCCGTCTTTACACTGCCCGGCTTGGTGGGCGTGACGGGCGCGGCTTCTCCCAGTGCGGCGGGGGCCTACGTGGATGCGCTGCTTCAGGTGATCAAGAGCACGGGCAAGGACTTCGCCGCGGCCAAGAAGGCGGCACAAGTGGCGGCCTTGATCAAGCTGGACGGGGCGCTCTTTGAAGGGCTGGCGGACGGGAGCGCCACGGTAGCTGTGGACGGGGTCTCGGAGTCGGATGTCAAGGCCCTGCACGCCAAGATTTGGAAGGGCGGCCTCAGCATTGCTTCGCTCGGGGACGTGAGCAAGGTGCCCAAGCTCTCCAGCCTCAAGTAAACGAAGTATCGGTGGGGGGATGGAGGGAGAGGGGATAGGAGGGAGGGGTATTGCTGCGTGTAGGCGGGTGAGTGGGTGCCTTGTGTGGATTATTTTTATTGTTGTTGAGCTCTCTCAGGCGCTTGCGGCGAGGGCCCCGTGTGTCAGTATTTTTATTGTGCGGGCGTGCGGGCGTGCGGGCGTGTTGGTTAGGGTGGGTTTGTCGGGAGTGGGGAGGACAACTACAAGAAAAAAGAAGAAGAAAATCAGTACTAGTGTTTTGCATTGTTTTTTTGATTCATTCTCTTTTACTTTTCCCTCGGGCTTGTGCGGCTCGGAACAGAGCGAGCAGCGAACTCGCCCCAGCCACTCGCTAAACTGTAAGCTGAATGCTGAACCATTGATGAAAGCTTCAGCAAGGGACGCCGGGATTCTTGAGCCTGGTGACCTTTGGAGGCTCACATCATATCCACCCTCTTGCCCAGAATAGCGCGGTCGTGGATGGTGGGGATCAGGGCAGGCGGAGGCTTTATGAGGGGGAGGCCAACCACCCCACGGAATGAATCCACCACCCCATACGCACCCAACACACAGAAAAGGCAATGTGTGCCACGCAAGGTTGCCTCGAGGACCCACGAGCGCCGCCGGCATCACATGGTGGCATGCCCAGGAAGTTGCGGGTGGGGCCATCGTTCAATGAAAAGCGAATGCGTGGTGCGGGGTGGGTCTGGATGGCTGCGCATGAAGCACGGCCGCTCAGCCCTCGACACGCATGTCTTCGTCCAATCATCACTCACACGCCTTTGTCCACCACCCACATACCACCTTGACAGGAAGCGCACCCCCTTCCTCTTTCTCCCCGTCGTTTGCCGTCCGCCCCCAGCAGCAGCAAGCAGCCGCAGGAAAGATGGTGAACTTCACGATCGACCAGCTCCGGGCTATGATGGACCTGAAGCACAACATCCGTAACATGTCCGTGATTGCGCACGTGGACCACGGCAAGTCCACCCTCACGGACTCCCTGGTGTCCAAGGCTGGTATCATTTCCGCCAAGAATGCCGGAGACGCCCGCTTTACCGACACGCGCGCTGACGAGCAGGAGCGCTGCATCACCATCAAGTCCACGGGAATTTCCATGTTCTTCGAGTACGACATGGATGCCGGGGAGAGGCTGGCCCAGGCCGCCGCCGAGGAGCAGCTCACGGGCGAGAAGAAGGAGAAGGCCGCCGCCGATGCCGCCTCCATCAAGGCCGACAACGACAGCGCCATCGCCATGGCCGCCGCCTCCAATGTGGACATCAGCGACAAGTGCTACCTGATCAACCTCATCGACTCCCCCGGCCACGTCGACTTCTCTTCCGAGGTGACGGCCGCGCTCCGCGTGACGGACGGCGCCCTGGTGGTGGTGGACTGTATCGAGGGTGTGTGCGTGCAGACCGAGACGGTGCTGCGCCAGGCCATCTCGGAGCGCGTGCGCCCCGTGCTGATGGTGAACAAGGTGGACCGCGCCCTGCTGGAGCTGCAGCTGCCGCCCGAGGAGATGTACCAGTCCTTTTCGCGCGCCATCGAGTCCGTGAACGTGATCATCGCCACCTACAACGACGCGCTCATGGGCGACGTGCAGGTCTACCCCGACAAGGGCACGGTCGCCTTCGGGTCCGGCCTGCACCAGTGGGGCTTCACGCTCAAGAAGTTCGCGCGCACGTACGCGGCCAAATTCAACACGGACGAGGCCTCGTTCATGGGCAAGCTGTGGGGCGACTGGTACTACGACCAGGACGCCAAGAAGTGGAAGACGCAGAGCGAGAATGGCACCCTCAAGCGCGCCTTCTGCCAGTTCATCATGGACCCCATCTGCAAAGTCTTCGAGGCCGTGATGGAGGACAAGACGGCCAAGGTGGAGAAGATGCTCAAGGTCATCGGTGTCACGCTCAAGGGCGACGACAAGGAGCTCAAGGGCAAGCCCCTCCTCAAGCGCATCATGCAGAAGTGGATCCCCGCCGCCGACGCCATCCTGGAAATGATCGTCATCCACCTGCCCTCCCCCGTGGCGGCGCAGAAGTACCGTGTGGACAACCTGTACGACGGCCCCCTGGACGACGAGACGGCCAACGCCATCCGCACCTGCGACACCAGCCCGGGCGCGCCGCTGTGCATGTACGTGTCCAAGATGGTGCCCACCACGGACAAGGGCCGCTTCTACGCCTTCGGCCGCGTCTTCGCCGGCCGCATCGCCACGGGCCAGAAGTGCCGCATCCTGGGCCCCAACTACGTGCCCGGTAAGAAGACCGACCTGTGGATCAAGAACATTCAGCGCACCATCGTCATGATGGGCCGCTACGTGGAGCAGGTGCACGACGTGCCGGCCGGCAACACGTGCGGGCTGGTGGGCGTGGACCAGTACCTGCTCAAGTCGGGCACCATCTGCACGGCCGAGTCGGCGCACTGCATCAAGACCATGAAGTTTTCCGTCTCGCCCGTGGTGCGCGTGGCCGTAGAGCCCAAGAACTCGGCGGACCTGCCCAAGCTGGTGGAGGGCATGAAGCGCCTGGCCAAGTCGGACCCCATGGTGCTCTGCTACACCGAGGAGTCGGGCGAGCACATCATCGCGGGCGCGGGTGAGCTGCACTTGGAGATCTGCCTGAAGGACCTGCAGGAGGACTTTATGGGCACGGAGGTGAAGATCTCGGACCCCGTGGTGTCCTACCGTGAGACCGTCACGGGCGTCTCCAAGCAGACCTGTCTGTCCAAGTCCCCCAACAAGCACAACCGCCTGTACGCCACGGCCGAGCCCCTGGCGGACGGCCTGCCCGACGAGATCGAGGACGGCAAGGTCAACGCCCGCGACGACTTCAAGCTCCGTGCCCGCTACCTGGCGGACACGCACGGCTGGGACGTGACGGAGGCGCGTAAGATTTGGGCCTTCGGGCCCGACGGCACGGGCCCCAACATCGTGCTGGACGCCACAAAGGGTGTCAACTACCTGAACGAGATCAAGGAGTCTGTCTGCGGGGGCTTCCAGCAGGCCTGCGGGCAGGGCCCCATGGCGGACGAGCAGTGCCGCGGCGTCTGCGTCAAGGTGCTGGACGTGGTGCTGCACGCCGACGCCATCCACCGAGGCATGGGCCAGATCCAGCCCACGGCCCGCCGCGTGGTGCACGCCTGCATCCTCACGGCCTCCCCCGCCCTCCTGGAGCCCGTGTACCTGTGCGAGATCTCATGCCCCCAGGACGCCATGGGCGGCTGCTACGGCGTGCTCACGCGTCGCCGCGGCCACGTCTTTTCCGAGGAGCAGCGACCGGGCACGCCCATGATGACGCTTAAGGCCTACCTGCCTGTCATGGAGTCCTTCGGCTTCACGGCCGACCTCCGCGCTGGCACCGGCGGCAAGGCTTTCCCCCAGTGCGTGTTCGACCACTGGCAGATGATGGGCGGGGACTGCCTCGAGCCCGGCAGCAAGGCCAACGAGGTCGTGCTCGGCGTGCGCAAGCGCAAGGGCCTCTCCCCCGAGATCCCCCCCCTGGATCGTTTCCTCGACAAGCTCTAAGGCTTTGGCCTTTTGCGACTGCACCTGCCTTCGCACTCACCCTTGTCTTTGTGTTGCTGCTGGCGCCTAGCTCGTTGCCGGGCAAAGCGAGGCAGAAAGCAGGCAACATTTATACACACGCACACACACACACACACCATCAACCACCATCGTCATATCACACGTCATGTCTCATTTTTGGTTTGTTTGCGGAAGTAGATGGATTAGTTAACGCGAGGGAGGGGAGGGCATGCGACCAAAGACACGTCAATCTCAATTAGGAATTATTATAGAAGTAAAGAGCTGAGGGACGGTGGGAGAAGGGACTAGCAGGGAGTGACCAAAGGGTGGCATTGATCATGGGGCAAGAGGGGGATAGGCAGCGAGCGTGTTGCCGCTGTCTGCCCCACCTGCCACTGTCCAGCAATGACACGTCAGGGAGGAGGGGAAGAGAAGAAGAGGAAGGAAAGCCTTTAAAAGGGAAACAGTTGACCTAAACACACAACAAAAAGGAAGAAGAAAAGAGACACGGAAAAAGACAAACACGCTGTCGGTGTGGTTTTGCTTTGATGATTGTTGTTGGTAAGAAATGGGGGAGGGGAGGACGGGGAGGTTGCCAGTATTGTATTGTAGTATTGTAGGGCTCGGGCTTCACTCATGCCTCATGCCCTTAGCTAGCTTAATGACTGCCTTCTCACGCGCACACACACTGACCCATCCACCACCACCACAAGAAGACAGGGCTGCCGGCTTCCAACACACCCCGCCGCTCATCTTGCTCCGTCGCCCAGGCTGAGCCTTTCACGCCGACAAGCAAGCCCCTCCCCCATCCTCCCCCCCCCTGACCACAATCATCCATCAATTATGGACCGCAACAAGTTCGAGGCCATGTTCCCTTCCCTGGTGGCGCACTACCCCACCGTACGAAGCAAGGATTACTACAAGGCCCCCGAACGACGCTCGGGCCCGGCGACGGCGACCACGCTTCATGATGGTGTAGAGCTTACAAAAACCGTCGGCTCTAAAGAGGATTTTTCAGGGGCCCTGGATGTGCTTTTGAGTAAGAGCCTTGGGCCCAACGATGCTGCACGTGTCCGGCGGGCATTTGAGCGTGTGTACCAAGAGCATCTCTCCAGTTTGAATTTAGAAGAAATTGAACAGGTGGCTACTAGTGTGTAACAAAACAAAGAAAGAAAGGAAAGAATGTTCATGAAATGCAAGTGTCTTTTTGATTATAATTTGGACGAAATAAAGGCAGACCTTACTATGCCATGACTTCCCACTTTGACTTTGCCTCCATTGGACGGCCTGTTCCCTCTTACGCTTTTCCCCCTCGCTGTGCTCATCGATAGCCCCACCAAAGTATGAAAGCATTGATTTAAAAACAAAATTTGGAAAATTACTAAGCCCCCTTTTCAAAATTCCACATCCATTCCTCCTCTAGATGCTGCTGCTGCCGCTGCCGGGGGTGCTGTTGAGGAGGTAGAAGCGAATCATGGCGGCGGTGGAGCTGTTGAAGCCCGAAATGGTGGCGTCCCCCTGGCGGCTGGCGGCCAGCTGGGTGCGGACCTGCTTGGCCAGGACCTTGCCCAGCTCCACGCCCCACTGGTCGAAGGAGTTGATGCCCCAGATGGCGCCCTGCACGAAGACGCGGTGCTCGTACAGGGCCAGCAGCTGCCCCGTGGTGAAGGGATCCAGCTGGCCGAAGAGCAGGGAGAAGGAGGGCCGGTTGCCGGGGAACTCCTTGTGCGGGCGCAGCTCCTCCGCCACGCCCTCGATCTCCAGCTGCTCCCGCGTCTTGCCCAGGGCCAAGGCGTCGGGCTGTGCGAAGAAGTTGGACATGAGCTCGTCCTGGCCACTGACCATCTCGCCGGGCAGCTCGATGGGGTGCTGGCTGCGCGCGAAGCCGATGAACTCCGTGGGGATGGCCCGGCCCTGGTGGATGAGCTGGTAGAAGGAGTGCTGCCCGTTCGTGCCCGGCTCCCCGAAGTTCACCTCGCCCGCCTGGAAGGGCAGCTCGCGGCCGTCGATGCCCACGCGCTTGCCGTTGCTCTCCATGTCCAGCTGCTGCACGTGCGCGGGGAAGCGGAGGAGGGCCTGCGCGTAGGGCAGGATGGCGCGGCTCTCGTGGCCCAGGAAGGTTGAGTTCCAGACGCCCAGCAGGCCCATCAGCACGGGGATGTTCTCGCGCAGGGGCGCCGTGGCGAAGTGCTCGTCCATATTGCGCGCGCCCGCCAGGAACTGCTCCAGCACTTCGAAGCCGAAGACGAGGGCGAGGGGCAGGACGCCCACGGCCGAGCAGACCGAGTACCGGCCGCCCACCCAGTCCCAGAAGCCGAAGATGTTAGCCGGGTCCACGCCAAACTCCGTCACCAGCGGCACGGCGGAGGAGGCGGCCACCACGTGCTGGCGGATGATCTCTTCGGGCGCCGCGCCCTTGATGCCGTCCAGCAGCCACTTGCGGAGGGTGCGGGCGTTGAGCATGGTCTCGGCCGTGGTGAAGGTCTTTGACACCACCACCACCAGCGTCTCCTCCGGGTCCAGCCCCTGTGTAGCCCGCGCCACGTCCACGGGGTCTACGTTGGCCAGAAAGCGCAGCGTGCGCCCCTTCGCCACCTCGGCGGCTTGGGGCACTGAGAGGAAGGGAAAGTTGGAGGAGGAAGGGGTGAGAGGCGGGGTGGTGGGCCTTCAGGGATAATTGGATTTTTTTGAAATGAACAAAGGATGGCCAGCATAAACGAGGACAGACGAGCGGGACTGACTCTGGAACGTACCGCACTTGATGGCCTCGTAAACAAACTCAGGCCCCAGGTAGCTGCCGCCAATGCCGATGGAGATGACGTTCTTGAGGGGCTTCCCCGTGGCGCCCACGAACTTGTTGGAGAGCACGCGGGCGGAGAAGTCCTTGATGTGGTCCAGCACCTCGTGCACCAACGGCACCTGGTTCACGCCGTCCACCACGATCTCGGCGGTGCGGGCCGCCCGCAAGGCCACGTGCAGCACGGCACGGCCTTCGGTGGTGTTGATCTTCTCGCCAGCGTACATGGCCGCCTGAGAGAAATATAGAGAAGGGGGGGCAATAAAGAGGAAAGGAGGTTGAGCCAAGATGAGAAAGATGGCTCACTCTTTTGACCAGCGAGCTCAAGTGCCAAACAAACCCTTTCTTCACACGAGACCCCCCAAATATGTCCCCCCCCGTTGACAACGTACCCGCTTCTGCTCCAGCATTGCTGCGTCCGCCAGGTCCATCAGGAAGTCCATCGTCTGTAGTGAGGGGAGGATGTGGGGAGAAGAAGGAAAGCGGGAAGAAGCTGAGTTAGGTTCAGTTGCTTGCTGTCTTTCATATGCGTCCTTTACTGCACGGCGACCTCTCTTCATGTGACTAGGCTGGCCAGCCAGGAAGAAGCCGCAGCCTACGATACAGATACAACAAGTTCACCCGTTCTAGCCCTGCCTTTTGAAAGCTCTCTTATCTTGAAAGGTAGACCCCACCGGACTCTACTGTGTGTGCTCCCTCCCTTTGACGCGTACCTCGATATTCACGTTTTGCCGGGAGTAGTCGAAGAGGATGCCGTTGGCGTTGACGGTGAGGGCTGAATTGCGCGCAGCGTCCGTCAGGAGGTCTCTTAGGTGAACACGCTTTATCCTGTCGGCGTGCGCTGCCAGCGTCTTCCACGCGGTGCTCGTCTCAATGCCCGGCATGGTTTAGAAGCTTGGTGGTGGTGGGATGGGTGGGTGCTTGTTCGGTGAGTTGGTGGGTTGGACAGGATGAGAGGACTATGCAGACAAGGCAAGGGCGTGCGGCAGGTACGCAAAGAGGTCGGCAGCCATCCCCAGCACATAATAGTGGTGGGCATGAGTCCTGCGACCTAGCTAGAGCGAAAGGTGAGGCTCTTTTCCCATTGGCTCATCACGAGAAGTCAAGATTCCGCTTTCAGCATCGCTCAAAAACTCTCTTTTGGCTGGCCCATTCTATTTTTGCAATGCCTGTCTGCTAAAAGCAAAGTTGTGTGTACAGCGAAAGAGGGCCGCCAATTTGAGGCGCAGGCATGGCAGCATTTTTGGAAGCTCAAGCCAAGAGCCAAAAAGCACAACAAAAGAAGAAGAAGAAGCGGCCGGGCTTGGACACTTAGCAAAGGGTTTAAGTCGTGTTTCGCATTTGTTTCCATTATCTCTAAATTGTGTGCTTTTGTTCAATGATGCTCCTAAGCATGAACTTTTTTTGCTCTCAGCACTCCATTCCTTTACCGAGAGCAACGCAAGGCAGGCACACCCCTATGTGTGTGCGTGCTTCCTTTCAACTCCTAGTCATCAATCCTACTAAATCTTATTACTGCACGGGTGAGCGGTGCCGAACTAGCTCTTGGAACAACGCTTGCTCGTACAAAAAGGTGGTGATGAAGCGGGGAAAGCTGGGTGCCGAGACAAGTACCCGGTAAATTCGAATCGCCGCCGCCACACGGTCGTCCACCAGGGCTGCAGGCACGTCGATCACCCGGCCTTCCTCGCCAAGTTCCCGAGCAGTTTGCTCGGCATAGTCCATCACCAAGCCCAGCGTCACCGACACGCCGTCCTCTGTGCGCAGGCCATGTCGCACCCACTGCCAGATCTGGGATCGGGAGATTTCTGCCGTGGCCGAGTCCTCGGCGGCGTTCCGGTACACAAATGAGCCCCGACCCCGGAGCCAAGACTCAATGAAGCGCAGCCCGATGGCAACATTGAAACGAACGCCTTCTTGAGTGATCCCCCCCGGTGGCACCTCCAGCAGGTCGGCGGGCCGGATGGGCACGGGGGCTAGTGGCCGGTCCCGCTGGTTGACACGCCCGGGCCCGAGCACATCGTCAAACACCTCCGACACCACGGGCCGCAGGCTGAGGTCATAGATGAGAGCCCCGTCCGCACCTCCCTCCTTGGCCTCGAAGCGCTTGGCGTCCCGCACCGCCTCCAGCTTCGCCTCTCGCGTGCTGGAGTCCCACGTCGGGTCAAGGACCAGGCCAGCCATACCCGTGGTCGCCAGCGCGCCGCGTTTGTGGCAGGTGTCGACGAGGAGACGCATGTAGGAGCGCATGAAGCCGCATTTCATGTTCACGTACTTCGTGCGGTCGGGGAAAATCATGTCGCTGCGCTGGGCGAAGCGGGCGATGAAGGAGGCTGAGTAATCCCAGATGCCGCAGTTGAGGCCCGCCGAGTGGCCACGCAGCTCGTGCAAGATCTCGTCCATCTGGAAGGAGGCCGTGATGTTCTCGATCAGCACACAAGCCTTGATCCCGTTCTAAGCGGGCAGGGGTGAGAGGAAGAATGAAGATATAGACAGAGTAAGGTGAGAAAAAAGAAACGGAAGGGGCTTCGTGCGAGATCACGGCAGAGTACGCCGTTCATTTTTCCGCTTCAGAGCCTAGAAGTGGAAAAGAGGACACGCCAGGCACGACAAAATGGTAAACCACATCCCTCCATCAGACTGCGTCAATCACACGTACCTTCTTCAAACCCAGCCGTGTTTCTGTCCAGGAAAAGATGGAGTTCCAGAGGCGGGCCTCCCGGTAGTGCTCCACTTTGGAGCAGTAGAAGAAGGGGCCCATGCCCCGCATCTCCAGCTCGGCACCGCAGTGATAAATGAGGAGCCTAAGCAAGAAGAGAGAGAACGAACAATGTGAGACCGTGAAAAGCCTTGATTGTTAGTCTACCTCTGCGAGGCCAGACAGACAAAGAGCCCTTCATCCGCTCTCCTCTCCCCCCAACCCCCATCCACATGACTGCACCTACCCGAAGTCCACCAAAGGCCCCGGCACGGCCCGTCCGTTCACATGCAGGTGCATCTCGGTCATGCACCACGCCCGGGGCCGCAGCATCATCACTCCGGGCGTCGCTCCAATGCCGACCGCTTGCGCCGTGGCAGGATCTGGGTAGGAGAGAGCGCCGCGGGAAGCCTGGGAGATGTTGTGGATGCCCAGCAGCACGTTGCGCCATGTGGGGCAGAACCCGTCGTCGAAATCGCATTGAATGCCTTGAGCCCCGCTGTTGAGGGCCGACACAAGGGCGCGGGCATCGTCGGGCGAAACATCTCCCACGTCCACCCGCCTGTCCAGCAGCACGGGTGGGATGCGCTCTACCTCCCATGCGCCCTTTACGTGTTTGTATGTGCACAAGTGCGTCAATGAGAGGGTAACTCTTGCTTGATGGGCCGACCAATGACAATATGCGCCTATATTTGGCTTGTGCACAATGCAAACATGTATGTCAGTCTTACCTCGCGAATGTGGGCCGTCTCGGGCAGAAAGTCGAAGCTGTAGGTGCCAGCTTCCACTTCCGCCTGCATCTCTGCCCGCCGCTTGTACAACTGTCGCATATTGTGTGCATACATATTTGACGAAGGGAAGGAAAGAGGGGCGTGAGCTGCCGAAACGTGTTTGCACTCAAAGCTTCTCCTCCTCCAACATGAGTTCTTGAGCCTAATGATTTGAGGTCCATTACGTCGGTGGTTGATGACCTCCAGAAGTCTCTGCGGATAGGGGCTTTGTTGTCTAGAATCCGCTTCAGCTTACCTCAAAGACGTCTCCTTGAAAGTGATTGACAAGCTGGGCCAAGAAGGTCAAGGCGCCCTCGGTAAGCACCTCTTGTGCGATGCTCGGGTGAAGCCCGCCATTGTCCCCGTCGTACTCGACCTGCAGTATTTGAGTGGTTGAGCGGGGATTGGTTAATGAACGTCGAGATTCATGAGCGAGCGACAGGTGACGATAGAGGAGCAAGTCCACATCAGCCACGCGTGGGGGGGTCCTCTCATCAAGGAACGAGTGAAGGGCGAAAAGGGTTTAGGAGAGAGGTGCACCCTAATATTCACAGCCTGTGTGCGCAGCATGCACTGATGTCTTGCAGCACCCCTCCCCTCATCTTAAACCCTTGGCTTTCTTCTCCTCGCTACGGGACGCATTGCAATTCACTATTGGGTACGCTCACGGGTATGCGTCTCAATCAATTACTCACGAGGTGCGGCCCGGCCTTGAAGGAATGCAGACGCATCTTGCGCCCCTCGTCGGGCTGGAAGAGCTGCTGCTGCTGCAGGTGCCGTGAGATGGCTTGAATTCGCCGCGCCATGGTGCCACGGGCGTGAATGCGTGCGAGCGGCGAGGCACACAAGCCTGTGGTAAGGGGGCGTGGGGTGGAGTGAGGAGGTCGGGTTCGGACGGGCTCTCGGACTTCATACGTATGATGGTCAGGGGCTCTCACTTCTTGCCTTCTGTTGGGCGAGGGCACTCAACCGTCTCGTGACACTCCCACCACTTCGACCATGCACGTACGGCCCGTCTTCCGTCTGGCTGGGCGTCGAGGTCGTGGAGAACGTCTATGGCCGACGGATTTCGAGATTGGGCGAGATTGGGGCAGATGCTGCGAGTTTTGCTTCAAGGTCCGTTGCGGGTGTTGAGGAGTTGAGGATGCCTACCACAACAAAGACTGTCAATTACTGGACAGGCAAAGCAGGGATAGGGACTGATTTGCGTGCTTGAAGCCTTCAATTGCTTGCTGACAGCCGCTCCGAGGTCTTAAAGCCATAACTTTCCAACATCGCCCCCTCCTAGCCGCTTTCTTGTCTTGTTTCTGTAGAGTGCACCCTCTGGGAGGGCTTTTTCTGGGACATGCCGAAGCAGGCCTACACTGTACCGTACAGAGCATCACACTCCCGTGGGCAGGGTGC
>Ga0209390_10005554_pt1 | contig 17726 bp, 19 predicted proteins | sample BON01_FD_187212 | JGI IMG/M metagenome (GOLD analysis project Ga0209390, IMG submission 187212) | Freshwater microbial communities from Lake Bonney liftoff mats and glacier meltwater in Antarctica - BON-01 (SPAdes) (version 2) | ecosystem: Environmental > Aquatic > Freshwater > Ice > Glacier...
TACATATGCACACGAAAACACATGCGCATGCATGACACCGTCCACACGCTGAAGCACTGATACCAAGACCCACAATCCATGCACAAATACGCATACACATACACATACACATGTGTATAAACGCATAAATGTACAAATACATACACACATGCATATATATATGTTTATCATATCCGCACACGTACACACATACACACATATACACACACATACAAAATGTACATATGAACGCACGCAAACACGCCTGGAACGACGGCGCGGCAGCGAACGCGCGAGGAGCCGTTGTAAAGAGAGGAAGCTTTGCAAGTCTCTTTCGTTCGACGCAATCAAACCACCGTTCGCACCTCCAATGCAAGGACTTCATTGTACCCACTTCCTGAAACACCAATACCCCTCCACCCCACATCCCCTCTTCCCAACATACCCCAGAACAGTTCGCAGACTGCAGGCAAGCGCAGTTTTACTGTTCTACACTGATCAGATGAACAGAGTGCATAGGTCTGAAGAATCTCCGCGCAGCTTCACAATGGCCCCTTGCATAGTTGTAGAAAGATTGGAGGGAAAGCAGCGTTGCAGCAGAGCCGCAGTAAGCGAGCACGCAGGAATCCAAGCCCGAGAATGATCAAGATGACTGTTCACGAAGAAACAAGAGGTCAATGAAAAAACGACCAAACCCTGCAACAGCCCATACGCAATCACGAAAGCGCGGCGCACAGACAAAATCCCGCTGATCTGCACTGGTGCGGGGCCGATCAACCCAGTTCATAGCCAACCCATGTCGCTGGCCACAGAGGCCATGCCCTGAAACGAGGTTACATTTCTGCCATTTTCCCGCCGTTTTCGTCACAGTCTTCCAATCCTGAGTTGCACCAGTCCCAGAATAGATTGTTTACAGAAACAGTGTCTACTGAGCAAATATGCAGAAAGATCAAAGACATATCTCTGCATTTGTGTAGACGTTTCTGCAGATGAGATTGGAACTCCTGAAATCTTTGATGCTGATGAGAATGCTGGCAGCATTTCCGCAGAATTGAGGAGTGCAAAGCTTTCTAGAACAACGTGCTATTCCTGTTCGCATGTCTCGCTGTGATCTACAATGCCAAACGTAGATGCGACTAAATAGCACACTTCGTTTGAAACACATTTTATTTTCAACTACTGAGCAGCAATCGAAGGTTATACCCAAGTTTTCCAGCACGGAACTCACTCGTATGACTAAAGTGACAATACCATCTCTAAAGGTGAGCTTTGATATAATCGTATACTCATCATAGGCCGCACAATCCTGCGGAAGGTCGGCAAAATTTGCACTAACAACTTCTAGAGGCTGAAGGAGCATCGAGAAGGATGCTTCAGCTGTCCATTAAGCGAAGATTGCCCCTATTTTGTATCTTGAAGGCTGATCAAGCTGTTCGAGTTCTGGATTTCAAGCTCTCTCTCACCTATTCTCTGTGGTAGTGATCGTTTCCAGAAAATAACTGAGAGGTCGGATTCGGAAGAATCCTCCAATACACGTGCAGCTGCGATCATGCCTTCTGGCAAAGTATCTTTCACTTGCAGTATCAAGCTCAGGAAAACTTTCGATCTCGCCGGTAAGAGTACTCAGAGCACTCTACCATCTTCGAGATACAGAACTGCTAAAGATAGACCCACTAGCATCAGAACACTTGCTGCCTCGGCTCCTAGCAACTCAGATGGACATCTTGAGTCCGTTCAGTACAAGGACCCTTTTCATGGCGAGTATTAGAATCTTCATAGACGATATGGACAGGTAGCCTTCGAACGTTTATTACGGTTCATCTCCAGAGCAAAGGAATATTTCATTCATCTACACTTAATGCCGAAATATGCATGCGCGAAGAGGCAGACGCGAAGGAAATATGCCGCGGTCCCCAAGCTTCCCAAGATCACTCAAAACAGTCTGGTGAGAGCACAACGAGCAGTCCATCGAACAAATACGACTGCGTTACCCCAAGCCAATTGCAGAGATTCTCAGCAACACCCATGGGAAACTGTAGACGCGAGCACTCATCTGGACTATTCACAGACACGATTTCCTTGAGAACAGCAAGGAAGAGAATGCAAAGTGCTGCCAGCCATTGCCACAAGCACTGAGTATCAAGGGAGACGTAACGTTGGCATTCCACAGTCCTGCCTGCTTGGTTAAAAATGGCGTTGCGTTGGTGTCGAACGGCCTTTAAGAGGTAGATTGGTGTCGAAACCAGAACTGGAAAGCACTCTGCCCACCAAAGTGACTTTCACGCAAAAAGTATGGGCTGCTTTCGGCATCGTACACCTGTACTGTGACAACTACATCATGTCGAAAATCAATGACGTTGCTTACTATTTTCAACCAGCTGCTAGCAAATTTTAAACAGTTGGCCTATGAATCAGAGGCCTCTGAAGAATACCATTGAAACAGATGACTCTGAGAACGTTTCAAACGGCTCAGCAGTGGTTGTTAGACAGGAGGATCAGCGTGCGATGGACACCGCTCCCGGAATCGAGCAAATTGGACTGGAAAAGCTCAATCTGTATTCGTGTGAAACAAATCTCATCCTCCAAGCCTCTTTAAATGTAACCGTTTTTGTTTCGTGTTTAGTTCTTTGGAACTTCTTCCAAAAATCGAATTTCAGGCCTCTTTTGGGTAACAGGCGTGTTTAGGATTTTTATCGAGCATTCCATGTCAAATTCGTTAGCTTTACTGGTGCTTTCAGAAATATGTAGTAAAATACGTCAAAGAGACCTGCGAAACTGTCCATAGCACCCCAAAAGAGACCCGTGACAAGGCGACACTGTTTAAGCAGCAAAAACCAACTGAAGAATGTTAGGGGAAAAAAAAGTCTATCACTTTTTGCGCATGAGTCTGATCTATAATTGGGCAAATTTGTGGAGCACTTCCATACAGGATCTATGAGATGCTTGCGATACTGCAAGGGGCCTGCAGTGCCCAAAAAGGACCAGCAAAAGATGGACGGAAGGAAAATCGCTTTATGGCATGCTCTTTGGACGCACGTGATGAAATTTTCCGCACCTTGTCCAGTAGTAAAACAGAAACAACACGCAGGGAACACAGTGTTTGGCTCCTATCTCAAGATTCGGAGCAATGATGACAGAGATTTTATTCCAAAAATGACTTTCCTTCGAACGTTTGAAATATTTTGTGAGTTAGGGATGTGTGGTAAAATGCCCATTTCCCAAAATCTCGAACTAAACACATAACAAAAACGGTTACATTTAAAGAGGCTTGGAGGATGAAATCCGCAATAATCCGACGAAACCTTCTCTGCGCAAAGATGCACACCTGAAGGAGAGTTTGAATGGGTGCATCACCGAAATCCAGCGGCAGCATAGCCCCGAGTTCCGTAGTTTTGCAATCAACGAGGTCGATTTAACAGGCTATACTGATGAGCACAACATGTTGCAGGCAATGATCACTCTGAAAGGCGACAAAAGGTAGAAATAGGTCTAGATCAGATCACGGGCTTAACTCTAGCATTTTCTATTTTGAACTCTACATTGAGCACAGATTCAGGCCACGAGTACAAGTGGTGTCCAGCAAGCAACATAATTGGGGTCATGTCCTGTGGAGTCACACAAATCACGAAAGCACCTCCTGGTGGCAAACAAGCCGCTCGCAAGTCGTGCTAGGAGCCAACTCCGATGCCGACGGTAAGTTGATCATGACAATTGCGCGACAATAAAGAGACTTGTATGCAGTAAAGAAAATAACATCTCAGAATCTTGGGCCCGAATTAATTCATTAATTAAAACTGCGCGAAGTGCGGTTTGAAAAAACCGCGTGCAACGCGATTTTTTTTGGCGGCGTCAGCCGCGAAATTTTGAAAACGTGACATTAGTACCGCGTCGGAGATAGCATTTCTGGGGTTTTTGGGCAATGTTTTTAGTTGCTCAACTCCCTCCAAAAAGAGGTATCTTAGTACACAAGAATTCACTTGCTTCTTGTCACTGTAACGGTATCGTCACAGCGTCGGTTCACGCGCTCTGACGTGTCCTTTCAAATAAAGTAATCTGAGTGCTTGGTCACTATTCAATTGACACCCCACACATGCATATCTTTGAGGGAGACACTATTTTATCCAAATTGTCTGCTCCCTACTGTCACGGTCACGCCGAGTGACTCAGATTATGTCAACAGAAGCGCTTCTCTCAAACGCTTCTCTTGAATCATTTTCGCCACCAATGAATAGGTAGACAGATTAAGAAACTTCAAATCGAATGCATCCCAGAATGATTAAAAAGAGGATTTTATATGAAAACATGCGCCGCAGGCCAGATTTTTTATGAAAAAAAATGCGCCACAGGCAAGACTTATGAAACAAAATGCGCCGCTGGCCGGATTTTTAGACTCAGTCCGAATGGGTACTCTGTCCTTTTGATATGGTGTGTAATTTATTTTCACACGAATCACAGCTCAGAATCTTCCTTTCTTCATTAATGAATAAATCAATGAATAAATTAATTATCAATGAATTAATCTTGGGCCGGCCTGCAGTACTTTTGTTTTCCCCACTGCTCTCCAGTCGACAAGGTATGGCCAGATAATAGCAGTAGCGAGATTGTTGCAACGGAGAGCATCGGTTGGACGGAACGCAAACCTGCGGCGAATCATCCTTAATGCCAAGCACAAGCTCTTAGGGGGCTAAACTTGGACGCGCAACGCGCACTAGCTACATCATTTCAGGAAAGCATTTCTTCAAACCCACCCTCTCAGAGAAACCAGCGGAGAGAGTAAAAGGATGTGAGTCAGAGATTGCCGAATCACTGGTACAAGATTTCTGGGCAGCTATAGACTATGGCGGAGTGTCAGAATTCTTGAGTAGGCTCAGAAACAGATGCCACATGCTCATAGCAAGATGGGGGGAATTTTTTTGCTGGAATCCTCTGGATATCAGGAAAGGTGGATTTCAATTTCGGGCTGGGAGCAGTGGCAGTGGCAACGTGCCCTGGAATCGTGCCAGAAATGCAAACCGCAGGACCAGCCTGACGGGGAATGTGATCTCTTGGAATCTAGGACCGCTGCATCTGTCCACGGTGCTACCATGTATTGCGCAGACAATGCAGGAAAAAGCTGCTGTAGTCCTGCTACAGGAGGTACTTATACGTAAAGGAACTGCAGTCAGAGTCAGAAGAGAGCTCAGAAATAAGTTCCTAGAGTACGAATGCTATATTGCAGTGGGAAGCCACGTGGATGTAGGAAACAACAAAAATGACAGAATGTTAATTGAGGAGTATGCACTCAGTAAAGCGCAAATCACACTAGTCATATACCTCCGCAAACGATTTTTTCAAGCTAACGCCCTGGTTCGCACCTGGCAAAACCCTCACGAAATGTCAGCGCTTGAGCATATGGCTCAAGGCCATGTCCTATAGCTGGAGGCTAAAACACACGGCAATGTGAGCATCAGAATAGTCCATGTCCATCACGCTACGGCGAATTGGCATGAATTGCAACAGCAAGTCACTTATCTTCTTAGAGTGATGATAGATGCAGCGCCAACGCAGTGTCAAATAACAGGAGGTGACTTCAACGTGGCACTCCCTCGCTATGGCTACACTAAGTCTACAAGTGCACTATATGACAATTTGGACAAGTTTTCCCAAGACTTCGTGCGTTCAACGCACGGGACACTGAATGAATTAGAAGCACACACGCGCAGGGATCTCCTCAGGGGATCAAGCGCGTCGCTCGACCACATCTTCACGTGGAACCTGACGTGCCAGTAAGAATACATGCACAACGCAAAGCTCAACAATCGAAGTTCATTGGGTGGGTGCAGAATGCAATGACCATGCATCAACATCGTGCACAGTCGGTGGAGATTTGCTTACATACCTGAACTCCGAAGGCCAAGTGTGAGACCCAGGAGGCCGACTAGGTGAGTTGAAGCTGAAGAAGATAGACCCAAAGCAGCTCCACCACCTCCAGCCAAAACTTAGCGTAACCACAAGCCCAATAGCGCAAGAAATATGCAGAAGCTATACGGCAGGTGAGTGTAGCACTGAGCAGGCAATGGTGCAGATCATTGATGTGCTAGTCACAATAGCCAGACAGCTCATTCCAGACAGCTCAATTGCCAGACAGCTCAAGACTGGAAGGTAGAAGCAACCCAAGAACAAAGCCCCCACAGAAGCCGAGAACAAGTCAGTATCTTGAAGGAAGTGGGGACATTACCTTTAAGGCGGCATTGATATCTGTGGGGAAACCTGGATAAGCATCAGTAGCAATCATGCAATGTCTAGCAGAATTTAGACTCTGCCATTACCTCCAAATGACGCCGCAGGAGGCACATCACGCCACCCTACGCCCACGGTGGAAGATTGTGCTGAACGCAATGATCCAGTCCCGTAACACGAACTGCACCTTAAAGCCATCAAACAAGACTGCTGATACAACAGAGAAGCTGACAGGTAAGCCAAGAAGGCCTTCCTGGAAGAGCACACGGGACCTGGCAAATGCTCCGGTATGTATAGGCCGCAGCCAACGCAGACGGAACTGGTCTGGAGGATGCTTTGGGGCTGCTGGCTCGAATACAATGACGACCAGACGCTCTCGGAGGCTTGGAAAGCTGCAACCGAGGAGTTCTCTGAAGATTGGCCAAGCCTGTAGTCCATCAGATACAAGGCGCGCATATTATCCTCAGCATAAGCTACGATCAGAACTTGAAGGACTGGGGAGCCATGCAAGAATAGGTCTCTGCGTGTTCTACATGGCACAGCAAAGCCGACTCGGCAAGTGCAGTTTCCAATCTTACAATCGCCGAGGCTGCAGTCTCTTCAACGGCATTATCCGACACCGCGAACCGTGATCCCTCAACAGGCACTGCCACAGTGTCAGCGTATGCAGCTACCAACCCATCAGACGTTCGTGCTGCAGACCCATCACCAGACGCTGTCTTGCACCTCGCGGAGGCAGCTAATGCCCCCTCAACCAACGTTGTGCGCTGAGCTGCCTCAGCCTCGGCAGATGTAGCCGCTCTCCCACAAGGTTTGAGCGCTGCAAACTTCTTCACAGGCACTATCTTTGTCTCAGCAGGAGTAGCTGCTACCACATCAGTAGCTGGTGCTGTCCACTTTTCAACAGATGCTGCCTTGGCCCCAACGAGTGCAGCCGCCACTCCCACAGGTGCCAACACTGCAGCCCTGGCAGCGAATGCAGCCCCAGCTGCCCCAGTTACCAACGCTGCAGCTTCTTCAAAATGCCCCTGTGTTGGTGGCTACACAGCAGGGACATTGGCAGCCATAATGCATGACTGTGTCTTAGTGAGTGGGTTTTCACAGGGCAACGCATTGAAGTGGGCACAAGAGTGGCAAACGGTGTTGGAATTGGCGCAACTAAAGCGTCAAAACGATCACGATGCCCCCTGATGCCCCTTCTCAGAGTTCCTCGCTACAGAGTCGAGCCAAGGGGGCATGATTACACTCATGACTACAAAAATCAATGAAGAGCATGACACAGTCAATTTTTCTCGAGGAACGGCCAGTAGACAGATTCTCTGGATGATGGACCGGCGGAGATATTTAGCCCACATGGGAAAACTATTGCGAATCGCTAGAGTACAAGCCAACTACAACATGTAAGGAATGTGGATCCAAGGAGCTGTGCGATCTGACGTCGTTGACGCCTACTGAGATTCCGCCCTCTCCTCTGTCCCCACCGTCATTTTGGTGCTGCCTCAAATGTCCCTCGCTAGAAGGCTGCGTGGGTGCACAAGAACGGCGGCCTGAGCCTACGATGACAAATTGGGGCAATGCGAGTAAGACCTGCGCGAGCATCCCGCAGGACACAGCCGAGCACAACAGACGAAAGCTAGTTGCCTTCTGCCAAGGGTGCTGGCGCTTCACAGATTTCCGGCGCAAAATAGGAGCAATAGCAGCGCTGGAGTTGATGACCAAACCCAAAATCGTTACATGCAGAATCGCTAGTGGCACGCATTCAAGGTTGCGTGGCACATTCACACGTCAAGAAATCGCAAAGTACATTGAATACTGTCTAAAACCAGGTAAGGCGCCAGGTCCAGACAAGTGACCCAATAAGCTCTTGAAGACAATGTCGGATGAGAAATTCTTGATAGTGTAAAAGTGGGTGAATGGAATACTGACGCTACCCGAAAAAACCATCTAGACAGCTCGTCAGAGTCGGTCCACCATGATTGGCACCATCTCTCAAAGCCACAAAAGAGACAGCATAAACAAAATGTCTGATCAAAGACCGGTAGCGCTGCTCAACAGTGGGTATTAACTGCTCAATTACATTGTCAACCAGCGGCTGAAACGGATTGTGGGATAGGAAAATGTGTTAGAACCACGGCGGGATTGGGGCAAGGCAGAGTCGAAATGTAAACATCAACATGCAAAAAATGTATTTCGTCACGCATGAAGCCCTCAGACAAGGAAAGCAATTCTATCGAGTCGAACTCGACTTTAGCAACACCTTCAATGCAAGGTTGCAGGCAGCTCGCTGGCGCGAGATGAACATGTTTCATATACCAGATATTGACTTGGTGGAGCAGATTTATGACAGTGCAACAACTCGTCTGGCTCCAAACGACGCAGAAAGTGCAACAATCACGTTTGCATCGACGACATCCCGATCTTTGCTGAGACCCCAGATGGAATGCAAACTTTGCTTGACGCGATGCAGGAGTTCAAAACATGGTGTGGCATGGAGATCGCTGAGAAATTTTTTTTTGCTCGCAATTGACAAAGATCAGAACTAAGGGAAAGCATGTACCAGATATGAGGATAAATGGCGAACGTCTCAAAACTCTTGACATTAATGATGCATGCCGGTACCTAGGTTATTGGGGCACGGGAAATGGTGACATCAGCGCCACAAGAGACAAGTCTGTGAAAACGCGAGAGTGGCACGCGATTTAACCAAAAGCCACCAGCTGACGCCAGAACTCCCTGCCGAACTCTTCACACACAAAGTAATCGGCGCCTTCCGGTTCTCGGCAGCCCTCATCGAATGGTGAGTTGGAGGGTCTGCAGAAAATCTGGGTACAAACTTATAAAAACGCATGGCACGTACTATTGTCAACTGCAAACTCTCTGTATACCTTCCCATCTGCAAGGGGTGGCCATAAGTGACCCCTGCCGTCAGGAGTACTCATGCAGGCCTTGCTGCAGCACGTTGACTAATGCATGCAGTATCAAGATGTCGTAAAAAAATGATGCTAGCGCAGTCAGCATGCACGTTGGAAGAGTGGCACAGCAACTCATTTACTGACTTGATTGACAAAATGGAGCTGTGGGACTGGAACGTGGCAAACAAAGACTTCTGGTCACGATTGGCAAAATCGTTGCAAAGTCAAAAAGTATCGGTCACATGGGAAGAGAAAATGGACCAGAAACTCGCTTCAGTGCTCGTCCCTGGATGAGTTGGGCAACGGCAACATGGTCCATCCGGAAGTCAAAATACGATTTGAGAGGATTGGGGGATCGCGTGTAGACACTGAGCCGACTGTGTGGGGCCTTGATGCACAAGTCTATAATTTGTTGTGGACAGGGGAAGAGGCTATGAAGAAAAGCATGCAGAACTCAAAGAAGGCAGGGTTCGAAAGCGTCGAAGATTTACCAAGAACAGCCGTAGGTTTTAATTCAAAAGCATTTCAGGATCTGCCAGACTGCCACCACAGCTCAGGTCGCCTGCAAGGTCGAATGGTGAGCAAAGAGTCCGAGTGCTTGTGCCCAATGCGCACGGACTCCACCGCATCACCTAATTTCCTATGCAGGAATACCTAAGTCTTGTTGATTGGAAAGGCCTCAAGCTACCATTAATAGAGAGAAGGTACAAAGCAATTGTCAAGAAATTCGAACGCTCCCCAACGGTGTGGGCAAAGTGCAACAAAGTGAAAGAAACTCTCGCGAAGTTGCAAGCTGAAAGAGGCAGGGAGACGTCAGATGACAAGGGGTCCGGTGATACGACATCAAAAACCGAACGCAAGCGGAAATCAGACGCAAGCCCAATGCAGAAGCTTGGCTGTAGGTAACGTATGGGATTCTGTCGCCGACTTGCTAAAAATGATGAGGCTACGGGGAGTGGGTGCAAACGACGTAAAAGAGGTCCAGGAAATAGTACAACACCTCTTTACAACTATCGTTAAGCTTGCACGTGGTAAGCGAAATAGCCAACAGGCAGCGACGTACGTCGACCACCTGCTGTTTAAGCTCATTGACGACATGCGTTCGATATGGGACGAGAACTCCTTTCTGGATCGAGCCCAAGTACTGGTGAAGAAGGCAATTGATGAGCATCCAGATTACAATAATGCAAAGCTTCAGGAGTCGTCCAGTCAAAAAAGGAGCGGCGACGAGAAGACGACTCGGTGAACAAGTAGCAGTCAACATGCACACGATGGGTACAAGCTTCGTCGGAAAGGTAAAAGATGTGCGGCAGATGGCGGAGGCGCAGATTGGAGAGGGGGTGGCCGACATGGTGGATTTCAAGGCTCATGTAAGCGGGCACGAAGCGACCGAAAAGGCCAGCAGAATCCAAGTCTGGCAGCATTTTTCAGACTGGCAGCTCGCCAACAGTTTTGAAAGGAATAGACCTGTCCTAATCTTACCGGGCTCTGGGTGGAGTGGGCAGCACGAGCCAGAGTTTGAGAGTGCAAGATGGTGGCAAAAGTCGACACGCCGAGCGAGGTGCAAGCAATGTGCACAGTGCAGGGTGGTCAAGGAGCTTGACAAGGATTTTCACTAGATGCAACTAGGTCGAGGTGGCAAGTGCAAAGCGTGCAAAGGAGGAGGCCGAAAGATGAATCAAAAACCAGCAGCCACTGATCGGCATGATTTTCACCAATGCAGATCCGAGGTATGCTAGCAGATTAGATGACAAGCAAGGCAGTGACGGTATTGTGACAATAGAAAGAGTTAACGAAGCTTTCACTTTCACTGCGGATTTGGCGGACGAGTCAGCATGATTGTGGCTCACATCGGAGCAAACTTAGGCTTTCCCTTGAGACCAACAGTCGGGGGAGAGCACGAGGAGAGGGCAGAGGATTTAGACAGCAGCCAAAGGGTACATGACCACTTAGTTGCATATCACTTGGCACCTGCGATCACTGACTTTATTTTGGATGAAAATCGGGAATGCTGCAACACCGACTTGAATAGAAACAAATGCTGCTGCATAGTGAATGGAGTAAAGACATCGAGCCCTCGAGGCAAAAATCAACAAGTTATCCACTCACCAATTGGCAAGAAAGGTACGGAGTTCACGCTTAGAAATGTGCGGTGGCAAGCGCCCTTGATGACAACGGCTGCATACGACCCTTGAATCCTTCCTGAGCAAGGAATGCCACTAGTGATAGGAAAGACTTGGTTCCTGGACCAAGAGATTCGAGCAGGTGCTTTCGAGAGAACATAAAACTCGTCGCAGATAGGAAGAGCGAGTGGACGAAACGAGAATCATCACGACGGAAGGTCTGCCGCAACTACGTGCCTGGGCCCAGGACGAGGATAGAAAATCACTAGCGGGGGATGGAACTTTTTTGACAAATCAGAAGTGTTTGGAAGGCCATGAGGAAGTGCGGATTACAACTATTTGGAAGGAGACTAAACGAACACAAGAATCGGAGAGGCTCGATACAGATCACCAACGCGGGCAGTATTACGAGCACTGCAGCAGATCAATAGTGCTACAAGAATTGAAAAAGAAGCCGCGATGTCTGCCTCTCCTTTCTTTCAGTCGGCGGGACGAGGAGATTTACTCTGCTGGGGGGGGGAAGAAGGACCAGCGGTAGTAATATGGGAGAGCCTATCAGAACAAGAAATGGAAAGTTGGCTGGAAGAGGCAAGCACGACGCACGACTGGTAGATTGCTGCGCGCCCAAATTCCCTTTTCTAATCCTTTCGGCAACCCCTTTTCTATTCTTTTCGGCAACACTAAGAAAACAGTGCTGGTGTCGGCGCTACACAATATTAAGGCGGTTTTAGATTTCACGAATCAAAACTCTCTTCTGCTCCCTCCCCTCTTCTCTCTCCCCCCTTCCCCTTTTTCTTTCTTATTCTTTTTTTGAAAACAGCGCCGGTGTCGGCGCTACACCGATGTCGAGGCAATTTTAGAATTCACGATTCTAGTCTCTCTCCTTCTCCCTCCCCTCTTCTCTCTCCCCCCTTCCCTTTTTTTTTCCTATTCTTTTCGACAACACTACGAAAACAGCGCCAGTGTCGGCGCTACGCTGATGTCACAAGGATTTTAGATTTCACATCATTCATTTTTGTTGTTCGGATTCTAGTCAACCGCAAAATAGGAACCACTTCAAACCTTTTTGACGGGTAAATCGCTGTTTTGAAGGGGTAAAATGGGCAAGAAATATTTAGACTCCGGAAATAAAACTTAAATTTTGATTATTTAGCTTTGTGAGAGCTTCAATATGAGTCCGAGTTTGAGTTCATAGGGGCACAGGAAGGTAGGGTACCAAAAATCGGGCAAAATAGGAACCACAAGGTTTCTGGAAAGGGCTCGCGTAGTGCAAGTCAAAAAAAGGGGCGGAGGAAATCTGCTCATTTGAGCTCAGCGGGTATAAAATCTTCTCTAACTATCATGGAACGAAATCAAAAAAAGGACAGGAAAAAAAGAATGTACATCGCGTGCAGAGCTTACGATGATACACGTCATGGTCACATTGGTGGAAGCAAGGCAACATCGGAATGGCAGTGAGCGACGATCATGCTTAATGTTGTGTTCACAAGGATCTCATTGTCACGACAACACAAATTCGGGCGTTGTTGACAGCAGCGAGGGCGTCGGACGGAAAGGACGAATGTCAAGTACGACTGACAGGTGTCGAGCGGGAATTTTGGATGGGCACAGAGATCAGCAGGTTAGGAGGTTTTGGCTTCCGAGGCACAATCACAGCGGGTGGTGATTCCAACCAAAAAGGGGGGAAAATAGGAGCAAATAATGTGAATCTGCGAAAAACAAGAAAAGGCAGCAGAGGAAGGTGGGACGCGAAGAGGAATGCCCGAATCCAGCTCGAAACGTCCCGAACTAGCGGCTTTCGTCTTGGCACTACGCGGCACCCCTGTGACAAAGTTATGAAAAGATGGGTAGGTGAAGGCGGAAAAGCGACGTTAGTGAAAGCGCTAGACGCAGACATTTTCCTGGAAGCAATCAAAGAGCTCTGAAAAAGAACATCCGCAGGAGTAGCGACGTTTCTGGTCAAAGTGAAAGCGCATCGAGGAGAACCTGCAAATGAAGAAGCCGACATCCAAGATGACAAGGCTATTTCAAGCAAAGATGTTGCCACGGAATGGGGCGACAGGACAAATTGAGCAGTCTTCACGTGGCAAGAGCCTCGCCGAAAAGGAGGTACCGTGGGTTAATAAGATCGAAAGTCGACGTGTAACAGCGGGGTACGGAAGGCGATTAGACGAAAATCAGCAGAAGAGGAGGTGCACAAGCACCGGGATCGTATGACAGGAGCTAAGAAACAAATCAGCAAACAAAAACGACGAGTCGATGTACTCTATGACCCGAGTATGGTAGCGGCTCTACGACATGGTACATGGATGGATGAAAAGAGATTAAAAAGGACTTGGATCAACTGAGGAGAAGGAAAAAAAGGGAGGCATCCACTGTGACAGCCTTTCTACGGTAAATGGGTAGCGGACTTCATGCTCAAGCTGACACAGGATGCAGGAAATGAATGATGTTGCTTTTGTTACTTCGTAAGAAATAGTCTAGTAGCTTTGCTGAAAGCTCTATGTGCTCGAAGGTTTATGACGAGAAAGTATTTGATTGACAAACAAAGTCCATAGAAGCAAAGGAGACGTTTGGGGATGGCGGTTGCAGGAATCACGCTAACAGGCAGTTTTCCAACCAAAATGGACAAAATGCAATCATAGGGTGTCGACTGTGCAGAATAGCGCGAGAGGCCCAAGGTGAGAGCACCGACGGTCTGGAGGCTGCTGAAACACATGGTCACATCAAAAGTGCAGGCTGCAAAGGAATGGCAACGACAGATACGGCTGCCCACCACTGCATCTGGGGCACCTGTATTACAGCATGCATGCTGCATAAAAGCCAAAAAGCAAGCTCAAGTTTGTCGAAAGTAACAAGAGCACGCTGTGGCGATGAGAAGAGTTTTTAAGAATCTGCAGCAAGGAAGATCTTGCGGAAAAGGCACAGGAAATAGAGGTGACAATACCAGTCAAAAAAAGTCAGGATACACGTTACAACTCCAATCCAGCGTCTTTCTTCGTAAATCGTTTCTGGGGCAGGCGACCGGATCAGGTCGCAATCAATTAGGCTCTGCAGATCGTATATATTTTAGAATTTAAACGGTGTTCATACACTTCTAAATATCTCAATGTATAGACATAACAAATCCAGTCACATCGAGAGGGGGAAACTAGAGTAGTTTCTGTTTGTTTTGTAAGTCTGTGAGATCTCCACAGATATAGTAAGTTGCAATCAGCAGACACTCATTAAGTTGAGGCAACAAATGTTGTGATGGCAGTTGCACTGCTAACTGCGAAGGTGATGACAGGATGGCTCCTTTCTGTGCGCTACATACGTACTGTGCTACATCATACATGATATGTCATACACGATCTACCGTTGCCTCTGCAACCTAACAAGTTGTGTGTGTTGGCTATCAAGGTGTTTGTGCTGGCTATCAAGTTGTGTTTGTTGGCTTATTACACTTGCTTGGTGCACTCTTGTTCATCGCAATTCATATGCCGTAATCTTTTATTCTTGCCAGACAAGTTTGGAGCTTAGATTTGCTTAGCTTGAATCTATCAAGCTAAGAGAGGACAACGCCGTCTGAGTTTTTCTTGCTGAATTCATGAAATGTCGCACCATGTATGCAACGCATGGCGTGTTACACCACATTGCATGTCACACGTTGCATGTCACAAATTTCATGTTACATCTCCACACATGCAGTGACGTGCTTACTTCAAATATCTTGCTCTTCATTCAGTGATCCCTCTTTATATAGACTCCGCTGATGAAATAGCAGATTTTGATGAGCTCTAGTACATTTGTAGACCTGTCATTGTAATTCATTAGTGTCGAGTGCTGTAAGTCTATTTGGTTCTTGTCATTATGCTCATCGCATACACTCACGTGTTTATTCAAAATATCTCGCTCTTCATTTAATTTCGTGAGTGCTCTGACAGAGTCGGGTCAAGTGATCCAATTTTACTTAGCCTCCGCTAACAACGTGGCAGATCTTGGAATCACGCAAGGTTGTTTGAGACCTTTGAAATTTTGGATTTCGAGTCGTTGCTGACTCGTGTCGAGTATTGGTGACGTGTATCGATTTGTGTCGACAACGTGCTGTACATTGGTGCCTCTATATTTTACAATCTTGTGGATGAAATAACTGTGGCGATCTGTCGCTTCTTGCGCTGCGAGATTCATGTTTCATTCGATTTGAATGTCGAATGTATGGATTCTCAATGCTCTCAAGCTACGATCGTGGGGGGTTGTCGAATAACTGTGATTATTCCAGCTAACACACCTCACCTCTGATTAACTGTGACATACAATGACGAAGTCATTTATGGGAACGTCCGTTATTTTCAATTACATCTAGTGTCATTAATGGATGTCATGGCTAGATACTGGCTAGAAATACGACTGGTTCTTGGAGATCATTATTGATCTTCCCATTGGTTTTCCAATAAACAACATTATCTCTCGACTGGTTAGATGCTGGCTAGAAATAAATCATTTCAAGGAGATCCGTGAGAAGTTAAGTACAGTTTTTGGACTCATCTTCTGTCCTTTAGATAAGATTTACAACCCCGCTCCGATCATCACCTTTCAGTCGTTTTACACAATGGTCGCGTCCACGAGCTGTACTCATTGACATGACGCGAAGCCCGATGTATCCAGTTTGGGGTTTTCTTCTAATAAAGGGACGCTTAGGCGTCTATACTTGTGTCGACTCTTCATGTTTGTTTTTCATTGTCTATTTACTGTATTGTTGCAGACTCCCCCTGTACAAGTTTGTTCTGCGACAAACTCACTTCAACTAGCTAACAGCTGATCCTTCTTAGCCTGGATTATTGATACCTGAGCCGCAACGAAGCCAACGAACCACCTCTTGAGTGCCAGTCATATATGCAACCAGAGCCTCATTGAATGACTTTTCATGGCCTGCCCTTTCTGCAAAAGACTTGACAGCTTGTAGCAACCCCGAGGGAAGCGTACACATATCATCATGCGGCGTCACCACCGTAGGTTCAGAGACTAGCACAGTTTCGGCTCCAAAACCAGCTGGCTGTCCATCATCACGTACACCGTAGAAGACGAAGCGTGCGATGGGACGTCGCCGTTGCCGTTGCAGGTTGCCCGCGTGTACGTTTGCTGTGAGCGGCGTGCGGTGATAGCATTCAACATCCTCAAACACCACCAATCTTTGCTGTGCTGGGGTTTTAAACGCAAATGCCACAAAATTTCTGGGGCTGATGCGATGATGCGTGCTTGATCCAACACGCCGTTGAGCAGTTCAACGGAGTAATTTTCCCCTACGTCACCGTCGGTGGCTGGCAGGGGTGGAGGGAGTGCAATTTCAAACCAGTCCATGGCGGTGTTCTCCACTTCGCAATTGTCGCCGATCAGATAATAGTGTGCAATGTACACGCCTTGGTTGTAGCCATCCTGGTGCCAGCCCATATTTGCTCCGTGCGTGGGGTTGCTGGCAGGCAGATTTGAATTGTTTGATGCAGGGACAAGCCCACTACACCAGGTGTAATGCAGAAATGCACAAAACAGCAGGAGAGCGTATGTTGCTACATGTGACATTAAGGGTGGACCTGAACCCCTCGAAAAAGAAATCAACGAGATTTTAGGTTCGAAACGTGAGGATCGATTTTCCAACCCTTTTTTTGAAGTGGTACAAAATACCGCTTTGGTTCGTTTTTCGTACCTGCTTCGCCTCTGCAATTTCTGTAAGGCCCCGCGGGACACGCGAAAGTTCCCGCAGAAGTGCAAGAAGATAGCCGGCTGTTGAGGGCACGCCGTTTATGTACACAACTTCTGATCGCTTCGACACCTGGCTCATCCTCTCCGGAACAACCGGGTCTTGACAATATCACGAGTCGACCATGGTCTGACGCAACGTGCCCTTGTACCACCTCTTGGAGACTTCCGCTTTGTCACGCTCTTTTTGTTGAAAAAGGCAAGACAAAGTACTAGAAGCGGTGTTACAGGGGCATGTTGTGTCAGACTATGGTTGACTCGTGATATTGTCTGGACCGGATCGTTCCGGAGGGGATGAGCCAGGTGTCGAGGTGATCGGAGGTTGCGTACATAAACGGCGCGCCCTCAACACCCGGCTATCTTCTGGCACTTCTGCGGGAACTTTCGCAGTGTCCACGGGCCCTTACGGAAATTACCAAGCCGAAGCAGTTACGAAAAATGAACCTAACACGTTTTTTGTACCAGTTCAAAAAAAGGGTTGGAAAATCGATCATCACGTTTCGAACCTAAGATCTCGTGAATTTCTTTTTGGTGGGGTTCAGGTCCACCCTTGAGAGGCATACATGTACGTTAGTCTCGAACGTACAAGTTATAGTCACGAGTCTGTACACATATGCGTGACTGTGACGAAAAACATGTATACATCAAGGTGTATGTAAACATACGTATATATGTGTATGTATGTGTATATATATACATATACACATATAAATATATACGTACATATATAGTTATATATATATATATATATACATAT
>Ga0209390_10005564_pt1 | contig 17693 bp, 17 predicted proteins | sample BON01_FD_187212 | JGI IMG/M metagenome (GOLD analysis project Ga0209390, IMG submission 187212) | Freshwater microbial communities from Lake Bonney liftoff mats and glacier meltwater in Antarctica - BON-01 (SPAdes) (version 2) | ecosystem: Environmental > Aquatic > Freshwater > Ice > Glacier...
GAAACAGATCATTGGTTGCAATTGCACGAAGGGGAACGGGCGCGAGAGAGAGGGGATAAAGTCGAACTTCCCGCTAACATTGTTACTTATCGAGATCCGGCAGTAGCCTTCTCCGAGGCACAGCTTCAGGCTCAGGAAGACGGTGACGCGGAAGCCGACAACACCAATTTGACATCGGAGAACGACATTCTTCCGCGTCTGCAGATGCTGCCCTGGATGGCCGAGCAACACCCCGTGATTGCCGCTACGGTTTATAAAAACGAAGCGTGGTATGCGGATGTGGTTAGCTCGTTTACGGAACTAAGTGCAGTCACGTATCCCACATTTTCCGGAAACCGCGACAACGAAAGCGTTGGCCAGATTGAGTTGCCGTCGACATCGACTAACCGAATCTTTGCCCCAAGATTTCTGCTGCGAGCGGCTCTACGTTTTGGCAGTGAGCAACAGCTCGATGCTTGTCGTGATGTCTCCTTCGCCTACAGAATGGCAAATCGCGACCGCCTGTTTATTGTCAGTCGTCTTGTTGGGTGCATCATTGAGTCGGAGGCGTCTCGCGTATTGATCACGGGGCTGCTGTCCAGCTCTGAACTAGCGCCGGATACGATTCATTTGGTGTCCGAGCTGCCCACTGAATCAACTCTGCCATCGCTGGTTGAACTGATCAACACGCAGTCTCGGGTAATGCATCTGGAAATGCTTCAATCTATGCACCGGCGGCCTGATCTGAACAGCTTCATTGTTTCGTTTCCCGGGCGCTCTGGTGAAATGCAGGAATTGCTGGCGCGACGGTTACGCCATGGAATTGACTGGAATCGAATCTTAGAAGCTGAAAATCAATACATCGATTCCGTTGTCGAAGCGATGTCGTCAAACCGGTTTCAGCAGGGTTTTATCAGGCTGGAATCGATCAGTTCCGTGTCAGACCAGCCAGCCGTCAACAATGTTACACATCGTGAAATTTGGCAGTCATGCCCATCAACTGACGCTGTGATCAAATGCCTACCGAGCTGGCATGCACGACAAATGGGTGGCACAGACCTGTTTGAGCAAGTCTATGTCGCGGCGACTCAGAGGTTGTTGCGGCGCCGCGTAGTTCAGGTGGTTGCTCGACTGGCAGTGTGGAAACAACATCACGGCGGGTTTCCCGAATCGCTGAACGACATCGCTTCAGTGCCCGAGTTCCCCGTAACTTCCGGAGAAATTTTTAAAGATCCCTTCACTGACGCAAAGCTGGTCTACCGGCAAACGACCGATGGCTTCGAACTGCGATCCCTGGGTGTCAACGGCGCGGAAGACAACAACCCGATTGGCGAATTGCAGCCAAACACCTTACAACGCCTGCTGCCCGTCACCGACCTGGACGATCTGATCTGGCGTTGGCCACTGGTTGAAGCGGCTGCCGAGCCATAAAAACGTCGACATAGCATGCAGAACGTCGCAAAACCCGAATTCTGTTGACTAGACAGCCGCCGTATCGGTTGCAGCCGCCGTGTAACGTAACGACAATCGAAGATGAATGAAATGTTCGCCAAACTGCTGGTTGGCGCATGTTTGAACACTCATTCGTTTGATAGCCGGTCGCAGCGAAAACGCGAGATCGTCCGGAACGTGACGTCACAGAAAGTGGAGAATTCGCAATTAAAGGGCCCATTCTGCAATACGAACTGCGGATTTTTCGCGAGTGGAAATGTCCAATGTGTTTCCGCACCGTGAGAACTCGCGGCGCCGTGGCGTCTCGACAATGTACGTGCAACGATCCTCCATGCTTTATGGAAATCGTTGATGCGAAAGCCGAACCGATCGATATTTCGCGTTTCGTAACCTACCAAACGGAAGAGGACCTAGCGCCTACAGAGGCCGAACTGGTTGAAGAACTACCGGCGCGAGAAGGCTTTACTCCGGTTTCGGAATACGTCGAACCCAAAGAAAAGAAACCTTACCGAGGCATCGGTTACCTGAGAGCCGAAGCTGCGCCGGAAGACACTTCGCCGACTTCTGAAAACGATGAGCCTGCGCCAGATGAATGGGAAGAATTTGGCATCGGCATCGAATCCCCACCGACGCTAAAGACCAGCCCCGCATCGCCCGCGGCTGTACCGGCCCAGCGATCAGATCAGCAGAATTCAAAGTCACCCACAGATCGAGGCCAATCACGTCAGCAATCAACTGGCCCGCAAACGGCCGAACATTCAGGCGAACATGATTCCTCAGGCGAGCCACGCAAGGGACGCAAACGCCGTCGTTCTCGCAGAAGCGGCCCTCGAGAAGAAGAGGTTCGCGATGGTCAAACACCCACTTCGCTTCCGGCACCATTGCGGCCGGCAGATCCGGTGCCCACTTTGGTAACAACTGTCAACGCTCCGGCAGGTGCTGGCGAGCCAAAAATAAACGATACAGAGGGCTCGCCAAACGGCGAAAAACGCAAGCGTCGCCGACGCGGTCGCAAACGTAAAAAAGGAACCCCTGGAACAGATGCCCCGCCAGCTTCTGAAACAACGTAGCGGCTGAAACGCAAAAACGGTTTTCTGATCGGGCGATCGTTGATGCATTCCAAACCATGATGCATTCCAAACCATACAGACGTGGCCTTTCATAAACCGGTCAAACTTCGTTTTTCGGAATGATAGCGTGTCCTGTATTTGAAAAGTGACACGTGCTTTAGTGACCGAAAAACAGACAATGGTGCAACGCATTGTCGGATTCAAAAAAACTGTAAGGAATCGCCAATCTGTTTCGACATCTCGGAACAAAAGGTTGGCCGACCGTGGATAAGGTGAAAGCTTGGACAATCCGAACGAAAACACCCATGCGTCGGCAAACCCCGAAACATGGGTCGACGAGTATGGCGACTACCTTTACCGGTATGCATTTTCTCGGCTGCGCGATACGAATGCCGCAGAAGAAGTTGTCCAGGAAACGTTTCTGGCCGGAATCCGGTTTCGAGAACGCTTCAATGGCGAAGGTGCTGAACGAGCATGGCTGCTGGGCATTCTGAAACGAAAAATTGTGGACCATGTCCGTATGCGAAATCGCTATGACCGCGATGGAACGTCAGACGACACAAACGATCCATCGTCGCAATTGTTTAATCAACAGGGCAATTGGAAGTCTGGCGCTTTTGCAATGACGCCCGACGATCAGTTGGAATCAAAAGAAGTCTGGGATGTAGTGAAAGGTTGTTTAAATCACCTTCCGCCGGGGCAGGCCGACGTATTTGTTTTGAGCGTGATGGAAGAAATGGATACCGATCAAATCTGTCAGGAATTGAACATCACTCCTGCAAATCTCTGGGTGCGTTTGCATAGAGCTCGGCTTGCTTTGGCAAAGTGCGTTGGATCAAAATGGTTTGCTGATCAGGAGATTCGCCAGAATGCCTAACGACCAACAGGTTTCAGAATTAATCAGTAAATCGCTTTCCGGACTGCTGCCCACTGATCAGCAAAAGGCGATCGAACAGCAGATTGCGGGAAGCGAACAGACGCAAAATTTCGCACGCCTGTCAAAGCTGATTCATGAATCGCTTTCGGACATCGGCAAGCGTTCGCGAGATGGCGACGAATCGGTATCGCCCGGGCTTTCGCACGAAGCTCAGGTGCGGATCAAGCAGTCGATTCGCATTGAAGCCGCTCGCAGCAGTCAGTTCGGAATCACGGTGACCGGAGGAAGTCTCTACGAAGCCAGCACAACAACCACACGAGCTCTGATCAACACGCTGCCAATCAGCGCCGAAATGGACGAACGCAAACTGAAGTCTAGTTTTGTGCTGACAAGGCAACTCGGAAAAGGTGGACTGGGAACGGTCTGGCTGGCAAAAGACGAGAAACTAAAACGCTCGGTCGCCTTGAAGGAAATGAATCCGGAAGCTGCCGAACACCCACGCGCATGGGAACGCTTTCATCGTGAGGCGGAAATCACGGGCCGACTTGAACATCCCAACATTGTTCCGCTTTATCAGTTTGGAACAGACGAAACCACGGGTCAGCCGTTCTACGCCATGCGGTTCGTCGGCAAACGAACGCTGGTCGACGCGATTGAGGAATATCACGATAAGAAACTCGCGGGCGATGACGTCACGATGGACTTGCATCGCCTGCTGACTGCGTTTATTGGTGTCTGCCAGGCGATCGCCTACGCGCATTCTCGCGGAGTAATTCATCGCGATCTTAAGCCTGAAAACGTTGCCCTTGACAGTTTTGGTCAGGTGATCGTGCTCGACTGGGGCCTGGCGAAATTTTCAGACAGCAACGAAACAGTGGGCCCGGTATCTAGCATTCCATTGTCGCTGGATAGTTCCTTTTCCAAAACCATGGCCGGTGAAGTGATCGGCACCCCTTTGTACATGGCTCCGGAACAGGCCGCCGGACAACTTGACCGAGTTGATAACCGCACTGATGTATACGGGCTGGGAGCAATTCTATTTGCCATGTTGACGGCTTCAGCACCTCATCAAAACAGCAGTGTCAAAAAAGGCTCTGCGGTCTCAATTACAGAATTGCTGAAACGCATCGCCAACGGAAATACTCCGCGACCACGCGAGTATATGTCGGGCATCCCAGCCGACCTCGAAGCAATCTGCATCAAAGCAATGCAGGTTAAGCCGCATTCTCGCTTTCAGTCTGCCGAAGCGGTGGCGGACGCAGTTCAAAGATGGATGGCTGGGCGAAGCGAGCGTCGCCAAAAGTATGCGAACAGTCGCAGCGAGGGCCGAGAACTTAGAACGGCCATGATGTCGGCCGTGCGCGATCTCGAACGCAACGTGCGATTCATGTCGTCATTGCCGCCGATTCAGGGCATTGTGAATGCCGATGCCGGTCGTGAAGGCGATAAGACGCCTATCTGGCGAGAGCGGCTGGGCGTAATTTTCAGCGGGCTGTTGAAGACCAACTGTGACTTCTGTTCTGTGTCTTTTGCCAAGGCTGAAGGTAACACGTTTCGTGAACTGGTTCGAATAGAACGACACGAACACGACATTTCGACTGTTAGATCAATTCCTGCCAGCCGACTGTCGTCCGGTGAACTCACAACATGCATGCGCAAGGGACTGGCTGGAAAACCGGACGAAGTCTACGTGGCTTTGTCTTCTGAATGCCCGGACGCAGGTTCAGCAGCGAACTCAGCAGCGAACTCAACAGCGAACTCAACGGTGAACTCAACGGTGGCACCTCGGATCGCTGCAGCGGTACCGGTGTTCGATTCCGAGACCGAAGACCTGTTCGGATTTGTTATGATCGAGGCCAGCCTTGAGCAATTGATCGAAAACGAAATTCGTGGACGGTTTCGTGCGATCAACAGGCTTTACGTTCTCGATAACGATTGCCGAATCTTAATGCAGCTCGATAGTTCCGGCACGCGAGTACACTCAAACGACGGACAGCCCATCAAACAGATTGCTCCTTGCTGGGACGAAGTGTTTCCCCGATTGAAGTCTGATGGCGAATTCGTCGACGAGCAGGACCATGCGTTCTACGCCACCAGAATGGATCTCGTCCCCGGACGATACTCACTGGGGCTGGCGCTGTGTCTGGCAGAAAAGCACCAGCACTAACGCCGCGCTCACGAACCTGGCCATCGCAGGTCCGTGAGCAACATCAGTAACCTAACGAAACGCGATGTTCGCGGCGACGAGCCATCGTGAAATGTTGAAGACGGTTGTCGACTGCCGGAAGCCAAAATCAGTGTTCGTCCCGAAACGCCACTCCCGAAGTGTTATCGCTTCGAAGACGAAACCTAAACTCCTGCAGTGATGTAAGACAGTGATTCAGTATCTGCGCAGAACCGTAGTGCTGCAGACTTCGTTCACCGGAAACGCGATTACTGGCAGCACTCGGTGTTTGCTTTTCGCACAATACTATGACGCAAACAGCGACAGCATACCCTTGCAGAAGTCGGGCAGGTCATCGGGACGACGACTGCTGACAAAATGTCGGTCAACAACAACAGGGGCATCTTCAAACAGGCCGCCTGCGTTTATCAAATCGTCTTTAATACCAGGCGATCCGGTAACCTTCACCCCTCGATAAACGTCGGCAGAAATTGGAATCCAGCCGCCGTGACAGATTGCGGCCACCATTTTTCCAGCCGCGGCAAATTCTTGAGTAATCCGCAGCACTTCGGGATCGCGTCGTAATTTATCCGGCATCCACCCACCGCCGCACAGCAAACCATCGTATGACGAAGTATCAATGCCATCGATGGCGATGTCGGAAGTACACGGGTATCCGTTTTTTCCGAGATACGTTTTTCCAGCGGCAGCACCGGCTGTCACAAACGCCGCACCTGCTTCAATAAATCGCAGCTTCGGATACCAGAGTTCAAGGTCTTCGTAATCTGTGCCAACAAATGCGAGGATCGATTTTCCGGACAGCATATTGGTTCTCGCAGGCGGTCATAAAATATCTGTAGCATTCGGATTCCCGCCAAAGCAGGCTAGCCGAAGGGACGTATCCGTGTCGTTGAACTATCTACTGAACAGACCAAACAGTCCGCCCTTTTTCTTTTCGCTGGCAGTCGCCTGAGCGTGTTCGTCTTCGCTCATGCTTAAACGCTTGGTCAGATCCAGAATGCTTCTGGCCAACCGCGATTTTGGCGCAAACTGACTTAATGGGACGCCGTTGTTTCGCGAGCCGACCATGGTGGCGTAGTCGTTAGGCAACTGCCAGAAGACTTCGCGGCCAATTGTTTCCAGCGCTTTGTTAAGACTGATATCAGTGTCTTCCAGTCCCATACGGTTAACGATGATCTCGACCTTCTTGTCGAGGCCTTCTGTTTGATCGAGATACTGAATCACCCGAACAACGTTTCTTAGACACGTCAGGTCCAGTTGGGTCACTAGCAAAATACGATCGGATACCTCCATGGCCGACATATCCAGTGGTCCGAACGATTTACTAACGTCGATGATCAGGTGTGAAAACGTTGCTTTAAGCAGGGCCAGAATTCGTCGCAGGTCATCCGGGCGAACAAGATCCTGCCCCTCAACCTCAACAGGCCGCGGTAGTAGAAATACTCCGCAGTCGTGTCGTGTCAATGATCGCTTCAGAAGACCGTAATCAAGTCGACTGATATTTTCAGACACATCGCGAATCGTATAGTCAGGAATAATATCCAACCAGACGTCAGCATCCCCAAGCGTCAGGTCCAGGTCAATAATGACCGGTGAGTTCGCGGGATTCTGAGCCAGTGCGGCAGCCAGATTCACACTTAGCGAAGTGCTTCCAACCCCCCCGCCAACACCAACAACGGTAATGATTTTTCCCGCATGTCCACCGCCGTCACCGTCACCACCACTAAGACTTGCTCGAATACGGTCGAGGGCAGCAATGAAGTCATCAAGCTGCAAAGGCAGATTCAGAAACTCGCGAGCACCATGACGCATGACCTGCAGGATCAAAGTACCTTCCTGAGACTGGCTGATCACCAGAACTGCGCACTGCGGGGAAGAGCTTCTAATATGCCCAATAAGTTCGACTGCTTCACGAGGATTACTGTCGACGTTGATCAGTGCGATATCCGGCTGCGTTTGCTGAATGACGTCCATAAAGAATTCATAGCGAGAACATTCGGCTTCCAACCATACGGTATCAATGCCCAACAACATCGACTTTAGTGAATTCCGTGTATCCTCATTGGGGTCCACGGTCGCGATTCGAAGAACACTCTTCATTTTGTATCTCTAATTTCTGTTGACTCGTTTCCTGATCGCATTAGACAACTCGCGTGTGTCACTGTTTGCTATCTCATGAAAGGCGAGATCAACCCCGGACGCTGCTGCGAACTGGCCGTCGGTTTGCCTGGTCCGATGGTCTTAGCCGGCAACGGGCTGCTTTCTGCCGTCGGTTCGACTGTCGAAGAACTGACAGGCTTTGCGATTAAACCTGCTGGTGCAGGGAGTTCGTTGCTGGAAATCTTCGGTGCAATCAGGCCACCGGATTGAACCTGCCCTGGCGTTATGGTTATCGGCTTGAAACCGGAACTTGCACAATCCGTGCAGCCTTGCTTGCCACAACCGCTTCCATTGCAGGCACCATTGCTGCCAACTCCCCAACGACCGTTGGGATGCAGATGGCAGAAACCATTTTGGTTGCATTGAGAACAGTTAAACACAGCATCGCAGTCAGGTCCGACCTTCGGAACTTCAAGCAGACCGTGCCAGAACAATTCGTGGTCTGTGGGAGCATCTGTGTACTTACCAGGACCTCCCGCAGGCACCTGTTCCGGAGACATTGGTGCAACGTATTCGGGAGTCACCAGAATCACAAGCTCCGTTTCAACCTCGGTGTATTGCTTCCGACTGAAGGCAGCGCCGATCCACGGAAGTTCGCCAAAGAAGGGCACCTTCTGTGTGGAACCTTCTTCACGTCGTGAAATCAGTCCACCGATCACCAACGTTTCACCAAAATTCATTTCAACTTGAGTACTGACTTTTCGAACTGTAAATGACGGAATCGTAATTCCGCTGACCGTTACTGAGTTCGCAAAGTCTCGTTCAACAACTGATGGTTCAACCTGCAGTTTTAACCGGCCGTTGCCAAGAATGTGCGGCACAGCATGAAGAATAATCCCGAATGGTTTGAATTCAATTGTAGTGGTTCCCAGACCCGCCGGAACAAGCACAGGCGTTTCTCCACCGTTCAGCAGTTCTGCCGGCGTACCGTTATGAGTCACTACCATCGGAGTCGCGTGGATCTTCAGAAGACCTTCTGTCAGTAGAGCATCGACATAACCCTGAAAGATCGAACTGGGATCCATAAAGCCGAAGCTGACGGTTGACTTTGAAAACCCCGTCCAGGTCACCGCCGCTCCGGTACCGGCAGCAGTAATGTTGCCAATGGGCGTGATAGGACCGGGCGTGCTCAACAGGTAGCCGCTGTTTTTGATAAGGCCGAAGTTCATCCCCATCTGCCGCAGCTTTGTGCGATTCACTTCCATCACGGTGGCCTTTAGCATGACCTGTTGCACGCCACCGATTCGCATGTGATTCAGAACGTTCGGATAGAACTGTTCGGCAATGCCCACAATTTCGTTGATGTGTTCGGGGCGAGTTACCCAGCCAGTCAGCAGCACAGAGCCTTTGATTTCCTCAGCTCGGATCGCATCGTCGGGATACAGACGCTTCAGATACGATTCAAGGTGCCTCACGTCACCCTGAACCAGAATCTCGATCTTATTGAACTGATCGAACTCATCAATCAATGTGATGGTCGTCACACCGGTCGCCAGAGCATAACAAGTGACCTGATTCGCATGCCCCTGCACAGGATCGATCTTGATTACTTCGGCATCGAAGTCCAGTACGCTTTTGATGCGTGCTGTGTGCTGCAGGATGGTGGTGAACTTTTCGTAGATGGTCACCCTGTTTTCGCCCGACCGCAACTGAAACACCGGAGATGTCCCGGGAGTCTGTGCAAAGGCCGTCGCAGCCATTACAACAGTGGCTGCAATCGATATGAAAATTCGTGTGTTAGCCTGCATCCTTGCACTCCAACAAAGCTAAGAGCGGTCCCCGGACGAAAATTGCCCGGGGACCGCATCCCCAACTCATAACGCGCTCCGCGCGAGTCCTGTTTTCCGACAACGCTCGACGCTCGAACGCTCATTGAAAAACTTTGTCTCTTAGTTAAACAGATCCGGCAGGGAAGATATGACTTCTTCCAATCCATCATCCAGGCCAAGATCATCCAGGCCAGGCAACGCTGGCATTACTGGTGCTGCTGCCAGCAGACCATTTCGTCCTGCGGCAGATGTGTCTTTCGGAATATCCGAAGTCAGGTCAACGTGTTCCACTCGCACATTTCCGGATTCATGAATGGCCATGATCCAGATATTTTCATTAATGGTGTTTTTTTTAGCCTTCACAGGAGCAGACGCCACTGGACCATGGTCCTGAGCCGCCGCTTCCAGTTCGGCAAACGTGCCGCCCAGATTAAATTCCGGAACAACAAAGTCTGTGTCTGCGCGTATATCCAATGCTGATCGTTGATCGATTTCGTTTCGTCGATATCCCGTCAGGCTGTCTTCTTCCATACCTGCTATTTCAATCGCTTCTTTGTCCTCACTGGATCGCAGAACGGTTGAAATGTCACCTTTTTTCTTCGCCAACTGCAGCTTCATGCTTTGTTCTGTATCAACAAGCAATGAAATATTTCTTGCCTGAGCATTTTCGCCTGCCATATCGCGGCCGTACTGCTGACTATCGACAGCGAATACTTCAACATACTCCAGCAGTGCAACTACTCTTGTTGTCTGTTCACCTGTTTCATGATGTCTGTCTTTGTAAGTAAGAAACAGATCGATTCGGTTTCCAGGTTGCAGCATGCCGCTGTGATTTGTCGTCGCGTCGACGGCAATCGTCGCAACTCGCATCCCCAATGGAATTGAGCCGACAGCCCCATGAGCTCCCCGTTCACTTAGATGTTCTACAAATATCCAATCACCAGCGCCCCGTGGCACCTTCGTCGATCGCTCAGCAATCTGCTCCAGATTCGTCACTAATCCCTCAGGACAGGTTGCTAGTTCAACGGTAATGAACTGAGTGTTTGCTTCTGTCAGTCGCTCGCCTGACTTGACCGGAAGTTGAGTGACAAGCACCTTTACCTTAGGGATTTCCTCTTTAACATTCTGTTTATCCAGGTACTGCTTAACGCCCAACATTGCCACAAGGCCGCAGGCACCCGCTATGATCAAAAGAATCAGCGTCTGGTTTTTCATCGTCCTGAGAATCCAAGCTGGTATTTGCGTCGTCTTCTAAGCCGTGCTTTCAGTAGCTGTTAAGCCCCTGAATCACCGGCATTCGAAGAACAATCACTACTACCAAACCATGCCCCATCAGCATCATCATCGGCAAAGACGGAAACTCTGCTTCAACATTGCTGGCAGGAATACCTGTCAATTGTTGCCTTACCGCCCCTCGCGATAAGGCCTGGTCAAAATAAACCCCGACTGCCAGAACGACTGATAGCGGGATCCCGCACTTAATTGCAGTCCTTACATCAACCCTGCGTACATGAAGTAGCCGATTGTGCCGATGCAGATTGGAATGCCGTAAGGCAGCAGAAACATCGATGGTTTGCGTTCTGCGGCAATTTTCGACAGTTCGTAAGGATTCTTGATGACGCTCCATTCACTCAGGATCATCAGGAATTGCTCATAGTGCTTTTTCCACGCACCACGGCTGGCAACCATGATTACAGCCATGACGGCTCCAACAATCACGGAAACACAGAACGAGTAGAAAGTGATTTCCCAGCCAACCCAGGCGCCAATTCCAGCCATCAGCTTGACGTCGCCAGCCCCCATGCCGCCGACAGAATACAAAGGCAGCAGGCACAGCAGACCGCAACACATACCCAGCAATCCAGCGGAAATACCGTCGCCCACGAATGCTGAATAAACCAAGCCGGAAAGTACCATTGGGAAGGTAATCCAGTTAGGAACCTTCAGTTCTTTACCGTCAATCCAGGCAGCCAGAATCAAGATGGCAGAAACCAGCTTGATTGGCCAGTTGCTAAAAAAGATGTCGTTCCAGTCCATTTCTCTAATTCCTGTTTGTTGCGTTGCAAGTTATGAGTTTGTTGTGTTTGAACCGGCTACGCATAAGGAAGAGTCTGCGATCCGAAGTCAGGAACTCCGGTAATGGCTCAATGATAAAGGCCTAAGCGCGGCCTGACGGCAGAAGAAACTGAAAGGTGACCAGTATCAACGCCATAGCAATGAATCCTGTTCCCTGCATCAGATCTGCAATCGATAGATCGATCCAGTATGGAAGCATGAGGGTCTCTCTTTTTCGTGAACTGCAGTAAAAGGCTGTGCGTTTGTAGTTGAATGAGAAAGACAACGTTCACTGAAGCAGGTACTCCAGTGAACGTGCCCTGCGTTTGTTCTGAATCCGTCGCGTACGACAGATCACAGATTATGTCAGGTAGTTGCCGACTTCCTGGAACTTACTGTTGGCACTGCTACCAATGGTAGAAATGGCAGTCAGACACACAACGATGATCAGAGCAAGCATAACTGCGTACTCAACTGCTGTTGGGCCATCTTCAGAAACCAGAAACTTCTTTACACTGTTTGCGAACTTCAACATTTCAAATACCCCCCAAGGAAATCAAAGATGCTTGACAATTGGGACCCCTCCGAACTGTCAGAACTTGACCGGCAAAACATTCGGCCGATCCAATCAGATCTGAAGACGCTGTTGGCATCTTCGACCCGATGAAACCTAGGTTAGGGTTTCTACCGGTCAAATAATTTCGTGAAGAAATGCAACACTATGCGGGTTGACTTATCCGGGCTGTTTGGGTTGAGCGGCATGATGCGTTCCTCAGCTGCGGGTCGCACTGATCGTGCCGACAAACAGGGTCACACAAAGTCGCAGACTGTTTAATAATCGCGACAATCAGCCGCCCCCGCACCCGCCACTCCAGCTTCAAAACGATGGACGGAAATCTCGCAACTTTGAACCGACGCTGTGCTGGTAAACGAGATTGCTGTCCTTTTCGCAGCACTTCCTGATTGGACAACGGACGTCAAAATTCAGGAAAATAGCCCAATCGCCAAAGCCTTGCCGATGTGATGCAGGCAGCGAAAAGGCGGCCACAAGAAATCTACGCGAGTTCTCGATTGACCAGACAGGCAATGATCACTCGAATGTCCTCGTAGCTAACCGACTGTTCCAATGCGTCATAGATCGGTTTCAATCGTTCGCGGCCAAGCTGATGAACTGTTTTTTCCACCAGCTGAATATTGCCTGCTGAAAGCCATTGCTGCGCACTGTCGATACGTCGAGCCACAACATACTTTTCAAGATAGCTGGTGATCGTGCTGATCGCCCGATCGGTCTGCAGAGCAACTTCGTCGACCCTGAGTCCTTCATCAAACAGTTCAAAGATCCGTCCCGTCGCCACGGAAACCTGAGGCGGCTGCCGGACTTTGGGTGCCGGAGCAGGTTTTGCCGGGGCCGCCTTAATGTTCATTTTAAGATTGCTACTGACACCATAACTGGAAATTCTCTTCAGCAGCAGCTTCCCGAACTCTTCTTTCTTCTGTTGGCCAATTCCATAGATTTTTGTCAGCGCACTCATGGTGGTTGGGCGGTATCGAGCCAGTTCCCGCAATGTCATGTCGCCGAAAATCACATAGGGGGGAACGCTACGCTGAACCGAAATCTGCATTCGCATTTGGCGAAGATCTTCGAACAGTCCACGATCCACGCCTTCCCACTTATCTTCCAGATTCGTCGCAGATACGCTCGATTTGGGACGCGTCAGCAGCACCGAAGCGTTGCCTTTTAAAACAGCCGCACCTGTTTCAGTAATCACCAGTACCGAATGTTCTCCATGACGTTTTAGAAAACCCTGAGCCAGTAATTGATCGATCCAGCCTCTAACAACATGCTCCGGCTCATTACGCAGCAAACCATGAGTACTCAGTTTGTCGTGGCGATTCGCCATCACTTTTTTGCTTTTCGAACCGCGTAAAACCTGAGAAGTATATTCCGCTCCAAATCTTTGTTCCTGCCGGAAGACGCTGCTGATAATTTTCTGAGCGACCACCAATGGATCCTGAACTCGGTCAAATTCATTCAGGCAGACATCACAAGCCCCACACGTTTCAGATTCCAGTTGCTGCCCAAAGTGACGCACCAGTTGCTGGTGGCGACAAATGGCACTGCCACAAAATGTTTCCATCTTTGCCAGAGCAGAAAGCGACGACTTGCGGTTGTCATCATTTTCCGACTGATTGATCAAAAACTCCCACGTGTTTGTGTCTCGTCCTGAATAAATAAGGCAGCACTCGGCCTCCAGTCCGTCGCGCCCCGCTCGACCGCTTTCCTGCTGATAAGCTTCTATACTTCGAGGCATTTCGGCGTGCACCACATATCGCACGTTGCTTTTGTCGATGCCCATCCCAAACGCCACCGTCGCAACAATGATATCTATCTTCTCATCAATAAAAGCTTCCTGATGAGCCTTCCTTTGTTCGCCCTCCATCCCCGCATGATATGCCAGCGCCTTATAACCGAATCCCTTTAGCGCCGTGGCGGTGTCTTCAACACTGGCACGGCTGATGCAATATACGATGCCTGATTCGTTCCGATGACGATCAATCACAGCGCGAATCTGTGCCATTGATTCGTTGCGCCGTTCCACTCGATAAAATAGATTAGGACGATCAAAATTCCCGACCAGAACTTCAGCGTCCTTTAGACCCAACTGAAGCACAATATCGTCGCGAACTTTTTCTGTGGCCGTCGCGGTGAAAGCATGAATCGACGCTTCTGGAAACGCTGATCGCAACACACCCATTTGGCGATATTCCGGGCGGAAGTCGTGCCCCCAGTTGCTGATGCAATGAGCTTCATCAATCGCGATAAATGAAACATTGCAGTCTTTCAGAAATTCGATTGTGCGAGGCTGAACAAGACGTTCCGGAGCCGCAAACAGGAGTTTAAGTTCACCGTTGCGAATTTTTGCCGCCACTGCCATACGTTCATCAACAGTCAGTGTGCTGTTAATAAACGCGGCCGGAATTCCACACGCCGTTAAAGAATCGACCTGGTCCTTCATCAGTGCAATCAACGGACTGACAACTATCGCCAGACCTTCTCGACAAACGGCTGGTGCCTGATAGCACAATGATTTTCCGCCACCTGTGGGCAGCACCGTCAGCGAATCTCGCGATTCCATCGCAGCCAGCATGGCCGGTTGTTGCAGTGGGCGAAAACCGCTGTAACCCCAAAACTGCTGAATTGCATTCAGCAGCCTGTCAGACGCTGACGCGCCGGAATCAACGTCATCATCAATCAGCGAAGCGTCGTTGTCGGTGCTTTCGAGCACAATTACACCCTGATATTCCGTGCGGACCAAATTTTCTGATTACCGATTGTAGCAGCTTCGTCTTCCATTTCCCACATCCGCAATGTCCAGCATCAGGTCCTGTCGAGCAACACTTCGGTGAGGCTTCAGAAGTGGATGACGCCATGGGATTCCTTCAAAAGCTAAAACTTTTCAGGCAAAAATAGAGGGAAACGCCCACACTTTATTCACAAGAATTCCGTGCATACGATTCTCACGTCCATTTTCCATGTGGACACGTTCGAGATTTGAGATCAAACGATACAATGCCTAGCTTGCCCGGAAGATTACAAACGAATATGCGATCCGACTGCCGGCTGGCACTTTATAAGAAATAAAGAAATCAGCCTGGCAAAACTCGAGGCACAGCAATCAGGCATCATGAATTCACAATTTCACATCACCGTGTTTGTTCGATTATGCTTTTTCTGCTGCTTCGTGGCAATCACCGCTTCAGCTTTCACCGCTTCAAATCTGTCAGCCGCAGACCTGCTGCCGTTTCTGAAAGCTGAACGCTTCGATTGCCATGCCGGCGAAACAACGGAAGCAGGGCTTAACTTAAGTACATTGAAACACGATCTTGAACACCCGGAACTGTTTGCAAAATGGGAACGCATTTTTGATCGAGTCGCCAGTCGCGAAATGCCGCCCAGGTTAACCGCGATTCCGTCGCCTGAATCACGACTGCGTTTCTAAATTCACTTCAGCAGAACCTGACAGTGGCGCATGCGGCCAGCAAGGGAACTGTTCTTCGGCGTCTTCACCGCCGTGAATACTAAAATACACTGAACGACATTTTCGGAACTCAACTTGACCTCGCAGACATGCTGCCAGAAGACGGACGTTCCCACGAATTCGACAACGTGAGGTGAGGTGGTGACAGTTTCAGGGACAGGATCGTCTCTTATTCTGTGTCCGAAGAAAGGACAACAGAATGGCTAGGAAGAAGAAATTGTCGACAGCGAAAACGGGCCGTCGTGAGTACACCAAAGAGTTCAAGGAAGAAGCCGTTCAGATGCTTCTGGATGGTCACTCAGCACCGTCTGTGATTGAGCGTCTTGGCATCTCGAACACGAATGTTCTGTATCGCTGGAAGAAGGAGCAGCTTGATCGCAGCGGGCCGGTTGCTAGTTCTTTGGAGGCCCGTGTGAAGGAGCTGGAGCACGAACTTCGTCGCGTTGAACGAGAGCGAGAAGTGTTAAAAAAGTTGCGTCAGGCAAAGTTCGGGAGGGGGGGATTGTTATGAAGGAGAATAAGAGAGGAGAATAAGAGGACATTCTACTTTAAGGAAAAGTACAATGTCCCCTTTTTGCGCTCCTCGACCCAACCGGCATCACCAAAGGGCTGGCCCCTGGCGATGCAACGCTTCAACTGCTCTGCCTCCTTTTCGCTCACCACCCGATTCACCCTTTCGAGCCAATTAGGAAGACGCGGTACCGGCCATTTGGCGAGCTTGATCCCACAGTGTCCACCCAACCAGTTGAATAGCCCTCCGAAACTCCAGGCCTCCGCTTTTTCCACTAACCCTCCGGCCAAAGCATTGCGTTCAGTCAACTGGGAACTTCTGCAGTCCTTCGTTCAAGACCCGCTCGAACGCTTCATAGTCGTCATCCTTCTGAAAAATCGCGTCTCGCTGATGACCACGATTTAAAGCATGGTAAAGATGTCCTGCAACATCGGCACGTGGTGGTCGCGGCATCCTGGTCGCCTTGAGAAGTGCTGATCCATCAAGACCAAATTACCCAGTCAACCTTTTTGGCTCCTGACCCTTTTTCCCCCCCCGTAACGCTCCCCCAGTGTTGAAATTCGCGCGACGGGCCATGATTTACGGCCGAAGGACTAAACTGTTACTCATTGAACGAACACGTAGAGGAACTTGTACAAGATGCACGTGACTAACAAGTCGAGAATCCAAACGACGCAGTATCTTCGCCGAAAGTCCACGCATATCCAAAACACACCGAACAGGAGCATCACGCCGTTCGAAACGACACTGAACTCGGCGAGATTATCCACGAGTTCATTGTCGAGCCCAACCAATCCGGAAAGACACGCGCCGATACAAAAAAGGACTTGCAGGCCGTGTACCAGTAAGTATCGCTGTCTGTTCGTCGACTTTGCCGCGACCTTATTGACTTGATGATTGTGTTCGGGCGGTTCATACGGAGAGCTTTCGATTTCCATGTTTGCGATCTCTATCCGCTACTCATCCACAAAACCTTCGACATGACCATGTTAAACAGCGAGCCAGTTTATGGAGTTGGAGGGAAAACTTCAATGGCTTCAAGTGCCGTATTTGGCGAAGCGGCGGTCGAGGTTGCCGCAGTCGAGGAATTTATGGACGACTTGCGGGATGACGGGGCGCAAGGGGCCGCAGCGCGGTTGGTCGTCGCGCGAGTAACTTTCGACGAAAGCGAGGAACAAGGGTCAGGAGCCTAATTGGCGGCATGGGTAAACTTGCGTGGTCGGCCTCGTTTTCGTAGTGTCGATTCAAGGTTGTATTGACGTGCGGTTGTTTCGACCCAACCGGCATCACCAAAAGGCTGGCCCCTGGCGATGCTTCGCTTCAACTGCTCTGCCTCCTTTTCGCTCACCACCCGATTCACCCTTTCGAGCCAATTAGGAAGACGCGGTACCGGCCATTTGGCGAGCTTGATCCCACAGTGTCCACCCAACCAGTTGAATAGCCCTCCGAACCTCCAGTCCTCCGCTTCTTCCACTAACCCTGCGGCCAAAGCATTGCGTTCAACATATCGCATGACAACGAAAAAGTGCTCGTCGGTCTGTATTGGAAAACTCTTGTAACGCCCTTGGTAGAGGTGTCCGTTTCCAGCGGTGTGG
>Ga0209390_10005565_pt1 | contig 17688 bp, 13 predicted proteins | sample BON01_FD_187212 | JGI IMG/M metagenome (GOLD analysis project Ga0209390, IMG submission 187212) | Freshwater microbial communities from Lake Bonney liftoff mats and glacier meltwater in Antarctica - BON-01 (SPAdes) (version 2) | ecosystem: Environmental > Aquatic > Freshwater > Ice > Glacier...
ATATATATATATATATATATATATATATATATATATAGGATATATATATATATATATATATATATATATATATATATATGTATGTATATGTACATATTTAACCTGCTTCTCTTTGATACCGACCAAACTCGCGCCTCTGCTGCAGGCGCGCCGGATGAACCTGCGCTTCCGCCCGGCGTCGGATGGCACCGACAAGAAGCAGAAGCCGCTGCACTGCCACACGATCAACGGCTCGGGCCTCGCGGTGGGCCGCACGCTCGTCGCCATCCTCGAGAATTACCAAAACGAGGACGGCTCCATCACGGTGCCCGCGGTGCTGAGGCCCTACATGGGCGGGCTCGAGGTCATCACCGCCAAAAAGTAGAGGACGCTCCGAGCCTCGGCTTACATTTTATTCAGGCGGATGGGCCGCGGCCTAGCGCGGCGCGTCCGCCTGACGCAGGCGTGGGCGCAGGGTTGCTGGGTAGGCAGGACGTCCGCTTTTCGCTCCTCGTGGCGGTACCACCCGGGATCGTCATGTGGATACACTCAGCGCATACGAATGTTGTCACGGCCACATACTGCCATACAGTTACAGTCTAGTTTCTAAGTTACAAAGTGGCATACAGTACTCAGTACACACACACACCGACTCTCCGTGACTACATACTGCATGACGGTGTCTGTGTGCCTGGCTGGCGGTGCTGGTGCTGGCGCGGTCACGGACACGGACCGCCGGATATTGAGCGGTTCCTGCGGCCCTTCAGCTGCCGGCTGGCGGCCTGTACCTGTAGCCTTTAGCCTGTAGCAGGGAGGGGGACAGGGGGGTCACTTCACACCGTTGACTTTGACTTTGACTGTGACTGCAGATCAGTCAGAGCAGTCGCGTGAGAGGGAGAGGCGAGAGGTCTGTGAATGAATGTCGCATCCGCGAGAGATATAGAGCCCTAAGGTATTACCTTAAGCTCGATACTTGGGGGTAAGACGAGATAACCATAGTATTTAGCACCTAGTAGACAGTAAACCAAGACGTACCGCCACCGAAGCGTCGCTACAACTTTAAGGCCGACTACCGGCACGGGCACGACGAGTCGACCTCTACAAGGCCAACTCGACGTACAGGAACAGGAACAGAAAGACGCAGAGCGTCTTGAGTACACAGCAATATCCCCCTTATATAGCAGTTGAGGACCGTGCGAGCTGGTGTTCTTCCGAACACTGACCGCGGCCACTCAGCTTATATGTATTGCCGAGACGTAACCTGGGCAGCCAAATCCGATGACGAGGCCAGTGCGCACCGGCCTCAGTCATCATCAGCACAGGAATCAGTAACGGTTTACAGGCACCCATACCCCCCAGATTTATCGTCTATCTTCCAGGGTAACGACTAAGGTTAAACCGTATTCCTTACTCTCTAAGATAACGACCCCTTCACAATAGATTTTCACCCAGATATCCATGAATGACCATTGCGGACCAGCGACAGTTCAGCCGGATGAACGGCTGAACCGTGAAGAATCATCAACCATCAACCATCAGAACCAGAACCCAGTGTTGCGTACTCCGGCTAGCATGCCGGAGACAACCCTACCCAGTCAACCAGCGGGCTTATGCCCGAACAGCCACCCCCCAGGAAACATGAACATCCAGTCAACGATCAATCCGCTCGCGTCAGCTGACGCGGGCGGGACGGCTGGCCATGATGCCGCAGCGTGTGTTAGCGCACGCGGCAAGTTTGATGGCGCGAGCGTGTGCGACGCACGCGATGCCAGAATGCTGCAACCTCCTACAACCCTGTCTTTCCAAGCGCGACAAGTCGTAGCTCCACAAGCACAGAACTCCGGCACCGGCGCCGCGGTCATCGCGCTCGTGCCGCAACCATCTACCATCAAGAACGCGGGCGCCGACGCGTCCAAGGTCTCCATCTCCAAGCGTTCCGTCCGCTTCGCGGCCGCTCCTCCCGTCGACGATGACGAGGGCTGGACGAAATGCCTCGGGAAGACCGCACAAGGTCGGGCCAGGCGGTCTGCCGTGTGCGGCACTTCCGCTCCTCCCGTCCTTCCTTCCGCCGGCGTCACTTCTCTTGACGCTGTCGCTCCTTCCGATCCCTCCGTCCGTCCTTCCGCCGGTGTTACTTCTTTTGACGCTGTCGCTCCTTCCGTTACCCCCTCCGTCCCTTCCGCTGCCGTGCCCCTCCCGCCGGACGTGTGGTGGGAAGGCCTTTCCTATGACAGAAACGGGATGCTGGTCCCTCCGTCCATCCGCGCCGTCCCTTCCGCCGTCGCCCCGTCCGTTACCCCTTCCGTGGCCCTGCCCGCCTCTCCCGGCGGCGTTGCCCCAGGTAACGCTGCCTCGCCTGCCGTCTATTCCGTTTCCCCCACAACCATTCCTCAGGCTGCTTCGACGAACGACTTGCCCATCCCGGCGGGAGCGGCGGCCGCTTCGACGAACGAGTCCACCTCCAAGGTCAACGACCCCAAAAGCATCTCGACGAACGAGTCCACCCCCAAGATCAACGACCCCGAGCTCATCTCCTCGATTCCCACTTCGACGGACGAGCCTACCTTCGAGATTCTCGGTGCCCTTTCCAACCCCTCGAACGCAGCCGTCGATCGTCCCGTCAAATCTGGTATTAAGCCAAATGCAGCTGCTGGGACTAAGGCCCGGCCTGCTAATACTACCATATTTAACGACGACACCTCTTCCAACTCCGATCTCTCGACCACAAAGGTCAAGGGGTCAAAGAAGAGGCTGCGCGAGAAGAAAAAGGAGAATCTATCCACAGATGACGGGATTAAGGCCCTGCCTGTGCTAGCACCCAGTGCGGACCACGAAACTCTTACCCCCGAGGAGGAATGTGATTATATAGCATCTAGGCTAGAACCCATCATCTACCAAGAGTACGACGGCCTCCACGTCTATACCGCCGAAGAGGATCGTGCTTACAAACGCGCACAAGAACTTGAGGCATCCAACTCCAACTATTTTTACCCTGTCTACACCTTTGCCACAGGCCCCGAGGCCGCTCCCACTCTGGATGGGTCAGAGCCTTCCACACCCCTACCACTCACCCACGTTCCCCGTTGGGTTCCACCACAAACCCCTCGTATGAGCCGGTTAGAAAAGGAGGCCGCGAAGAACGCGCGCAACACCCCGAAGACGGTTTCGATTTCACCCACCCTTTTGCCCCAGGTTGTCGAGGCGGATCAGGCACCCACCGCGGGTATTCCACCCGTGCCTGACCCCCTTGAGCCCACGATCTTCCCCCAGGTCGTCGAGACGGGTGACGTCCGTGGGGCAGCAATGCCCCCGGTCACCCCCGAACCGACCATCTCCCCACTAGAGACCTTTCCCCCGGCGCAGGTTCCCCTCACCGGTGCCCAAACTACCGCCGCAAACACCACCCGAAACCTGGCGCTTAAGGCCGCGCGCCTATTCGGTTATCGTCAGGGATTACTTCGGGTTAACCTGGATCGTCTAGAATTAGAGGCAGTGAATATCGCCGCCCGCGCTTCCATTACCACTAAAACCACTCTTTCTCAACACGAACGCCTTCGGAAACGTAACCTTGCAGCACTCTCCAATGCTAATAGCGAACTTTTTACATTTAAGGCTACCACGCTCAAGGATGCCCGGATCTTAGCCATCCACGTCTCTGTAGCGCGTCGTGTTAGCCAACAGGCGCCTTCCGTCTTACGCACCTCTGTAGTGCAGGAGCTAAACTCTCATTTGCTCTGTGTTACAGAGGATCGTCTCACGCCCTCTAGCTTGAAGAAACTCTTTCATCATCTTAGCCAAACGGCGCCTTCGTCCCTTAATTTAGGCAAACCCGGCCTCTCCGCTAAGAAACCAGCTCGGAAACGCATGTAGGCACCCAATCCGATTCACCTATACCGGGCCGCCAAGCGGCACGTTAAGGCCGCCGCCCTTAACCTTAACCACCTGCTTGAGACGCAGAAGCGGCTAACCGCTACCAAGGATGGGCCTTTTATGGTCCCCGGATCACCCCCCCCGGTATTAGCTGTTCCCTTCGTTTCACCATCTTGGGCGGCGATAATGACCGGTGGCTACCGCCACCATCGTATCCGACGCAAACTCCTCGCATACCACCCACCTTCTCGCAAGGAAACACGTAGGGCCAACGGCACCAGCCGTCGCAAGAGGCCCCATAGCTGTGCCGGTCTTCACGACGGATGCGACGCCGGTCTCCACGATGGACCCGACCGACCCCTTTCTGGTTCCCTTTACTCCGTCCTTCGGATCATCCCCACCCGCAAGGAAACGCGTAGGGCCAACCATTGCAAAACACCCTGTAGCTGCGCCGGGGGTGACCCCGGGCCCGGCCGTCGACCTCGTTCAGCTGGTGCACCTCACTCCACTCCTTCACGTTCATCATACACCCCCTCTAGGCCTTATCGCCACAACGACGGTTACAGGCACGGAGAGGGAGGCGATGACGATAGGGGTAGACCACCACCACCACCACCGAATTACCCCCGTAGAAATCTTCCCGACCTACAGATTCGGTGCCACTATTCGGACCACACAGGCCAGTGCGAGAATATTTGTACACTCCATAAAGGCCAGTTCCGTCATAGAGTGGTCAGGAAACATACCACCCTCACGTTTTGCACAGCTAATTGCATGGGGTCTTTTCTGCGCGACGAGCGGGATACACTAATAAGCCAACCGTTCCCGCCACACGTCCGACACGCCGCCGGCGCGAGGCTTAACCAACGTGTTCGGGCGCTCCTCGAAGGCAAGTGTCCCGACAACCAGCGGAGCGTATACACTTGGCCACTTAGGAGTTTATTAAACCGGACGGTGCGCATGACAGCAGGTATGGACTTACAAGATATAAGCACGCGTGCTGTTTACACGCGATTCTTGTATGACACCGCTATCGACGCTGTTAATTACCGAGCAGATGAAGATAGGCAATTTAATGCGGCTAGCGTAGGATTACTTCGTCGGGCGGAAGATGTTGAAAACCCGCACATTTTCCGAGTCCTTTGCCTCGACGCCAACTCGGAGTTTCACTGTGATAGATGGGGCCTCGAGCTAACCGGTAAGAGTCCGACTAAAGGCACTTATGCCCCGGCAGGACGGGCCCAGGGGAAAAGGAGTAACGCTAAGCGTCGTAAGGACTTCCCAAACCCCTCGGTTGGTCCATCCCCTCAGTTCTCCTCCGCTTCCTCCTCTTCCTCTGACCCACGGGGACCTACAGCTGATGTTAATGGGCAAAGTCGGGGGGAAGCCAGCTCCTCCAACTTCGTCCACCCACCTCCAGCTAGTGTCTCGACCCCTTCCTGGCTTCTCCCCGGAACCCATCCACACCATATCCTCGCCCGAAGGGTCCCCACGCTGCTAAAGAGCCAAAGATCTTGGCGGTCTGTTAGTGAAACCCTCGACCACTTTATGTATTCAACTAAACCAGAGGTATGCCACTCCCTTGTTACCTATTTGCGTTCTTGTGCTCGAGTTGGTTACATCCCCTCTCACGAGTTGGATGCTATCGAACACGCCACTTGTCATGGGCTAATAGCTTGGTCCAATCTCGCTATTAATAAACCCCACTTCGCAACCTTGGGTATCCCTGCCAGACAAGATCCTGTCTCGCTACTTGTCGACCAACACCCGGGAGATAATTACTTCCTTAGCTGGAAATGGGATACGCCACTCCCTCCACCGGTTACGCAACTTAGCCGAAGGGCTATAGTTCGAGGGAATCTACCGAGGCTGATCGACCTAAACACCGACAGGAGTCTTATTTCTGCAGACCTTAACCCTTCTCCCGGTGCCGGAAACGTCCTTCGCGGTATTATTCTTAGTTAACTACACCAGCCAGAAGCGCCTAACGGGCAATGGTGGTCGATTGACGATCTATTAGAGAAGAAAGGGGTAAATCTACCAGATCACGGTTCTCACAGGTCGGGCGTTGTTCGAACCTCTGAATGTCTAACCAACTATTTACGGGCGTTGGGTACAATCGGAGTCACCCCGCCTACAGGCAACGGTGCTATTCTTGCCGCCGGTTTGTTTACTTGGGCCAGACTACCCGATTATAATAGACACCTTGTGGTAATCTTCGAGTATGATGCGATCTATGGGGTTACAGCCTTCGGCCGTCGCCCCCCCCTTCATAATCCCGCCCTCGGGATAGGAGAGAGATATCATTTCAGGCTCCCTGACCGGCCCCTTTCGGAACCAGACTCACCATCCAGCCCCGATTCACAGCCGCCACCTTCGCCTCCCCGAGACGACAAGGGGCCGCCCATTATTATTAAGGATAACCCGGATGGCACTCCGGCCCATTCCGACCCGTTTACCCCGCACCCCGACCCCGATCCCACGGTCAATCCTCTCCGTGGTAGGGCAGTTACCTCTCTACTTTGCTGTCAAGGGCCAACCGCACAGGATTCCTACAGCATTAGCGAACTTATAGGGCACCTCACGGAATTATCCGAAGATATGACTGCGAATAAAAAGTACGAGGTTTGCTGATTCCGCAGGTACCTATATTTGTGCGCCGCAGAGTACTCGGTAACCACTGGAGACGATCATTGCATCTTATGTATCGGTTTGCTTCGATGGGCCAAGTTCCCTAGGAACAATCTTACCTATATTTGCTTTGAATCCTATCCATCTGTTTCTCACCCAGGGAATAGATGGCGCCTCAGGATTAACAATGTTTCCACTCCGGTCACTACACCCGCTCCGTACGCGACTCCCCCTATGGATCTATTTGCCGACGCCATCCTTAGTAGAATCGTCACCGATTTGCTAAAGAAACCATCATCCGGGCATGATGAATGGTAGACTGTTAATGAGCTTCTATTTCACGCCGGGGAGGAGTGGACGGATATGGGCCCCACTCCAATAGGTAATTACATGTTCTTCGCTGCTTACCTGCACTCGTGGGCGGGCGAAACTGAACCAATCCGAGGTGCCCCCCAAGCATCGTGTGTAGGATTATGCGCGGTGGGATTAATTCATTGGGCATGTCAACCCAATAAAGAGTCCATATACTTAGTCTCCGAAGGCCCGCTTTGCGCGGACCTCGCGGAGGAAGGCGAGGACGGGTACCCCGAGAAACTGTGGTGCATTAGGCTTATTAGGGCGGACACTGACTCCAACACTGCATCCCCACCTCCAACTCCCCCTCCGCCGGACGATAACCCACCAGAGGACGAGAAGAGAAAGGATAAGCCTGGAGGAACCCCAGGCCCTAGCGAACTATTTCGAGCCATGGAACGGCTATCTAGTGGCCTAAAGGGTTCCACTTCCCAAGGCGGCACCACGGCCCCCGCTCCACAATCTTCGTCCACCCTACCACAACACAACCTCGGGTTAAACCCGGATAGTGTTCATGCAAATGAGCCTGGTGAAACGATCAACATACCTCCCGGTTTTAATGACCCAGCCGCTCACGTGGAGGAAGATGTTGATTTTTGGGAAGATTATTCTTCGGATGATAATTGTGATGACTGTGTGCCCCCACCACCTCCTCCTGATTCGCCTCCGCCACCATCGCCTCCCGGCTCACCTCCCGATATGCAAACCTGTATACCGTGCGGGGACCCTGTGGTCAACCTCCCCACACGGCCTACATCCCGCCGCATTACACCTGTAGCACAGACGGAGTCGGAGATCGAATATATTCGACGTCTCAAACTCACTAAGGAGGCTCGTGATAAGGAGGATAAGTATGAGGCGCTTCACGGTGAAAATGACCGTAGAATACGCAAGCTTAACGCGATCACTATGGCCGAGGATGCTGAGCTTGAGCGCCAGATAGAGGAGACTATCGTGCAACTGCATATTGATCAACTGCCCAGGCTCACCGTACCACGTAACCACGCCATGTCCACTCGACACCATTCACCCCCGGCGGTAGCTCAATGCGCACTCAAGGACTGCAACAAGGATGCCTTCGTTATCGGAGGTACAGCGTCCCTCTGTTGTAGCCGTAGCCACCTCAAGTACCTACAGGCCCTCCGCTCTAAAACCAAGTGCGCCCTCCCGGAATGCGAACGTCCGGTCCACTTTAGACCAGACATACTCCTTGCTTACGATTTATGCTGTATTAACCACGCCAAATTGGCAAATAAATACGGTAATAAACCTAAAGCAGGACCTGGAGAGATCAAGTGTGGCTTTCCAAGCTGCAACAACCTCGTCTTTTATTACTCCACCACAGGTCACTACGATTTTTGTGGTATGACCTGTAGGGAAAGAATGGCTAACCTTCCAGTCACTCCTCCCATGTTGGAGCTAACTTGTACTCGGTTTACCACACTTGCCGACGGCGCTGTGCCCCCGCCTTCTAATCCTCCTTCCGCTCCGGAATCGATTATAGACTACGGCACTCCACCAGTTTCACCCTCCATCTTGACCACACAACCAGCGCCTCTGGCGATCCACCCGCCCCCACACCCAGCGCCTCCGGCGACCACAGATACATCTACCCACATCCCATTGGCGCTGCTGCCTAGTCCACTGCCCGAAAATTACATTAATATCTTTCTTAGGGCCGCCCATTACGTTGCAGATTGCAATGACCCTTCTCCGCCTAAAACACTTTCGGTGCTCGACGCACACAGTGTACGCAGCACGCCACCAGTTACACCGCCCCTACCACATACAGAGGTAGCTGTTTTCATAGTTCGTATGGAGGATGAGCCTGGTGAGACCCCCTCATCTAGCTCTCTCGTTCTCCCCCGTATAGACCACGAGGACGAGGCTCCGCCACCCTCGAACCCAGCCTCGGCTCCAGCCAGTGATTACGACGAATCCGAGAGCGATTTGCTCTCTGACTCTTCTTCACAGGGAGGTTCACACGCTCCGACCTCGGTCTGCTTAATGTTATTCCCCTCTAGCAGTCTTGTGAGTCGCGCCCGTTACGCCTTTGGCGCCGCTTCTCGAAGCTACTCGGCCATATTCAAAGAAATAGATCACTCCCCCGACGTAATTCGTCGCGGAGCTACTAGAGTCATCACGGACGCACGTTCTAAATTCGGCCTCGACTTGCATGCTCGTCATTCCAGGCGGGTAAACAAGTTGCGACGTACATATAACGGCGATCTAGACTCTGACCCTACTTCACTTTCCCCCTTCGGCAGGAGGTTCTTACAATAACTCCGAGGACGAAGCATCTCCATTAAGGGGGGGAGAAGCCAGGACTCCTGAGTTCGCTCCTGAATATGGTCCTTCTGACACACCCGGTGTCCCACCAGGACCTCCTAGAAGAACTTTCAATCCTGAACAGGGCCATCTTTTCTCTTACCCTATTTCCGCTGCGCCAGCCGAGGGAACAGCGCCACCCTTAGCGCCCTCCATTCCATCTCTTCCACCTACGGCTCCCCCAGCTCATAGTGGGTTGTTATCCCCACACCTTAGACCTTCTACTCCTGCTCCCTACCCTCTCCCAAACCCAAATTTTGGGATGGATAGTGGATATGATGCTTTCCACCCGTGGTATGACCCTAACAGCGATCTCGCGGACCACGCCTCCCTTTCGAGTGCCAGATCGGAACCCGTCGCCGCCCCAGTCCCGCCATGGCTGAATTTAGGGTTAGAGTTAGGGTTAGGGCCTGCCCCCCCTACGCCGGTAATCACCACCACTCCACACGTGCCTGCAATCGCCACAACTCCACACGTGCCAGTACTCGTCGCAGCCCCATACGGACCTATTCCTACGGTGCCACGCCCCGCTAGTGCGTATGCGGAGAGTAATGCTTCTGCTCCGATGACCTGCGGTCAGAGAAGAACTTCCATGCTCGCGAACAGGTTTACGATCAGGAATGTAAGCTTCGCGATCAGGAACGTAAGCTTCTAATTGAAACCCAGAAGTACGAAATCCTAAACCAAGAGGCCGCACTTAGAGACCTACGGGCAGTTCACGCGGAACGAAAGAGACTCAAGGACGTAGAACTAGCTCACATGCACGCTCAAGACGAAACCGCCGCTAACCCTCCACCGCTGCGCCACACACATTTTGACTCGCACGAGCCTACACGCCATCATCAGCGGACCTCCACGGTCCCTCTTGTCCCCGCCACTATCCACTCGGCTGAGCTCCAGGCTTATTTTAATGGCCTAGACCCTACCGGAATGGCCGTCTTTGGTAACCTCAATCCCGTGCCAGCACCTTTGCATACACCCAGGCCGGGTTGGTTCAACGCCCCCGGCACTCCCCAAACTCATATGCCTGCAGAGGAAAGGTGACGTACTGTACCAGTTGTGCCACTTTTCCTCTAAGCGCTTAGAGGAAAAGTGGCACAACTGGTACAGTACGTCACCTTTCCTCTGCAAAACATCGGCTTTCTGGAAGGCGCTCACTCGATTGCTGCAGAGTTGGCGTATCAAGGAAGAGAGTGCCCTATGGACGAGACGAACCGGAGATAGAGTCTTACAAAACGCCTTGCCCACGGGACCCCTACGGTAAAGTATTCCACCCGGGGGACCCTAAAGACCAAAAGAACGTCTCCACCGACGCCAATTCCAGCCACTGGATAGCCCTCTTTGAATTATCCGCCGCGGAACACGCCGCAGTCTACATAGATTCGGAAGATTCAGAGTGGGTTCGCCTAGTACTATCTATGATTAAGAACAGATCAGGCGATAAATGGCATAGTAACTCTATCTATTTGAAACAGATCTCGACGCAATGGCTAGAGGCGCGCACTTTACAACGCACCAAAGGTAAGTCTAAGGACTCGACCACCGCCCTAAACACGCTAGAAGCCCTTAAATTCCATAGCAATTTACGGGCCGGTGATGATACCACTAAAATGGCGGAGGGATGGGAAACGTTTTGACTAACCTTTATCCGCGCCATTACCAACGCACTCACCTACGGTTGCGATTGGATGGAGATCCTCACCTGTTTGCATGTTTGTAGCCGCGCTCTCAAGACCGGGCAGCAGCGAGTACGATCCATCGTAGTTACGGCCATGAAAGACACGTGCCTCTTCTGTAACCCCGTCCTTCACGCTATGGTGATAGTTGCTAAACTCGATAGCTCCTTTTCACTGGGCGTCCCTGGCTATTCCAGAGAAACACCTTCCGCCGCATGGGAAGCGTGTGTCTCCCGCCTGCCGGGCGAGGACGCTCATACCCTAGCCAACCGCGTCTATGATAGCTATTTGCAGAAAATAGGAGACGACATCGACCACCGCACCATTTGGAGTAACGAGCTTTATGCTAGCGAGATAAACACCCGTACCGCCAACTGTCTTGGAAATGACGTTAGTGACCCCGCCCGTGGCCGCGCTAACCATCACCAGTTCACCCTCCGTTGGCACGAGGCACAACAAAGGATTCGCTCTGGAGGCGGTAAGGTACAGGAGATGAGTAATACCTACATCGCCTCTCACCATATTCAGACCATTGAATTGGCTAATGATGCTGTAAAGGTATTTAACGCACAACATCCGAATAGCTCTACTCCCAAACGTGTAGCGGCCGTTCAACCTCCGAAAACTCCAACGCACCCTGACCCCCACAGAGCAGCTGCTCGGGAAACAGTGCCGGAGTAATAGTGACGGAGACGGTCCCCCCGAGACCCCTGGTAAGCAGGACAAGGAGCTCCTCAGAACATCACACACACTCTCTTCCACAACCACACTAGTAGATGCGCTATCCATAACTTATGGAATAGCGTATCCTTCACCCACGCATGAACACAACCCCTCTCCTCGGTTAAATCGGCTTATTGATAAAGCACTTAGTATATTCCTTATTAAGAGCTCTCACGCCCTTACCCCCACATCGCTAATGGAAGCAGCCTGGACGATTAATCCGACTGCCACCCCACTAACGCCATTAGTGGAGGTGTTACCTCTCCATTATGATGCTCTGTTTTCAGGCTTATCCGACATCCACCAGGATAGCGCCGCACTCGAAGAAAAGGGTCTAGGTAGACCTCTCGTATTAGTACCAGGAGATACTCAAGGCGTTATTGCGTCTATGTTTCGCGCCGCAGGGGCGGACGTCGCTACGCTAGCGATCCTCTCCCCTCCACGGTATCTCACGTTCCCCATTTTGTAGGAGCCCCTGACATCCTTCTAGACGCAGGATTTGACCTAATTATTAGGTTAAATACAGACTCCAGCCCATCCACCTATAGAACGCCCCGGGCGCCTAAATTTGACGTCCCGTACTTCGTTTACAAGACATCTTATTTAAACCCCTACCCGTTTACGAACCAATCCACCACGTCTCAAGTTGTTTGCCCTTGTGACCACGGCATCATGTCAACCCAACCTATGGGCCTGACCCTTAGTGCCGGCGTTCCCCAGGTTCAACCAACTTGCGTCACTGCCACCAAAGATATGCCTATACTTCCATACCACGCCCCGCACGCCAAAACCACGCGGGCTAGTTACGAAATCGCTATAGCCATGGCAGCACAGTGGACCCCTTTCCTAAACGAACGGCGTAAGAGTAAGCCTATGCTTATACCCCGTACTGTAACAGATATATTTAATTCAATTAGCGCTCCTAGCGATATTGTTTCTACGATACCAGAGGAAGCATCTACACTTCCACTCGTTCGCGTATTTATAGAATCTAATACCCCAGGCCTTGCCGAGGTGTTAAGTTGGGTGACCCCTACAGTAGCCGCGGGTCTCATCCAGGATAAGATCGCTAAGGCTCAACGCAAGGGTCTACCTGTCTTCACCTGCTCTACTCACACCGGCCCCTCCGTTAGGTACGAGCCCTGGTTAGACCATACACCACGTATACCTCTACCCCTGCAACCCGTTCGCCACGTACGCAACATACGAGGCACGTGGAAAGCATGGCAAGTAACTAACGACGGACCGGATGCTAGACTTTACGGTTGGGTAGCTCTCTCTGATTCCATTCATATAGAACTTAATGCCGCCCTTAGTCCCGGTTCGGTTCTCACGGTTTCCTCTTCCTCTGATGAACACATACCCCATCACGTCACTTCTCGAAGGAAACTGTTTAAACCATCGCTCAATGCGGTTTCGGAACATATGGTTTCATTAATGAAACACGTTAATCCTAGTAGCCCCTTTATAGCCAATGTTTCTACAAAGACAAAGGCACCACTTTATAAATCCCTCTACAAGGTATGGGATAAGCTCCCACCCCCGAGGTTGCCCTAACCTAGGTTTAGGAGCCACCCCTCACACCCCACCTCGGCCACCCCTATCTAAACGCCTTAGCCCCGAACAGCTTGCAAACAGTATACGTGCGCAACATAAGCTTTTCGTAGCCCAGACCCAGGCCGAGCCTAGCGTACTCATAGTGGCCGCCGCCATGCCTATTCACAGCAGCACGGTCACCGACACCCCCACTTCGGTCTGCCATAGACATTGCCTCTTTGTAGAAGACTATAATATGTACATCTCGCGGACAATCTAATTATGTTAGTGACGATTCTTTTCGAGTGCCCAGGGCTCCAGCAGATACGGGTGCGGTACCTTCAGTTGTTACAACTGAACTCCTGTTAGGGTTGATGCTTTGATCATACGCGATTATGATGACACTAATACTAATGTATGCGGACCAGACGGTCGCGCTTTAACCACTGCCGGACATGCTACCATAGTATTCACTTCAGCAGGTTTAGCATGCCGTCACCGTTTTCTTGTAGTAGAAGGCTCATCTATGGTGTTGCTTGGCAACGATTTTTTCCATAGTAGATAGTAGAGGAGCCACTATTAATCTTAGTATCACAGGCCCATGCAGCATGACCCTCCTCACAGGGGAAGGCGATAGAAAGGCGCATAACGTCCCGGTCACCACCATTCCCCCAGGGGAGGAGCGGCCTATGGCACTTACACTTTCAGAAGAGCCGAAAGCGCTAGCGCTTACGACTAAACCGGAAGCAAGTCTTTTCCGCCCCTTGAAAGGCCTGACTTTAGCACCCCTATCCAGCCCTTAGATTTAAATTCTGACCCTAGTCAACCTCGAGTATCCACGGACGGGCAACAGGTCAACATCAACCCTATTCCCGAACCACCAGACCCCACTACTCCTAATACTAACGGAAACCCTCCACGCATATGTTCAGAAGAGTGCTTACTGTTTACTCACGAAGCAGTACGCATCCCCAAAAGATGCAAAGCAACCTTCCTAATTAAGCTTCCGGAAACTTTCCAAAGCCATTTAGACTCGGCTGTATTAGTAGATCGGTTACCCAACCGTGTAGGCCTGGAGGACCCGCCTCTCGTGGAGATGCGCGTAGAGACCCCTACCCCCGAAGGAGCAGTATATGTAACCGTATGGAATACTTCTAAAATAGACGTAACGCTCCCTAGCTTCTCAGCAGTAGCTTCGGCTAGTATAAAGTTTAAAATCCACGAAGCCAAGGCCGAGGGATCTGATCCGTCTGACCCCCTCTCTTCTTTGTCCGAAGCCGAAAGGAAACTATTAGACTCTATACAACTCGACCCCGACAACCAGCTCAATCCAACTCAACTTGAGCGGGTTCGTCAACTACTAGCTAAGCGGATTAAGGCGTTCGCCCTTGACCCGAAGTCTCCTGGTCACACGCACCTTATGGAGGTAGAGCTTCCTTTACTACCCGGAGCTACCGTGCACCGACACCCCCCTTCTAGGGTGAGAGATGTAGGTCAAGGTATCACAGATACACATGTAGCAGAAATGGAATCTGCCGGTATTATTCGTAAGTCCAACTCAGCTTGGGCATCTAGAGTAGTTTTAGTTTCTAAGAAGGATGGCGCCGTCCGTTTCTGCGTAGACTACAGGGACCTTAATAGTAAGCTGCGCCTTAGCGACAGCCCCCTGGACCACTAACCGCAGAGGCGATCGATCGCCTATCCTCCGGGAACGGGTCACGTGACTCGTTATTTTTAAGCACACTAGATTTAGCTTCTGGCTTTTGGGCTATGCCTGTTAAAGAAGAAGATAAGGGTAAAACGGCTTTCTGCACCCACCGGCAAAAATATGAGTTTAATTACTTACCCTTCAGGGTACAGTCTGGACCCTCATATATGTGCCGCCTTATGGACGCGGTCCTACAAGGCCTGGCGTGGGATGTATGTATGCCTTATTTGGATGATATCGGTATTTGGTCTAACGGCACAGGCGGCACCGTTGAGGAGCGTATAGAACAATCCTTCGAGCAGATGATGCATCGACTCGACCTAGTTCTAGAGCGCCTCATTTGGGCTAACCTTACCTGTAAGGCTACTAAATGTCTGCTCTTTGCCATTTCAGCTGAATACCTCGGACACATCATTTCACGTAAGGGTCTAGAGATGGCCCCGAGTAAGATTGACACAGTCAGTAAAACGGTTATCTCTTCGATCAATGATATTGGTAAGGTACGTTCCTTCTTGGGCTTATGCTCCTACTACCGTCGCTTTATTAAGGGTTTCTCCACTATCGCCACTCCGTTAACTGACCTCACTAAGAAAGATATTAACGTGGAGGAGGAGATCAAGAGTGATGAATGCCAGAACGCTATACGTACCCTTATAGAAGCCATTACCTCAGCCCCAGTACTCACCACCCCTCGGGGTGACCGCAAGTTTATCGTTAAGACCGACACGGCCAATAAGGAGGGTATCGGTGGCGTGCTTAGCCAGGTAGATGACAACGGCCACGAGAAGGTAATCGCCTACTATGGACGCCGTCTTATTCCAGCCGAACATAACTATTCCGTTACGGAAATAGAACATTTAGCTGCTTTAGAATCCATACGTAACTGGCGACCCTACTTATGGGGTCGAAAGTTTCGATTTGTAATTGACCACTCCACGCTACGCTGGTTACATACTATGAAAGATACAGTTGAGGGTGGACCCGCCTCACGGTTAATGCGTTGGGCCCTTAAACTTGCTAAATATAGATTTACTATCGAACATAAACCGGGAGCCCTTCATAAGGACGCCGACGGTATATCTCGACTAGTCGCCTATATTGGTTTAGACAGGCCCATTTACATTAACGCCGGCCAATCTCTTAACCCTGGCTTCTTTGAGTTCAAATCTAGTAGAAAGGCTCGTACCCGCATTACTACCGCGCGCTCCCTCCAAGCCGCCGAGAGAGCCATATGTCGCGACAACACGACCCATTCTTCTATACTAGAGGACTACCTCCACTCTAACGCTCAGAGCCACCAGGCGATAGCTGAAGCACAACAGTCGGATCCAATCACCCGAGAGATTATTATCTTCTTAATCACGGGCTTACTATCGGACCCTATGTCTTCCGCTGACCTAAAACACAACCGTTGGTTATATAAGGAGTCTAATAGATGCATCTATAAGGACAACCTTCTATACCGCCGTGTCGGTCTACCTGAGGATAGCGATAGCCAATCACCTGCAGCCCTTAGGCTATACGTACCTGCTTCATTGCGCCAAGCTTATTTAGTTTCGTTCCATGAACACCTTTGCCACTTAGGATCTACCCGCATGGCACAAGTGCTCAGGGTGCGATATTACTGGCCAGGCCAGTCTAAGGATATCTATACACATGTTAAAGAGTGTCACGAGTGCACTTTGGCTAAACCCCCTTTTAGGAGGCCAGCCGCACCCAAAGGCCCTCCCGTTGGTTCTTACCCCTTTGATAGAGTCTTTGTTGACGTCGTCTCGATGGCGCCGACACATGACCATATAAAGGGTGAGCAGGGCTATTCTAAGTTGTTAGTCTTCGTCGACTTTTTGAGCAGATGGATAGAGGCTACACCTTTTAATACCGACCCGACTTCAGAACAGGTATTACACACCTACCTATCAGACGTAGTCTGCCGCCACGGTACACCTAGAGAGCTCCGCAGCGACTCAGGCTCTAACTTTGTTAGCGACCTTACGTCTACCATACTCAGACTGACCGGTACCGGTTTAACACCTACTGAGGCACATCATCATGAGGGTGTGGGTTTAGTAGAACGCGCCCAACAAACTTTAGTTGCTTTGGCACGCGCTACTAACAAAGGCGGCGAATATTGGGCTGACCATCTACCTTTCTTTCTTATGAGCATGCGTGCTTCCCCTCACCGGTTAACTAGTCAATCACCCGCTTCGCTCTTGTATGGGCGTGAGCTTAGACTTCCTTCTCAAATAGGGGACCCTCGCGCTGTAGCAGAAGTAGTCGCTCTAGACGAACTGCCGGCCTCTATTCGAGAATACGCGAAGCTCCTTCACAACCGCCTGCTTACCTCTTGGACGGCCGCTAGAGATGCCACATTGGAGTCTCAGAGCGACGCTGTTGCTGACACGACACATACTCAGGACACCCACGTCGAGTTTTTACGTGGTGATAGTCTGCCGCCGCAAACCAGGTCACTCTAATAAACTAGAATATCACTATTCTGGCCCTTACCGAGTTGAAAAGGTCTTAGGGCCCGGCAAGTACCTAATTACCGATCTAGAGAATAAAATGATTAAGGACGAGATACACGTATCTAATCTTAAACCACATTATACGAAGACCAATTTAGTACCCGTCGAAATGGATGAGTATTTAATTGACTCTCTGCTCGATCGCCGAGGCCTTGGCAACGATCGTCAATACCTAGTTAAATGACGAGGCTATTCTAAGAAAGAAGCCACATGGACATGGGAGCCACGTACCGAACTCGTACGTCGCTGTTCCGATATGCTAGATGCTTACGACTTATTACCCACCCGCAAACCTAAACACGGAAAGAGCTCACCTTCAGTATTCCCTCCTCGGCCTTCGGCTCAGGAAGTAACACCA
>Ga0209390_10005566_pt1 | contig 17684 bp, 12 predicted proteins | sample BON01_FD_187212 | JGI IMG/M metagenome (GOLD analysis project Ga0209390, IMG submission 187212) | Freshwater microbial communities from Lake Bonney liftoff mats and glacier meltwater in Antarctica - BON-01 (SPAdes) (version 2) | ecosystem: Environmental > Aquatic > Freshwater > Ice > Glacier...
GCCGACTTCTTAGCAGCAGCCTTCTTAACAGGAGGTTTCAAATTACCGCCAGTAGACTTGTTGTAAGAAGCGCGACCTTTAGCGTTCAAACCCCCTTTAGGGTTTTTACCCGCTTTCCGCTGCCACGTAGGAGTCGCCATGATTTTTTTAACGCCAACCCGTGTTTCCAAAACGATCTGTGTAAGGAATACTTTTTTGTTTTGAAGGGGGTCGTGCAAATTTCTTTGGTCTGTCAGAAGGTTTTCCGTACAGAGCAACAAGTCTGTCTCTCTGTGCTGCTTTTGCGTCTCCCAGTTTTCCTTTTGCTTCTACCTTCTTCCTGTCAGACGCCATTTTTGCCATTTGTTTTTCAACTTTATTTTTGTCTCGCGCCATTTCTGCCTTAATCGCAGGTGAAAGTCCCTGATTTTTAGTATTCGTTTTTGCCTTAGTAAGTGGTTTTTTTGTACGCTTTGCGATAGCAGCAGCAGCCCGAGCAACAGTCATCGGGATATTACCCACACCAGACTCAACAACCTTTGGTTTAACAGGTCTTACATTCTTAAACTTTTCACGGTTAGCGGTTCTTAATTGCGCCCTTTTAATAGCAGTTTCGTTACGTTTTGCCATGATGTTTCTCCTTTTGTTATAAGTAAAGACTGGCCCCTCACGCGCACCGTAAGAAGCCAGCCAGTCAACTTACGGCTTTAAGCCAGCATCAGTAGACAAATGAATCAATGCTGTCGTCCGAAACACTGAGTAACCAACAAGGCTGTACCAGCCAACAGAAGCGAAACGACGCAACTTGTCAACAACAGGAGCAACCACAGTCTTAGGGTTAGGACCAAAACCGGGAGCCGTAGAGAACGCTTTAGCGAGAGCCTCAGCACCCATCAAATATCCTTCACCAAGGTTACTCAAATGGTTGTTCACAACAATACGGACACCTTCATATTCGCCAAGTTCACCGCGATAAATACTGTTACCGTTGTCACCCTCATTACGAGAAGTAACATAACGCCAACCAGTATCAGTGGACTCAGACTTCAACTGTTGAGCCTGAAACGGTGAAATAACAGCAACATATGAACCACCCATGAATGGGCGAACATTGTTTGACTGCATCATTGCTACACCATCACGAAGCAACGATCCTGTAAGGAAGTTACCTGTACCTCCACCAATGGATTCAACGTTTGCAGTTGAACCATCATCGTAGGTAACGGAAGTAGCATCAAGGGCCACACGAGCCAGAGTGTCCGTAGACAAACCAGCGTTGTAACCGACACGCTCAGCAATAAGAGGGTCCATAGCGATCATGGAAGTTCCACGAATAAGAGCAGTGTTCGTTACCGCAGTACCATACTCACGCATGGAAACGGTAAGAGCCTTGCTAGAAAACGCGACACTATCAACGTCAATGTTTTCTAACAGTGGAGTGATTTGTTCAGCAATATCATCCACGAAAGAGAAACGAACTGAACCACCACGGTGAGTCGTGTTAGAAGCACGAACCGTAGCAAACTGATCGAAAATCAGTTCAGGTCGAAGTGACTTATAAACCGCAAGGTCATAAGCCTTAGTAACAAACTGGCTACCAAGAGTAATATCTACAATCGGAGCCGGAGCGTTAATGGATAACGGACCCGCAGCCGTAACAATCTCACCGGGTGAATAAGCCGGTGACGACAATGGGCCGTTCTGGTTTGCGCCGGGTGTACCTGTACCTGCTGGCATTTTATTATTCCTTTGCTAGTTATTGTTCAATACTGGTTGGTATGCCGTACTGCTGGACAACATCCAAAAACGCTTCCATGCCGCCTTCTTCCATTGCAGCCTCCATACGGGAAAGAGCCGCTTCCTCAGTAACATCTTCCGGTATAGCACCGGCTGACGCTGCCATGACTCTCTGCTGACCCTCACTATGTGAACGGGTATCCGTGACAGGCTCCGTCTGAACCAAAAACCCAGCCTCAATCGCTGCTGCCTTAATATTGTCCGACTCCATATCACCCTCATAACCCTTAATGAAATACTTCATTTTTGGATCATCAAGTGAAATACCAGCCTTACTAAAAGCAATCTGACGTTTTAACGCTTGATTCTCAGCCTCCAATTTCTTAGACCTACTAGCAGCCTTACGTAAGTTAGGGATGCTGTTGTCTTCCTCATTGGAATCGAAATCGTCATCTTCATAGTTCTCGGACATTATCTTCCCTTCATTGTGCATACACGAATACCACGGGAGTATGGATTCGGAGCGTGGTTGATTAACTTGCTACATGACCATTAAATACTCAGACACACAGGTCAAACTGTGTCCGGCTATGCGAGAGCGTTTAGCGCACCCCTTTTCAGGGGGCCAAATCTTGCTCTAAATAAACAATAGCATACTAAGAGACAGAAGCGGAACTAAGTCCACCAACACCTTGTTGTGTCGTGGTGAAACCGCCACCCTGCTCAAACTGTGCCCTACGAGAACCAGCGATACGTTTTACCTGATTAGCAGCGTCTTCCTGACCAAACTGCGCCTCAACAAGATTGTTGCGAGAAACAGTCTCACCACGACCCGTCATAAATCCTCGCTGTGCAGAAGCCTGACCAAACCCAGTATTAGCATCAGCCAGAGTAACCCCACGAGAGACAAGATTTTCAGCCATACCCACATTAATACCAAAGTTTTGGCGAGCAGCCTCAGTACCAATACGAGCCGAAGTGTACCTTTTCTTCAACTCAGCCTCAGTAGTTTCAGGATCAAGATAAAAAGAAATCAAATCCCCATTTTGAACACCGTAATACTCCTGCAAAATAGACATAGTTTCCATTGGGGTAGTGGAAACAGCAGCAGCAGCCTCCATCATCCTGTTTGTTAATTCCGCAGCAGAAACCCTATTCGTCAAATAACTCACAATTTTATCTGCCGTAATCAACTGTGAACCAATACCAAAACGTTGAGCCGACTCATTTAACGTATTACGGTACTGAATATATTGAAGTTCCGGGTCCTCACCAGCAAAAATCCCGTCCTTAATAAACGTGTCCATGCTAGGGAAAGCAGACAAATATCTAGCCCTAGCAGCAGCACCCTCAGCGGAAGTATCCGTCCCATACCTCAATGCTTGAACAATTTCTTTGGCCGTAGCGCCACGATTCCACAAACCAACAGCCCACGTACCTAAACCCTCAACACCCAAAGCGGATCGCATAACGTTTTCAATCATTTGAAGGGCAGAAAATGCTTCTTCCGGGACAAAGGTAGTTTCAACACGAGCAGGAGTAGGAGTAGTGGGAGTAGCAACAGGCTCAGGTGTTGGTTCTGGTACAAAGTTTCCTACTTGATCCGCAGCACGAACAGCAGCATTAACAGCAGTGCTTGTCCTGTTACCTGCATTAAAAACACCCGGTTGTTTACCCGGTTGAAGTAATTGTTGAGAAATGTTTGCCTGATACGCTTGAGCAGCAGCAATATTTCCTTGCGCTAAAGCCTCATTTGCTAAACGCTCATTCTGTTGAGCGCGTTGTAACGGTGTCAATTTAGCCATTATGCCATCCCAAATGCCGAAAGAAGTTCATCACTTAAAGAAGCATACTCTTGACGAGCCTTCGTGCTTTTATCAAAACCAAACCTTACATCAGTTTTTAGTACACGATCCCACTCATCACGAGACAACACACCATTAGCACCATTCAAAAACCCAGTCCACTTAGGGTCAAGTAAATCTATTTGGGCTGAACTCAAACCCAATACGTCAGCAGCATCAGCAAAATACGGTTCAGAAATTTGTTTCAAACTCATTGTGTCTAACATTTGCGCTGCCTTAGGGTAAAGAACTTTTGCTTGCTGCTTAAAAAAATCTTCCTGACCAGCAACCCATTCACGCCAACGCTCACCTTGACCAAGTGCTTCACCAGTTTTTTGACGCAACAAATCATCCGTCACCCGGACACCGTAACTGTTAGCCAAAGTTTTTAACTGATCCTGAATACCAAAAGCAGTACCAGTCACATCTTGAACTTTTCCCTTAACAGCAGAAGAAGTTTTATAACCCTCACTAATAAAAGCAAGAGAATCCGCATCCGATAAACCAGATCGAACAGACTCACGAGCAAACCTAGCAATTTCTTCGTCACTAATTTTTACCCCAGAAAACAACACTTGTTGCTTTAACGCAGCGGTACGGTCAGAAACTTGTTTCAACAAATCCTCGTTTTTAATACCAACAATATTAATATCAAAAGATGATTGGGCATCAGTTGTTTGTTTACCAAACTTAGTTTTTGCTTCAATAACACGGTTCAAAACAACTTGAGGCCAATCGTATTTGATTGCATCTTTAATAACAGCCCTAACATCAGGGTTATCTTTAAGGAACTGCTCATTAAAACCGTAACCCTCAACAGTCATGGAAGGTTCAGGAGGAGGAGTAGCAGGAGTAGTTGTTTGACTAATAGGATTACCCTCTTTGTCAAACTTCATTTTTGTTGTTACAGAACCCTGACTTTTACGGTAAGCAGTTTTTTCTTTATCGGTTACAGTCCCATCCTTGTTCTTATCTTGAACAGCAAGAACATCATCGTAACCATCACTTACACCATCTTTGTTGTAATCAATATTTTTAGGATTATCTTTACTCATGCGTTTGCCCCCAAACTATTCAAATAACCCATCAAATAATCGGTTTCTTTATTAGCCGTCATAGGGGCACCACCATCAATACCGGCAGCAAAATCTTCCGCCATAGCCTCAGGATCAAGACCGCTAGGTGTCGTGCGAGTAGTAGAGCGACGAGTATCACCAGAGTTAACGTACTCAGTGATTGTTTTAGTTGGAGACTTAGATTCAGCCTCATTTAACATAGCCATAAATTGGGACAGTTCACTTTCCGAAGGGGAACGGCCAAGGGCATCTGTCAAAATACGGTTTAGAAGAACACGACCCGCAGCCATCGTTGTTGTATCAAAACGAATATCAACACTACGAGTAGTGCCACCACCACCACCACCACTACCGGCTGCTCTTTCAGCAGCAATAGCCTGTTTACGCATACCTTCACGCATGTCGTACAGACCTTCTAATTTAACACCTTTCATGTTTGCTTCACCCATAGCGGCTTGGAGAAAACCAATTTCTTCATTAGTAATCTCACCCGGAAGAATTTGAAAACCTTCAGGGTAGTAACCTGCCCTTCTCAAGTTTTTTTGCAAAGCAATTTTTTCGCCTTTATTCATTATTGAAAGATCTAAATATTCCTGACCTAACCTGTATCTAGGTGGAACATAAATGTTCTTAAATTTTTTGGCAAAGGCAATTTTTTCGGCATCGGTAGCGTTAGGATCAATAGGGTTAGGATTACGACTAGGAATATGTCCGGCTAACTGCGCGTTTTCGTCAAAACCATGAAAAATAAGACGATCATTAGCATAAGTAATAATTTCGTCACCGTTAGGTAGAACTGTTGTTATTGGTTCTCCCCACACTTGTTCTTGAATTTTTCTTAAATCTTTTGTGTTTTGATTAGGGTCAGTAACAAGAGCAGACAACGTATTTGCGTTGTCGGAATAAATACTCCCTACATCTTCACCATTTTGTCTTGCTAAATTATCAGCGGTCATTGAAAAATTATTGCTATTACCAGATCCGTTAGAAGACATGTCAATAGTAGAAGAACTACTTTGAGAATCAGTACGGGTTTTAGTACCAACAGGATCGTCTATTTTTACATATTCGTAACCTGCAATGTTTCCATTGGCATCCATGACAGGACGTTGAGTATAGCCTCTACGATCTATACCTCTATTAGGAGAAACACCAGAACCAAGAGGTTCAGGAAATTTTATTGGTTTTCCCGTTGCATCAGTAGAAATAGGAAAATTAGGAGCATCTTGAGTAAGAAAATTACTTACACCTTCAACAGTGTCACTTAAAGGACCCTTAACGAAATTACTAATTGCTTTACCACCCGGACCAGCAAGAGGGGCACCAAAAAGAGTTAAAGGCTTGTTACGTTCTGCTTGTGCAAGAGCCTGTGCTTGTGCTTGTGCGAGAGCCTGAGCGCGAGCCTCATCTCTACGTAACTGATCGGCATAAGCCTTAAAAGGATCAGGTGGAGGATTCCATTGAGGAGACAAAACAACCCTAGCGGCACCGGAATTAGCCATAGCCCTTTGTCTCATAATGGAATCAGACATAGGAATTGCTTCGTTGCCTCTAAACGAAAAAACAGCCATTATCCCTCAAACTCCTCAAATAACGTTCGATGCAACAACTTAAAATCAGGATACTCTATAAGTAAAGCATCTAAGTCGTTCTGGTATGCGACACGAATAGGGGCTGAATCTGACCCACCAAGGGTCTTACTGGAATCACCAGAAGCCCTTCTTGCCTCAGTTAAAGCACTCTCCCGGTATTGCATAGCCAAATTGAAAGCCTTACCCGCTTCAGTTGCTTGTAGCGAGGGGGAATTTTTAGCGGCATCAGCAATTTTTTCGACACGATCAGTTGCAGTCATTGAGTTAAATTGCATCCCGGCTTTAGTTCCCTCATAGGATTCTTCTAATTCATTTCTTTTAGCGTCAGCCTGATCTGAAGAAATAAGGTCATTAGCCTCCATAAAATCTACACGTTGGCGTTGGACACGCAAAGCAAACATTACGTTTTCTTCTGTCACTTCCGTAACGTTTTTGAATGGTCGCTCGTTACGAGCAATTTTATCCAAAAATAGGCGAGAAGTAACATCGGTCGGGTCACCTTTAGGGAAGAAAAGGGAGAACTCGTCAGCGTAAGCAGCAGCAACTTTTTTGTTTTCATCACTATCAAAATACCATTGCATTGCTTGAGAAGAAGGGTATTGGGAGAAACCTTTTCTTTCACCTGTCACAGCAAACAAGGCTGCTGGGCCGTAGTCGGCAAGCATCTGTGATTTAGCCTCTAAAGTGTCACCGACAGATTCAGCCAAATACAGTTGATAAATGTTACTGAAAAACATGAACGAGTACGTCATACCTACTTGTTCCTTGTTTCCTTGAAAATTATCCTCACTTAGTGTCACCCCAAATTGTGTTGTTGGAGTAGCCGGGGATACGTTTTGGGCAAGCCCACCCAAAAGGGTGAACGTTGCTGCTAAAGATTGTGTGTCAGATTTTAGTTTTTCTATATCAAAAGCATCCGTTAAATCGTAATCCCCACTATTAACAAGTATTGCTTGAGCATCAACAACGTTTCTGTTTTTGTTAGAAGGAGCAAAAGGAGCAATAAAGTTTGACGCTACCCCACCAACAACAGGGAATGCACCGACACCAGCAATCATTTTACTAGCCCAAGCCGCAAAAATAGATTGAGTAATGTCACGAGAACCAAAAGGATCAATAATATTTCTAATGTTTTGTTTTAACGCACTGTCTGGTAGACCAGCATCAACAGCCATGTTCGCTATCACCGAAGAACCCGGCCAAATACTTTCTTGACCAACAGCAAGGTTCAAAGATTTAACGCCAGCCTCTAACTCTGTTGTTGGGGCACCAACATTAATACCGTTAAGTTTGTTCAAAAAGTTTGTTCCACTGTTAAACATTTTACCTCCAAGAGGCAAACCGAAAACACTATCCCCAAACGAGTTTTGGTAAAAGAAACCACCATTAGGGTCAGCATCCCACGGTGCATTACCGGGAGCGTAATCGTTATACATCCATGAAGTAAAAGGTGACTCGTACACTGCTTGAGAACCTTCTTGTTCTAAACCGTTAAAAACTTTCTGGGCTTTATAAATTTGGATGGGGTTACGGGAACCAAGTTTTGTCCATTGAACAGCAGTGTTTCCCCATGCTTGACCAAAAGGCCAAATGAGTCGTGTCGCTGCCCAAAAATTGTTTCTATTTGCTGCATCATAAAACATTCCTTGTACTTCTTTAGCAGCAAAATCCATAGCGAGACTATGTATCTCATCTAGTTTTAGTAACCCGTCTTGTCCTTCGCTTTTTGCTTTATTCAAAGCAGCCCAAGCAGGATGGTTAGTACCAATGTTGACAACTTTACCATCTGGAAGCATACGGTTTAGAGAACCAAGAGTTGTTTGCGCTGCCCTTAACGCCCGATCAACTTCTGCACCGTCAAGGCCGGGAGCAAGTTCAGCGATACGATCCCAGTACGCTAATTTGAATTCAGGTCCGACAGTGCCAAGGCGCTCAATTTTGTTAGCCACCCTAAAAAACGCATCAAAAGCAGAACCGATGGGGCTTCTGTTACCCATTTCTAGTTTTGCCCAAGGAACACGAACGTCAGCCTGTTCCATCCATGATGAAATCATTTCTTTCTTTTCAGGGTCATTGTAGAACCGTGTTTTTAAGGCACCTTGAAGTGTTTTAATTCTGTCTTTTAATTGGGGAATACTGTTAAGGGAAAAATCTAGGTCGTTACCCATCCATTTGCCGGTACGAATAAAATCTTCTAAAACAGGATCGTTTGCTGTAAACATTTTGACTCTGTTGTAAACACTATTTGGGGAATCAAAAATAAAATCTTGAGTTAAACCGGGTGAATCAAAAATTTGTTTATACGTTTCGTCGTAAGCAATAAGACGTTCACGAGTTTCAACAGCAATACGATCATTGCTAAGAAACCATCTAACAGCACTATCTTGGTGTTCTACCGCACTTGTTGTTTTAGCCCCCGGAAATCCGCCGACAGTAACACGGGCGAGAGCCGACCTGTGGAGAGTTATAAGTTCGTTTGCCCAACCAGCAGCAAAATTATCGGAATTAAAATTAATGTTTCGCCAACCATTCATTACTGAATCTTGATACACGCGGGGGTCTGCTAAAGAGTTTGATTGCCGCGTAACCGCGAAGTATGTTTCAACATGGTTAGCAAAAGCGGCAGCCTCATCGTTACCTACTTCAAATTTGGTTCCTAAAACAGTATTGTCATAGCGACCGAAAGATTTTTCGAGAAAACTTTTGTTTGTTCCTTTGGTTGCTAGTTTTCCAATAGTCATTCCAGTTAACGTAAATGGGTCGCTAAACACTGAGTGGTGCCCATTAAGAAACATTCGTATCTGCATTTCTGCGCTGTTTCTTAATACGTATGCGACACGGAAAACAAGAAGACTTGTTCTAAAGAAATCGTCGTAAATAGTTCGAGCAACGTCATATACTTTTTGGTTTGTTGGTAGCCGTGAAACTGCCCTACCTACCCGTCCGATTACTTGTCCCCATGCGTCAACGTTAGGAAGAGTAACAAACCCGTTGAGAAGTTCAGAAGTAAGTTGGATTGGTGGCATGGGAACTTTGTTTCCAGCATCGTCGCTGAATGACTTTACTTCAGCGTTGAAAGATAACCGTCTTGAGTTATCAACTTTTTCTCCAGTTCTACCACCAAGGAAAAGCCGTGTAGAATCAAACATGGCAGTTTTTAGTTCTTCTTTACGAGCCGTAGCCTTCACATTATTGTTTTTGTATAAACTACTGTTGTCAAGTGCGTTAGTAAACTTGATACCAATGTCCCCAAAAAGGTCTTTCAAAACATCAACGTTTTTTGCGGAGGAACCAAAAGTTCCATCATTTTTAATAACTTCACCAATGTACCTTTGAATGACTGCGTTAGGAAGTTTCGCGTACACGCCGTATCTGACAACAGAATCAATAACTTCATCTGCTTTATCAATCTGTACTTGGCGTGAACCGGGACGTATTGATTCCATTCTTTTTAATGCGCGAGCAACATTATTTTGGGATGTTCTAAACGTTTGTAAAGTTGTCATTCCGTCAGTGTCTACTGACCGTACACGAGCAGGAAGTGAACCTTTTTGTACGTCTACTCCAAGACGAGGGGCAAGAATTTTTAGTAAACCGTCTTGTCCTCCTCCTTCAATACTGTTAATGAGAACTGCTCTTACTGTTTCAGCGTTCCATTTTCCGTTTACGACTTGACTTATTTGCCCAAGAATACGGGGGTCAAGTGCATCAAAAGCCTCATTCCATTCTGGGGTTCCACGAACAAGACCCTTAAATTTTTCTTTATCCGTTTTACTAATAACGTTTGATAATACTTCTAGTGTTCGTGCCCGAAAACGAGACATTGGGCCTGTACCGAAAAGAAACGAACGCATTCCTTTAGGATCAACAGTTACACCACGGGAAGAGTTGTAACCGACACCTGCTTCGTATTGAAAGATTTGTTTCAAAGCGGATTCTGGGTTTTCAAAACCACGACCAATTCTAACCATTTCTTTTTCTAGTTCTATTTGTGCTGCACGAGAGTCTTCAACAGCGTTTATTCCTTCAGTTACACGAGTGTTGTTTGCGTTGATAGCAGAGTCTGATGCTTGACCAGAAAACTTTGCAAGATCATCAATGCTCATACTGTTTATTCCTACCCGCTGTGCAGTGACAGGTATGCTGTTAAGGAACTCATCAACGTTTTTACCAACACCGGCACCACCAGCAAGTTCAGCGTTACTAATAGCGGTAGAAGGCCATTTGTATGCTTCTACAGATGGGTGGTCCCCAAACCACATTCCATCTCTGGTTTTACGGTTAACGCCTTTAATAGCATCGAATCCTTCTGTTCTAATAAAGTCATCAAAGTAACCGTCAAGTCCTGTTCGTGCCATGAAAAGAAATAATTGTTGAACAGTTGTTTGACCGTTTTCTACTAAAGCGCGTAATGCAGGTAGTGGGTCTTCAATATTACGGATACGTGTAGCAACAACACCGGGTATTGAATCTAATTCGTCTGCCCCTACTTGAATGTTTTGTGGTTTCAAAGCGTCATTGTTTTCAAAAATGTCATCAATGTAGGAGAGTAGGTTACTGCCGAAAGTTGATGCGACTTCATTTTCTTTAAGAACAGCGTTTAGTGAAAGGTTTGCATCTAAAGGAACTGGGTCAGTTTTACCTGTCCAGTAAACAATAGAATCAATACCGTCAACTATCCCTCGTTGTGCAGGAAAAACACCACCTACCCATTCACCCGCTATGGTTGCACCGGCAGTATCAATTCCGTTAAGTTTTTCGTATGCTTGTGTTGCGGTGTCATCTAAAACCATTAATGCTGCGTCTTTGTCGGCGTTGTTAACAAACTTGGATTTTAACGGTTTTTTAGAAGCAACAGTAAAACGTTTCTCATAATGTTTAACTAACTGGTCAAAAGCGTCATCCCATGAAGGGTTTATTTCATCAACTGTAATGACACCAGATTTCCCTAGTTCACTCATTTTATCTTGCGAAGCATTCCACAAAGCAACATCTGATTCGTCCCATGAAGAAACAAGTTTATTAAAACGTTGAGTGCTGTAAATGGAACCGTTTCTTTGTTTTTTCATTAACGTGACATCTTTTACTTGTTGAAACAATTCAAGGGTACGTTGCATAGCCAGAGTGTTATCGGTAGCGGAACCTTGTGCTTTTCCTGCACGATTAACAACAGATTCAGCCCTTCGAACGTCACGCACCCGTTTTTCAAGTACCGATACGGATGGTGTCGCTTTTTCTGACGCAAAACTTGCTGCTTGGGCGTTACGTAGTTCTTTAACCATTGTTGCTTGTTGTGCAGGATCAAGGTCAGCCCAGTCTTCTAGGTTCATTTGCCTACCAAAAAGAAGACCTCCTTCTTGTGAGGCACCTTTATTCCATTCACCTAACAGGTTCCGTACTTCTCTGTTTTGGGTTCCTAAGTCTGCTCGCGCTTCCCTAGCAGCCTTACCAACAAGAACTTTACCACCGCTAAGACCTTGGGCGCTTTTAGAAATAACACCAAACTTTGAACCCCAAATAGTAGGGTCACCGGCTATGACAGCAACCGCGTCAATGAAACCTGAAACGAAATTGTATCCAGTGGAATCAATACCAATCGTTGTTGCTGCGATACCTCTGCCGGGAGTCCAACCAACAATTTCACCGTCAGCCATTTCCATGCCCCACGTTTTAATAACTGATTCTCTTTGTTTTGTGCCAATAACAGAATCAGGGTCAGTGAACCATCCGGCACCACTATACAAATCGTTATCCACAGCAATTTTTGTGAGTATTTCTTTGTTCACTCGTTGCATTTGTTCTGGTGCCGTGGTTTGTAATGTTTGTAGTTCTACCGTGTAACGTGTGTCTTCGGTAAGTAGTTTTTCGGCTTCGTCAAGATCAAGTCCTGCTTGCATTGATGTGTAGGCAGGGTTAAGTGGGTTCAAGAGGTTTTCTGGGTTGTCTTGTGCTGCTAGTAGTGTTTGACCAAAATCTGTTTGTTCCCAAGGATTTTGAAAACTGTCATCGTCAACAACAAAACCGTCAAGGACGGCGGCTAATGGTGGGGCTACTGTGGAAACACCGTACAGTGCTGCTTGACCAATTTTTTCCCCGAATGATTTGTCAGCGTTTTCTTCATCAAAAAATTGGGCGAGCATTCCTCGCGCTCCACCTTGAAGTGCTTGCATAGGCATTTGGACAGCGGAGAAAGCGTTACGGGCAACGTATTCAACTGGGGTCCAAAAATCTGTTCCGTCATCATCAAGACTGTTTGCTGCTATTGCTGTTGTGTTAGATTGGTTTGAGAGTTGCGCGTCACTGTTAAGAAGACCACGTACCGCTTCACTGTCTTCAGATAGTCCTGATTGTGCTAATGCCCATATTGTTCCGGGTGAATTAGTGTGACCGTATTTACTGAGTAGGGTTTGAAAGTAGTCTAGGGATTGTTTTTGTCGTGGTTGGCTTAATAGTTCTATGGATGCTTTTACTTGGTTTATTTGGTTGACTGCGTAGTCCATTGGGTCGGCGCGTGGGCCGTTGAAGTAAAAAGAGTTAGCAAATTTTTGTGACAAAACTATTGGTTTTTTTGTGCTGATAGGTAAACGTTTCCTTGGGGGTGTTTGCGTGAATCCTTGTTGTTTTTTTTGTTCTCCAAGGCCAGCGTATTGGCCGCGAACGGAAGCCCCAGTTGTGTCTTGTATGAGTTCTTCATCAAAAGAAGCGGTCATTAGAAACCTTCTGAATCAATTTTGGCAAGTAAACGAATAAGGTCAGGGTTGTTGGGTGAGATTGCGATAAGTGATTGGACTGCTACCCGTACAGGGTTGCTTCCACCGGGGGGCATAGGTCCTAATGCTTCAATACCGCCACCCATACCTGCCATGAGTCCGGTGGTGACTGGTTCGTCGGGTCGCATTGTTGGGGCACCTAGATTGGATACTTGATCTGCATTAATGAAAGATGGGGGTGCTTGTTGTTGGGGTGCTTGTTGTGGTTTTTGCATTCCACCGGAGGCAGCGTTTCCTTGGGAGTAGTCCATTCCAAGGTCGGTTCGGTTTAAGTATCCTTTTCCGGGTGTTCCTTTTCGTGCCCCACCTCTAGGCATTATCTTCCTCCCATTTGTGGTACGGGTTGTCCTGCTGTTTCTGGTCGTCGTAGGGAACTGAGTAACGCTCCTAAGTCATCTGTTCCTTGTCCTGCACCGGGTATGGGTGAGGATGGTGCTTGTGCAGCGTTAGGTCCACCCATTGCTGCTGCCATTGCTGGTGCCATCATTTGGTCGGGTGTCATTGCTTGTTGGTTTTGTTGTTCTGCTTGTTGTTCTTCTTGTAGTTTTTGTTGTTCTTTTAATGCGTCTTGGGTGGCTTTGTTTAATGCTTCCGCTAATTCCATGCGGTCGTTGGATACGAGTGTCATTATTTTTGCTAACACGAGTGGGGGTATAGCCCCTGTTGCTGCTTGTTGTTGTAACCCGGATACGAGTGCTTGTTCTAGTCCTTCAGCAATAATTTGGTCGTGTTCGGTTTCAGAGTTGTCAATGAATGGGTCTAGGGCTGCTGCGGTTCGTTTTGACATGATACCTAAACCAACTCGTTGACCTAAACCAATAATGAGACTGTTTACGTCGGTTCCTGTTGCCGGGTAGGACACGACATGGTTTTTGTCTTGGAATACTTTGTTGGCAGTGTAAGTGACGGCTTTCGTGTTGTTACCTGTTCCTACATAAATTGTTGTTGGGTTGTTTCCGTTGTTGGCTTTAGCAAGACTAATAGCAATTTTGTCTTCTTCTGTTATTGCGTAAGCGAATGTTTCTTGTGCTTCTGCTACAGGGAAATCTATTACTGCGGAGAGAACTGCGTCTCCTCGTCGCCCTGTTCTAATGTTGCTTCCTGATTCTCCACCAAACTCTGGCGGAATGCCAGCAGTAACTCTTTGGTTTCGTTCGAGACGGTCAATGGTTGGGTTTGTGAGGTATCCGGGTTGTGACTGTATTTCACGTATGTCTCCTCCTGCAATAACGTTGACCATTCCTGATCTTCCGTCGTGTGGGCCGTCAAGGAAACGTCCTACTTCTCCGGGTCGTGAAACAATGTATGTGTCGGGGAAGATACCTTTTTCGACAGCGATTGTTTCTAACGCCATGAGTCGTGCTTGCTGGTAGTACATGCCGATCATGTTGTCGAATTGTCCTGCTGCACCGTCTAGCGTTATTCTCATGGGGACTGTTGCACATATTTCGTTTCCCATGTTGGGAATGAATTCTAGGACGGTTCCTTTCATGCTTTTGCTGCCTTCAAACATCATTTGTTCGTAGGGGTCTGTGGTGGAGTATGAGGTGAGTAGGAGTTGTGTCCCGTAAATGTCTACGTATTCTATGAGGAGCATGGATGCGTCTTGTGACATGTCGTACCGGCCAGTGACGGTTGTTATTTGGTTCTGGTATCCCATTGATCGTAGCCACGCTACTGATCTGCGGTACGCAAAAATTACGTCGGTGGGGGTTACTTGACCGGCGGTAATGTCTACGGAGGGGAATGTTTCTAAGGGGTGGCGTACATGCCATGTGGGTGTGTTGTTTTTGTAGTTCCATCTGACAACGACGGGTGACATTCCGTAGGCGATAAGGTGTCGGGCGCGTTGTTTCATTTTCATCATTAAACGGTCTTCTTGCCACCACCCTCCAACTACGCGACCTGCCATCATTGCGCGTCGGCGTTCTTCACGGTTATCGTTTTTGTTAGCAAACGTGACGGTTGGGGTGACGGATGCGATTCGTCCCGCCATTTGGTCTACTCCTTGTGCGAGTAGGTTGGGGATGGAGGGTGACTCGTTGCGTTCCATTTCGGGTAAGGGAATGTCAGCGGAACCGTTGTAGATCGCTTGGACGGTTCGGATACGTGACTGTAAAGGGGCATAGTAGTTGATTCTTTGCTTATACAAGCCAAGTATTTCTTCGACGCTTTTCATGCAATACCTCGCTGCCGGTAACCAAGCCACATGGGTCTTCCCATTTGATACATTCCGCTTCTACGTGGAGTGTAGTGGTTTTCTACCCCAAGTTTACCGAACCACGTGGACATTATCAGGTCGGTTGTGTCGTGGTCAGGGTAGCGGGTTGCTTCATCTATCAAATGTTGGCCTCGCTGCCGGGAAGGAATGTCGGACCACGGGATACGTATTTTGCCTTGACGGAACAGGTCACCGATTGATTCTAACCCATATTTGGGGTCTTGTTTGTTGATTGTTGTGGTGTGGGGTACGAACGATACCCCGGTCATTGCTGCCCACCGTTGAACGTGTGGTTGGGAAAGGAGCCAGCGTTGCGCTGCGTTTACTTCAACAATAACGTGGGATATGGGTGCCCCTAAATCGTTAGATCTGTTCCACAGTTCATCTATCAGGCCACTGAATTGCATGTCATCGAAGTCTAGGGACAGGAATTGTTCAGGGTTTAACCGGCGTTTATGCAAATCAATGATGTATCTGCGGTCCGTTTCCGGGTCGTATATCCACCAAATGATGCCCCACCATTCGGTAGGGGACGGGTCAACGGTAATGAATGACCATCCGTTTCCTTCCATAAGGTTCATGGGGACTTCGAGGAGGGAACGTTCCCTGTCTAAACATCCGGGGGACGGGTATCCTTCAGCATCCACACCGCCAGTTATCCACATTGGGTCAACGAGGCCACCAACAAGGTCACCGTCTTCCTGCTGATACATGACAGCGAACGTTCGAGGGTTGTTGTGTTTGATTGTTTCAAGTTCTTTCCACGGTAACCTGTGCGAATCTAGTAGGCATCCTTCCGGCCACGGTTTCACATCCGTGTGTTCCCCCGTACACAAGTCTTCGTCGTGGGCTTTGAACACTACGTGACGGTATTTGTGTTTCTCGTCAAGGGTTCTTTTATCTAAACAGTAACGGTACAAGTCATCGTGGGCGATCCTTTGTCCTTGTAAAAGAATCATCCCTCCCGGTTCAAGGCGGGTTTCAGCCTCAGAGTCCCACCATTCTTTCAAGATTTGTTTTGATTCCATTGTTTTAGTGTTTTTCCGGTCAACAAGGTCATCCCAAATAACAAGATCAAACCGGCCACCAAGGAAACCCGAATCTTGACCCCACGCCGACACTGTAGGTTCTTTGTCATCTAAACCCACCCCGTCAAGTTGGCGAACAACAAGTGCTTCCGCCCTCCACAAATCTGTTCTACCTTCAGGTTTGAACGCACCAAAATCGTCCTGCAAACACGCAACCGCATCAAAAGCAATCTTTTTCGTTAAAGAATCAGCGTCGGCACGTAAAGGAGCATCACGTTCAAGAGACTTTTTTATTCGACCCGCATACATTCGTGCCTGACGCTCCGTACGGGAACCAATCTGGATACGCACACTCCTATCCTGAGCAATAATCCAGCAAGGAATATCGTGAGTAAACAACGTAGACTTACCCGAACCCGGAGGCTCATTCATCACCACATACTCCCGGTCATCAGAATCAAGAAGACGCATAATCTCGTACGCCGCCCTCTCCTGCCACGGGGTACTCTTCCGACCAAAATACCGCAACCGAAAAAAAGCAAAATCCGTCAAAGCCCGCTGCGCCTCCACCGACAACGGTTGAGCAACAACCACCCCATCAACCATGCTCACACCCAAAACAGCAGCAGCCTCCAACCCACCCGAACCCGGATCGCCACGCTCAAAACGGTACGCAGAAGAAGCAGACAACTTCACCCTACGAGCAGCAGCCTCCACCCCAACACCACTATTACGGGCAACAAAATACTTACCCCACCGATCAACATCACCCTTCCTCACGCAATCTCCTCCAAAGGATCAACCACACACACAACCCCAACCCTACCCGCAGGCTTAACCCCAGCCAACAAAATAGCATCCCAATCAACACCACCAGAAGAAGAACCCCCACCCCCAACCAAACCCTCCAACAACCCAACAATCACAGAAGTCACCGACCTACCCTCAGCAACAGCCACACCCCGCACCAACTCCCACAAACCAACATCACACACAAAAGAAACCTGCCGCCTACCAACCCGATAATCATTCCTCACACAAAAACAATAACACACAACGTAGTGGAGCAACCCAAACCATGTAGTGGAGCATGTAGTGGAGGAAGACAGAAACCACACCCCAACATACATCATGTACGGGGGGGTGGGGTGGCTAGGCATGGGTGGGTCATAGGGGGTAGGTGGTGTTTTCGTGAGGGAATGGGGGGCACGGTCGTGCTTTTGCGTAGTCTTGGGGGTTAGGTGTGGTGGGTTGGTTCTTTTGGGGGTTGGGGGTTGTGTTGTGTTGTGTAGGTTCTCTGTATCGGGTTGGGTTGTGCGCTATGGGTTGGGATAACCTTGTGAGTGTTATGGGGATTCTGTCTACTTAGTAGACAAGACTTGAGCCCTATATACACAAGGTTGATTTGCTGATAGGTTGTACTCAGTGGGCGCAACA
>Ga0209390_10005574_pt1 | contig 17661 bp, 12 predicted proteins | sample BON01_FD_187212 | JGI IMG/M metagenome (GOLD analysis project Ga0209390, IMG submission 187212) | Freshwater microbial communities from Lake Bonney liftoff mats and glacier meltwater in Antarctica - BON-01 (SPAdes) (version 2) | ecosystem: Environmental > Aquatic > Freshwater > Ice > Glacier...
GATAACATCATCGCGTGGCCCCACCAAAAGCACGCGCTTCCAGCCCCGCGATCAGCTCGCGCAGCGTAGCCCGTGCGATGAAGAGTGGCAGACGGCGTTCGTCAATGCAAACGTCCGGGATGGGACAGGTAGTGTCCAGATCATTTTTTGACCATATGTTACCAAACATAGCATTTTCAATAGTTTAAGCCAAGTATGTGTTTTCTGCCGCAACCCAGATTTCAATACGAGTGGTGTTATCTCTCGCAGGGTGTGGCTTCACATTAGAAACTGCCATCACATGGTGCAAGGTTGGGAAACGCCTGAGCAAAAACAAGGGGCTTGCAGCAGTCAATATGCCCCGTTAATACTAGTCTTTTGATCACATCTATCAGCCGAAATCAGTTGGATTTTTCTTCTTAACCCATTGATATCGTTACGGTGAAAAACGAGATGGTTGGATGAATTCTCCAGCATTTTCAACGATCTTGATCGGTCTCCAAAACCGAGGGTCGTGGGTTCGAGTCCCCCAACTCCTGCCAGCCTTTGCAATAACTTAGATGAAATCGCTACCTAACATGACCGTCCAGTTGGGAGTTTTTGTTCCGGGCTCAAACATTTCCCGCTTCTTTAACGACGATTCTGCCATCCGTGGATCGCGGTAAAAATAGTGCGTATCGCGGATTTTGGCGACGTGTTTTAGGCTATGCCCAGTGAGGCTTGCGATCTCGGTATTGGTGCATCCGCTGAGGGCAAAGCGGTGGCATCGGTGACTGCCAAAAAGCCGGCGCCGGTGGTGGATAAACGGCCGGGTGGGCGGGGCGGGCGTGCTGCGGGCTTGAAACCTTGTGCGCAAACGGCTATCTGGCTGCAATAAGCTCAAGTTTCAGTCAGGACGCAATCATGGCAAACGCCAACCCTCTTCAGTTCATCCAACAAGTGCGGAGCGAAGTTTCCAAGGTTGTTTGGCCAAACCGCCGTGAGGTGGTTTTGACCACTATCATGGTGTTTATCATGGCCGCCCTGACCGCGACCTTTTTCTCACTGGTCGATTTGGGCATTCGTACAGGCCTAAGCGTGGTTATCAATAGCTTCGGCTGAAAGCGGCCCGATTTGGCCTTACCCCCTTGAAATAATGAGGGTGGGGCTGTATTCGGGCATTCAATCAGGAACAAAAACGCGCGGCGATTCGGTCCGCGCGTTGTTTTTTGTTCTACGTGGGGTGGCTCGATCCGCCCTAAAGTCAAAGAATTACCGAGGCTTAGGCCTTGGATCAGATAGGTGAAGCAGGCATGGCGAAGCGTTGGTATTCGGTGAGCGTTCTCTCAAACTTTGAGAAGAAGATTGCCGAGCAGATCAGAACCTCCGTCATTGAGGCTGGGCTTGAGGATGAGATCGAAGAAGTTCTGGTCCCGACCGAGGAAGTGCTGGAAGTGCGGCGTGGCAAGAAAGTGACGTCTGAACGTCGCTTTATGCCCGGCTATGTGCTGGTTCGCATGGAAATGTCGAACAAGGGTTACCACCTGATTTCGTCGATCAACCGTGTGACGGGGTTCTTGGGGCCGCAAGGCAAGCCAATGCCGATGCGCGACGAAGAAGTGAATGCCATTCTGAACCGTGTTGAAGAGGGCGAAGCCGCCCCACGCAACCTGATCCGCTTTGAGATTGGCGAGCAAGTCAATGTGACCGACGGGCCGTTTGAAGGCTTTTCCGGCATGGTGGAAGACGTTGATGACGAGCATAGCCGCCTGAAGGTGACTGTCTCGATCTTTGGCCGGGCGACCCCGGTCGAATTGGAATTCACACAGGTTATGAAAACCGCCTGACGTGATCTCGTGGGAGGCGCGCGTTTGGGGCAACCCTTGCGCAGACCGAACCACTAAACCATGCGTCCCAAGGTGGGGCGCGGTGATAAAAGGAGAGGCCACATGGCCAAGAAGATTATTGGGCAGCTGAAGCTGCAAGTTAAGGCGGGGCAAGCCAACCCATCCCCACCCGTTGGTCCAGCTTTGGGTCAGCGCGGCCTGAACATCATGGCGTTCGTCAAAGAATTCAACGCCAAGACCGCTGATATGGAACCCGGCACACCAACGCCGACCATCATCACCTATTACCAGGACAAGTCGTTCAGCCTGGAAACCAAGACTGCGCCAGCATCTTTCATGCTGAAAAAAGCGGCTGGTCTGCCACCTGTTGGCAAGCGTAACCGCGCCAAGGGTTCGGTTAAGCCGGGCCGCGAAGTGGCGGGAACTGTGACTGTAGCGCAGATCAAGGCGATTGCAGAAGCCAAGATGAAAGATCTGAACGCCGTCGATATCGAAGGCGCAATGCAGATCATCCTTGGGTCGGCCCGCTCTTGCGGTATCGAGGTGAAAGGATAAGTCATGGCAAAGTTTGGAAAACGGACGCGCTCGGCGCGGGAAGCCTTTGCTGGCAAAGATCTGATCGCACTTGATGAGGCGGTTGCACTGATCAAAGCGAACGCAAAGTCCAAGTTCGATGAGACACTGGAAATCGCGATGAACCTGGGTGTTGACCCACGTCACGCAGACCAGATGGTACGTGGCGTTGTAACTTTGCCAAACGGCACGGGCAAAACGGTGCGTGTGGCTGTGTTTGCACGCGGTCCGAAGGCGGATGAGGCAACGGCTGCTGGTGCAGATATCGTTGGCGCAGAAGACCTGATGGAAGCCATCCAAGCCGGCAAGATTGATTTTGATCGTTGCATCGCAACCCCAGACATGATGCCGCTGGTCGGCCGTTTGGGCAAAATCCTTGGCCCACGCAACCTGATGCCAAACCCAAAAGTGGGTACGGTTACGATGGATGTGGCCGGCGCTGTTGGTAATGCCAAAGGCGGCGAAGTGCAGTTCAAGGTTGAAAAGGCTGGCGTTATTCATGCGGGTATCGGCAAGGCCTCGTTCGACGCGGCCAAGCTGGCCGAAAATGTGCGGGCCTTTGTTGACGCAGTGACACGCGCCCGCCCAGCAGGCGCCAAGGGTACCTATTTGAAGAAGATTTCGCTGTCTTCGACAATGGGCCCAGGGATTGCTGTGGATTTGGCTTCGGCTGCGGCCAAGTAAATTTGGGTGGTGGGGTATACCCGCCGCCTAACAAGAATTCCGGACCCTTTGGGGAAAGGATGGCGGGGCCACCAAATGGCCCTGTCCTGTCCGAGACGGTGGGGGGGCATCTGCCCATAATCTTCCTGCCTGAGATGGGAATCGAGACAAATTTCCGAGGATTTCCTCGGGTGATCTGGCCTCGGGACCCGTAAAGGACCCGAATGCCCCTTTTTCGAAAGGGGCTAATATGAGCCGGGAGGAAACTCCCAAACTTGGAGTGAAACTGTGGATAGAGCACAAAAAGAGAAAGTGGTCGAGGAACTCGGCCAAATCTTTGAACGCTCTGGCGTCGTAGTGGTTGCCCACTATGCCGGGATCACGGTTGCACAGATGCAGGACCTTCGCGCCAAAATGCGTGACGTTGGTGGTTCTGTACGCGTTGCCAAGAACAAGCTCGCCAAGATCGCCCTAGACGGAAAGCCTTCTGCAAAGATCGCCGACCTGCTTACGGGTATGACAGTGATGGCCTATTCCGATGACCCAGTCGCAGCTGCGAAGGTCGCGGACGAGTATGCCAAGAAGAACGAAAAGTTCGTTATTCTTGGTGGTGCTATGGGCGACACATTGTTGGATCCTGCCGGTGTGAAAGCCGTCGCTGCTCTGCCGTCGCGTGAGGAGCTTATTGCTTCGATCGTTGGCTGTATCGTTGCGCCTGCATCGAACATCGCTGGGGCCATTGGCGCGCCTGCTTCGAACATCGCCGGCATCTTGTCCACGATTGAGGACAAGGCTGCCGCCTGAGCAATCTAATGATCCGGCGTGGTGGTTAGTACCGACGTTGGAACCCAACTTTAATGAACGGAACAGAAAATGGCTGATCTGAAAAAACTCGCCGAAGAAATCGTGGGTCTTACCCTTCTTCAGGCACAAGAACTGAAAACCATCCTCAAGGACGAGTATGGTATTGAGCCCGCTGCTGGCGGCGCTGTCATGATGGCTGGCCCTGCTGCGGCTGCTGAAGCTGCTGAAGAGCAGACTGAATTTGATGTTGTTCTGACCGATGCCGGCCCGAACAAAATCAACGTCATCAAAGAAGTGCGCGGCATCACCGGTCTTGGTCTGAAAGAAGCCAAGGACCTGGTTGAAGCTGGCGGCAAAGTAAAAGAAGGCGTTTCCAAAGCTGACGGCGAAGGCTTCAAAAAGAAGCTGGAAGAAGCTGGCGCGAAAGTAGAACTGAAGTAATTCAGTTTGGTGTCGTTCGCGGCATCGCCTTAAATTTACGGCTGGGTGCGAAGTATTTCGCGCCCAGCCATCTGCGTCTTACGATGTGTCTTGGTGGGGATTTGACCCCAAACCCCTTCCAAGGTGCATTGTCCAAGTTCGGGAGCCTTCCGGTGGGACGGAAGGCATGAATAGAACCGACAATCCCTCTATCGCCAAGCGGCGTATGCTCGTGGCCCGACGAGCCTGCGCCGGCGAAAACGATGAAAGGTGACTATGAGCATGGCTCAGAGCTACGTAGGTCAAAAGCGAATCCGCCGTTATTTTGGTAAAATCCGTGAAGTCTTGGAGATGCCGAACCTGATTGAGGTTCAGAAATCTTCTTATGACTTGTTCCTGAAATCGGGCGAAGGCCCGAAGCCCACCGATGGTGATGGTATTCAGGGCGTTTTCCAATCGGTGTTTCCGATCAAGGATTTCAACGAAACCGCTGTTTTGGAGTTCGTGAAATACGAGCTTGAAAAGCCCAAATATGATGTCGATGAGTGCCAATCGCGCGACATGACATACGCCGCACCGCTGAAGGTGACGCTGCGTTTGATCGTGTTTGATGTCGATGAAGATACCGGCGCGCGCTCGGTAAAGGACATCAAGGAACAAGACGTATTCATGGGCGACATGCCTTTGATGACGCATAACGGCACGTTCGTTGTGAACGGCACCGAGCGTGTGATCGTGTCCCAGATGCACCGCTCACCCGGCGTGTTCTTTGATCACGACAAGGGCAAGACACACTCCTCGGGCAAGCTGCTGTTTGCTTGCCGGATCATCCCCTATCGCGGGTCTTGGTTGGACTTTGAGTTTGACGCCAAGGACATCGTGTTCGCGCGCATCGACCGCCGCCGCAAACTGCCGGTGACGACGCTACTTTATGCGCTTGGCATGGGCCAAGAGCAGATTATGGACGCGTATTACAATACGGTCAGCTACAAGTACCTGAAAAATAAGGGCTGGGTTACCAAGTTCTTCCCCGAGCGCGTGCGTGGCACCCGCCCGACCTATGACATCGTAGACGCGGCGACCGGCGAAGTGCTGTGTAAAGCCGGTGAAAAGATGACACCGCGGATGGTCAAGCAGATCATCGACGAGGGTAAGGTTAAGGAACTGTTGCTGCCCTACGATCAGATCGTTGGCAAATACGTGGCCAAGGATATCATCAACGAAGAAACTGGCGAGATTTGGGTCGAAGCTGGCGACGAGTTGACGATGGAGTACGACAAGGACGGCGAAGTGAAGGGCGGAAGCCTGAAGGTTCTGCTGGACCAAGGCATTACCGATGTACCGGTTCTGGACATCGATAACGTCAATGTCGGTCCCTATATCCGCAACACGATGGCCGCCGATAAGAACATGGGCCGCGACACAGCGCTTATGGATATCTACCGCGTTATGCGCCCAGGTGAGCCGCCGACTGTTGAGGCTGCGTCGAACCTGTTCGACACGCTGTTCTTTGATAGCGAGCGTTATGACCTGTCGGCCGTTGGCCGCGTGAAAATGAACATGCGTTTGGATCTGGGTCGACCAGACACCCAGCGCACGTTGGACCGCGCCGATATTGTGGCCTGTATCAAAGCCTTGACCGAACTCCGCGATGGCAAAGGCGAGATTGATGATATTGACCACCTCGGCAACCGCCGCGTGCGGTCGGTTGGCGAATTGATGGAAAACCAGTATCGCGTGGGCTTGCTGCGTATGGAGCGCGCGATCAAGGAACGTATGTCCTCGGTTGAAATCGACACGATCATGCCGCAAGACCTGATCAACGCCAAGCCAGCTGCGGCTGCGGTGCGGGAATTCTTTGGCTCCAGCCAGCTGTCGCAGTTTATGGACCAAACGAATCCATTGTCCGAAGTCACCCACAAGCGTCGTCTTTCTGCACTGGGGCCAGGCGGTTTGACACGGGAACGCGCGGGCTTTGAAGTGCGCGACGTTCACCCGACCCACTATGGCCGGATGTGCCCGATTGAAACGCCAGAAGGTCAGAACATTGGCCTGATCAACTCGCTCGCCACCTTTGCGCGGGTGAACAAGTATGGCTTTATCGAAACACCCTACCGCAAGGTTATTGACGGCAAGGTGACCGACGAAGTCGTTTACATGTCGGCAACCGAGGAAATGCGGCACACAGTTGCGCAGGCGAACGCGCAGTTGGATGATGAAGGGCGCTTTGTGAATGATCTGGTTTCCACACGGAAATCGGGTGAATTCATGCTGAACCCATCAGAGGCCGTTGACCTGATCGACGTTAGCCCGAAGCAGTTGGTTTCGGTTGCGGCGTCCTTGATTCCGTTCCTTGAAAACGACGATGCGAACCGCGCGTTGATGGGTTCGAACATGATGCGCCAGGCCGTGCCTTTGGTCAAATCCGATGCGCCGTATGTGGGCACCGGGATTGAAGGCATTGTTGCGCGTGACAGTGGTGCGGCCATTATGGCCCGCCGCGCAGGTATCATCGACCAGGTTGATGCGGCTCGTATCGTTGTGCGTGCGACCGAAATGATGGAACCGGGTGAGCCGGGCGTGGACATCTACCGTCTGCGCAAGTTCAAGCGGTCGAACCAATCGTCTTGCATCAACCAACGTCCGCTGGTGAAGGTGGGCGATACGGTGACGCGCGACGAAGTGATTGCCGATGGTCCTTGCACCGATATGGGTGAATTGGCTGTTGGCCGGAACGTGATCGTCGCGTTTATGCCTTGGAATGGCTACAATTACGAAGACTCTATCCTGATTTCTGAGCGTATTCTGAAAGACGACGTGTTCACCTCGATCCATATCGACGAATATGAAGTTGCGGCACGCGATACGAAACTGGGGCCAGAGGAAATTACCCGCGACATCCCGAACGTTGGCGAAGAAGCCCTGCGTAACTTGGATGAAGCTGGGATCGTTTACATCGGTGCCGAAGTGCAGCCGGGTGATATTTTGGTGGGTAAGATCACGCCAAAAGGCGAAAGCCCGATGACGCCCGAAGAAAAACTGCTGCGCGCCATCTTTGGTGAAAAGGCGTCGGATGTGCGTGACACATCCTTGCGTCTGCCACCGGGTGCGTTTGGCACGATCGTTGAAGTGCGTGTGTTCAACCGTCATGGTGTGGACAAAGACGAGCGTGCTTTGCAGATCGAGCGTGAAGAGGTTGAACGCCTTGCACGCGACCGGGATGACGAACTGGTCATTTTGGAACGCAACATTTATGCGCGTCTTAAAACTCTGATCATGGGCAAAACTGCTGTTAAGGGGCCGAAAGGCATCAAAGCAGGGTCGACCATTGATGAGGAACTGCTTGGCACGCTGAGCCGTGGCCAGTGGTGGCAGTTGGCGCTGGGTGAAGAGGCCGAGGCGAAAGACGTCGAAGCCCTGCACGACCAGTATGAGGCGCAAAAGCGTGCCTTGGATCACCGTTTTGACGACAAGGTCGAAAAAGTGCGCCGTGGTGATGACTTGCCTCCGGGTGTCATGAAGATGGTCAAAGTGTTCGTGGCGGTAAAGCGCAAGCTGCAGCCGGGCGACAAAATGGCTGGTCGTCACGGCAACAAAGGTGTGGTTTCGCGCGTTGTTCCAATGGAAGACATGCCGTTCCTTGCTGATGGGACGACTGTGGATATCTGTTTGAATCCACTCGGCGTGCCATCGCGGATGAACGTTGGTCAGATTCTGGAAACCCACATGGGTTGGGCCGCACGCGGCTTTGGGATCAAGATTGACGAAGCTTTGTCCGAATATCGCCGCTCGGGCGATATGACCCCGGTGCGCGATGCGGTGCGTCTGGCTTACGGCGATGAGACGTATGAGGCGGCGTTTGCCCATCAGGACGAGGATACGTTCCTTGAACTGGCAGGCAATGTGACCGGCGGTGTGCCGATTGCAACGCCAGTCTTTGACGGTGCCAAAGAGGCGGATATCAACGACGCGTTGAAGCGGGCAGGGTTCGCAGAATCCGGTCAGTCCATCGTGTTTGATGGCCGCTCGGGTGAGCAGTTCGCGCGCCCTGTGACCGTTGGCGTCAAGTACTTGCTGAAGCTGCACCACCTTGTGGATGACAAGCTGCACGCACGTTCTACCGGCCCATACTCGCTTGTGACCCAGCAGCCGCTGGGTGGTAAGGCGCAGTTTGGTGGTCAGCGTCTGGGTGAAATGGAGGTCTGGGCACTGGAGGCTTATGGCGCTGCATACACCTTGCAAGAGATGCTGACTGTAAAGTCGGATGACGTGGCGGGCCGGACCAAAATGTACGAGAGCATCGTGAAGGGCGAAGATAGCTTTGAGGCCGGCGTGCCTGAAAGCTTCAACGTTCTGGTGAAGGAAGTACGTGGCCTCGGCCTGAATATGGAACTCCTGGATGCGGAGGAAGAGTGACGGAGTGGTGGGGTAACACCTCACCCGATGCCGTCTAACGGTTGGGTTTCGGCCCAACCAAAATCTTCCCCCGCCGCCCCCATTCAAGGATGTGAAAATGAACCAGGAACTTTCGACCAACCCGTTTAACCCGGTTGCCCCGGTCAAAACCTTTGATGAGATCAAGATCTCTCTGGCCTCGCCAGAGCGGATTTTGAGCTGGTCTTATGGTGAGATCAAAAAGCCGGAAACCATCAACTACCGTACGTTCAAGCCTGAGCGGGACGGTCTGTTCTGCGCGCGTATCTTTGGCCCGATCAAAGATTACGAATGTCTGTGCGGCAAATATAAGCGCATGAAATATCGCGGCGTTGTCTGCGAAAAATGTGGCGTTGAAGTCACGCTGCAAAAAGTGCGCCGTGAGCGGATGGGCCACATCGAATTGGCTGCACCCGTGGCCCACATTTGGTTTTTGAAGTCGCTGCCAAGCCGTATTGGCCTGATGCTGGATACCACGCTGCGGGATCTGGAACGTATTCTGTACTTTGAAAACTATGTGGTGATTGAGCCGGGTCTGACCGACCTGACCTATGGCCAGTTGATGACCGAAGAAGACTATCTTGACGCGCAAGACCTTTATGGTGCGGATGCGTTTACCGCCAATATCGGTGCTGAAGCGATCCGTGAAATGCTGGCCGCGATCGACCTTGAGGCGACCGCCGAACAGCTGCGCGAAGAGCTGAAAGAAGCCACCGGTGAATTGAAGCCGAAAAAGATCATCAAGCGTTTGAAGATCGTTGAGTCGTTCCTTGAGTCGGGTAACCGGCCTGAGTGGATGGTTTTGACAGTGCTTCCAGTGATCCCACCAGAACTGCGCCCCTTGGTGCCGCTGGATGGTGGCCGTTTTGCGACTTCTGATCTGAACGATCTTTACCGCCGCGTGATCAACCGGAATAACCGTTTGAAGCGTCTGATCGAACTTCGTGCGCCCGATATCATCGTGCGTAACGAAAAGCGGATGTTGCAGGAATCGGTTGATGCGTTGTTTGACAACGGCCGTCGCGGACGCGTGATCACAGGCACCAACAAGCGCCCGCTGAAATCGCTGTCGGACATGCTGAAGGGTAAGCAAGGCCGCTTCCGTCAGAACCTTTTGGGTAAGCGCGTCGATTTCTCGGGTCGTTCGGTTATTGTGACCGGCCCGGAATTGAAGCTGCACCAGTGCGGTCTGCCGAAGAAGATGGCGTTGGAGCTGTTCAAGCCGTTCATCTACAGCCGCTTGGAAGCCAAGGGTCTGTCCTCGACCGTTAAGCAAGCGAAGAAGCTGGTCGAAAAAGAGCGTCCCGAAGTGTGGGATATCTTGGACGAGGTTATCCGCGAACACCCGGTTCTGTTGAACCGCGCGCCGACCTTGCACCGTTTGGGCATCCAAGCGTTTGAACCGATCTTGATCGAAGGTAAGGCTATTCAGCTGCACCCGCTGGTCTGTTCGGCGTTTAACGCTGACTTTGATGGTGACCAGATGGCGGTACACGTGCCGCTGTCGCTTGAAGCACAGTTGGAAGCGCGCGTCTTGATGATGTCGACCAACAACGTGCTTTCGCCTGCAAACGGTGCGCCGATTATCGTGCCTTCGCAGGATATGGTCTTGGGTCTGTATTATTCCACCATGCAGCGGAAGGGCATGGTTGGTGAAGGCATGGCCTTTGCCGATGTGACCGAGGTGGAACACGCACTGGCCGCTGGGATCGTGCATTTGCACGCCGCAATCAAAGCCCGCATCCGTCAGATTGACGAAGAAGGCAATGAGGTTTGGAAACGGTTTGACACGACGCCGGGCCGTTTGCGCCTTGGCAACCTGTTGCCCGTGAATACCAAAGCGCCGTTCGACCTTGTAAACCGTTTGCTGCGGAAAAAGGACGTTCAGAACGTTATTGACACTGTTTACCGTTATTGCGGCCAAAAAGAGTCGGTGATTTTCTGTGACCAGATCATGACCATGGGCTTCCGTGAGGCGTTCAAGGCTGGTATTTCGTTCGGTAAGGACGACATGCTGATCCCAGACACCAAGTGGGACATCGTGAACGAAGTCCGCGATCAGGTTAAGGAATTCGAACAGCAGTATATGGACGGCCTGATCACTCAGGGCGAAAAATACAACAAGGTTGTTGATGCTTGGTCTAAATGTTCCGACAAAGTTGCGGGCGAGATGATGGATGAAATTTCCGCCGTCCGTCACAATGATGCCGGTGCTGAAAACGAGCCGAACTCGGTCTATATGATGTCGCACTCTGGTGCGCGGGGCTCGCCTGCACAGATGAAGCAGTTGGGCGGGATGCGCGGTCTGATGGCCAAGCCGAACGGCGAGATCATTGAAACGCCGATCATCTCGAACTTTAAAGAAGGTCTGACCGTGTTGGAGTACTTTAACTCTACCCACGGTGCTCGTAAGGGCCTTGCGGATACGGCTTTGAAAACAGCAAACTCGGGGTACCTGACCCGCCGTCTGGTCGATGTTGCGCAAGATTGCATCATTCGCGCCCATGATTGCGGTACGGAAAACAGCATCACTGCATCAGCGGCCGTGAACGATGGTGAGGTTGTCTCCTCGCTGGCAGAACGGGTGCTGGGGCGTGTGGCCGCCGAGGATATCCTTGTACCGGGTCAGGACGAGGTTATCGTGGCACGCGGAGAGTTGATCGACGAACGCAAGGCAGATCTGGTTGATCAGGCCGGTGTTGCGTCGGCGCGCATCCGCAGCCCATTGACCTGTGAGGCCGAAGAGGGCGTTTGCGCCCAGTGCTACGGTCGTGACCTTGCACGCGGTACTTTGGTGAACCAAGGCGAAGCTGTCGGCATCATTGCCGCGCAGTCGATCGGTGAACCGGGTACGCAGCTGACGATGCGGACGTTCCACATCGGCGGTATTGCGCAGGGTGGTCAGCAGTCGTTCTTGGAAGCGTCCCAAGAAGGCAAGGTTGAGTTCCGCAACGCGAACCTGTTGGAAAACGTTAACGGTGAGCAGGTCGTCATGGGCCGTGCGATGCAAATCGCGATCATTGACGAAGCGGGGCAGGAACGTGCGTCGCACAAAGTGTCTTATGGTGCCAAGGTTCACGTCAAGGATGGCCAAGCGGTCAAACGTGGCGCGAAGCTGTTCGAATGGGATCCCTATACCTTGCCTATTATTGCCGAAAAGGCAGGGGTTGCGCGGTTTGTTGATCTGATTTCAGGCATCTCGGTGCGTGAAGATACGGATGATGCGACAGGCATGACCCAGCGGATCGTTTCCGACTGGCGGTCGGCGCCGAAAGGCAATGATCTGAAGCCAGAGGTGATCCTGATGGACGCGCAAGGCGAGCCTTTGCGCAACGATGCTGGGAATCCGATTTCCTATCCAATGTCGGTTGACGCGATTTTGTCGGTCGAAGATGGGCAGGACATTCGTCCCGGTGACGTTGTTGCGCGTATTCCGCGTGAAGGCGCCAAGACCAAGGACATCACCGGGGGTCTTCCTCGTGTGGCGGAATTGTTTGAGGCACGGCGTCCAAAGGACAACGCGATCATCGCGGAATCCGATGGCTATGTGCGCTTTGGCAAAGACTATAAGAACAAGCGCCGCATTACGCTGGAACCAATTGATGACAGCCTTCAGCCGCTGGAATACATGGTGCCGAAGGGCAAGCATATTCCGGTTCAGGAAGGTGATTTTGTCCAGAAGGGCGATTACATCATGGACGGCAACCCGGCCCCGCACGATATCTTGCGGATCTTGGGTGTCGAGGCGCTTGCCAACTACATGATCGACGAAGTGCAAGACGTGTACCGCCTGCAAGGCGTGAAGATCAACGACAAGCATATCGAAGTGATCGTGCGTCAGATGCTGCAAAAGTTCGAGGTTCTTGACTCGGGCCAGACCACGCTGCTGAAGGGCGAAAACGTCGATAAGCAAGAGCTGGAAGAAGCAAACGCCAAGGCACACCGCTTAGGCGTGCGTCCTGCAACAGCCGAGCCGATCCTTTTGGGGATCACCAAGGCCAGCTTGCAGACACGCAGCTTTATCTCGGCGGCGTCGTTCCAGGAAACCACGCGGGTTCTGACCGAGGCTTCGGTACAGGGCAAGCGCGACAAACTGGTCGGCCTGAAAGAGAACGTGATCGTTGGTCGTCTGATCCCAGCAGGTACTGGTGGCGCCACAAGCCGCGTGAAGCGGATTGCGGCAGAGCGTGACCAAAAGGTTGTGGAAACCCGGCGGTCCGATGCCGAGCAGGCAGCGGCCCTTGCTGCACCAGAGCCTGTCGTGGCAGACACCGTGGAAAGCCGCGAAGAATAATCGCGGTCTGACCGATCAAAGAATTGGCCCCTCGCAGGTGACTGCGGGGGGTTTTTTAATGCAGGCTGGGTCATTTTGTGCGGGTTACAAAGTTTTGGTGATGGCGGGGTTGACCTAGCCACGCCCATTCGCAGAGGGTTGGTTTAAGGTGTTTTGACGTTCGTTTGGCCATGATCTGCCACATAACATATTGAAATATTTGGTTTCAGGCGGGTTTTGGGGCAAGTCTTTGGGCTGACGCGTTTAGGGCAGGGGGTTTGGGCGTTGGTGCTTTCAGACAATTCGCGCGGTATCGTGTTCATGGCCGTGGCTATGGCGACATTTACCGTGAACGACAGTTTCATGAAAGCTGTGACGCAGGTTTTGCCTCTGTCACAGGCCATCGTAATCCGCGGAATGATGACCTTGGCAGCCCTTTTGATCCTTGCGCGGGTGATGGGGATCAGGACACTGGCGATCCCCACCAAAGACCGCCGCCTTTTGGGCTGGCGCACGCTGGCCGAGTTGGGGGCGACTTTGACGTTTTTGCTGGCCTTGCGGCAGATGCCCTTGGCCAACCTGTCCGCGATTTTGCAATCCTTGCCTTTGGCCGTGACCTTGGGCGCGGCAATCGCGCTGAAAGAACCCGTGGGCTGGCGGCGGATGACCGCGATTGCCGTAGGCTTTGGCGGCGTGATGCTGATCGTGCGCCCCGGAACCGAAGGGTTTAACATTTGGTCCGTTTTGGCACTTATCTCAGTTGCGTTTGTCGTGGTGCGTGACCTGGCCACCCGGCAGTTTTCGCATGGCCTGCCCTCGGTCACGATTGCGATTTATACGTCGGTCGCGGTCACGATCATGGGGCTTGCAGGCCTTGCAGTTGAGGATTGGGTCGCGGTCAAACCACATGTCTTTGCCATGCTGGCCGGGGCATCAGCGATGCTGATCATGGGCTATTTGTTTATTGTGATGGCAATGCGGGTGGGGGATGTGGCGATTGTGGCCCCGTTCCGCTATTCCGCGCTGATCTGGGCGATTTTGCTGGGTTGGCTGGTGTTTGATGATTTCCCCAAAGCGATTACTCTTTTGGGGGCGGCAATCATTGTGGCGACCGGGCTATATACCTATGTGCGCGAACATCAGCTGCAACGCCGGATTGCTGCGACCAAAGCGTCGATGACCGGAACCGCGACGCCCGACAGGTAGGCCGCGACGCAGCCCCGTCCTGTTGACATCCCCCGCGACTCCCCCTATACGCCGCCTCACCCGACGTGTGCGCAAGCATATCTGACGGTCTCAAAGACTAAAGTGGTCAAGATCCGGGCCGTAATGCCCCGATCCTCTGGAATTCCACCGCACCGTTACCCGCAAGGGCAACGACTGCGGTTTTGGTGTTTTGTGAAGGCACAAGATGCCGTCGAGAAGCAGTGTGCCGGAACACGATCCGGTGCGAGTATTGACAGTTGCAACACGAGGAACGTGAATGCCAACGATCCAACAGCTTATCCGCAAACCGCGCGAACCGCGCGTAAAGCGGTCCAAGTCCCAGCACTTGGAATCCTGCCCACAGAAACGCGGCGTATGTACACGCGTTTACACAACCACTCCGAAAAAGCCTAACTCGGCTATGCGTAAGGTCGCAAAAGTGCGTCTTACCAACAGCTTCGAGGTTATCTGCTATATTCCGGGTGAAAAGCACAACCTTCAAGAACACTCTGTTGTTCTGATCCGCGGTGGTCGTATCAAAGACCTTCCGGGTGTCCGTTACCACATCCTGCGCGGTGTGTTGGATACCCAAGGTGTTAAAGATCGTCGCCAGCGTCGTTCGAAATACGGCGCTAAGCGTCCGAAGTGAGGAATTAAAACATGTCACGTCGTCACGCCGCTGAAAAACGCGAGATTCTACCTGACGCCAAGTATGGCGATAAGGTTCTAACAAAATTCATGAACAACCTGATGGTTGATGGCAAAAAATCTGTTGCTGAATCCATCGTCTACAACGCGCTTACGCGCGTTGAAGAGCGCCTGAAGCGTGCCCCAATCGAGTGCTTCCATGAAGCCCTTGAAAACGTGAAGCCATCGGTAGAAGTCCGGTCGCGTCGCGTTGGTGGTGCTACCTATCAGGTGCCGGTTGAAGTGCGCATCGAGCGCCGCGAAGCATTGGCCATCCGTTGGTTGATCATCGCTGCCCGTAAGCGCAACGAGAACACCATGGAAGAGCGTCTGGCTGCCGAGCTTTCGGATGCCGTTAACAACCGTGGTACCGCCGTTAAAAAGCGGGAAGACACCCACAAAATGGCCGATGCTAACAAAGCATTCAGCCACTACCGCTGGTAAGGGGTCAACATGGCACGCGATTACGAACTACGGCGCTACCGGAACATCGGGATCATGGCGCATATCGACGCGGGTAAAACCACGACGACAGAGCGGATTCTGTATTACACGGGCAAGTCGCACAAAATCGGCGAAGTGCATGACGGTGCGGCCACCATGGACTGGATGGAGCAGGAGCAAGAGCGTGGTATCACGATCACTTCGGCTGCAACCACGACATTCTGGCAGCGTCAGGAAGACCCGACCACCGAAGGGACCTCTGACACCAAGTACCGTTTCAACATCATCGACACCCCCGGCCACGTTGACTTCACCATTGAAGTTGAACGCTCGTTGGCGGTTTTGGATGGTGCGATCTGCTTGCTCGACGCCAACGCTGGCGTAGAGCCACAGACCGAAACCGTTTGGCGCCAAGCTGACCGTTACAAGGTTCCGCGGATCGTTTTTGTCAACAAAATGGACAAAATCGGCGCTGACTTTTACAACTGCGTCAAGATGATCAAAGACCGTACCGGCGCGACCCCGCTGCCAATCGCTTTGCCGATTGGTGCCGAGGACAAGCTGGAAGGCATCATCGACCTGGTGAAGATGGAAGAATGGGTTTGGGAAGGTGAAGATCTGGGCGCTGCCTGGGTCCGTAAGCCAATCCGTGCCGATTTGCTAGAAAATGCCAATAAATGGCGTCACAACCTGCTCGAGATCATTGTTGAGCAGGATGATGAGGTTATGGAAGCGTATTTGGAAGGCACCGAGCCTGACGAAGCGACCGTTCGCCGTTTGATCCGCAAAGGCACTTTGTCATTGACCTTCGTTCCTGTGACTGCGGGTTCGGCGTTCAAAAACAAAGGCGTTCAGCCTCTGTTGAACTCGGTTATCGACTTCCTGCCATCGCCTTTGGACGTCCCTGCCTACATGGGATTTAAAGCTGGCGACGAGACAGAAACTCGTAATCAGCCACGGTCCGCAGATGACAGCCAGCCTTTCTCGGGTCTGGCGTTCAAAATCATGAACGACCCCTTTGTTGGTTCCTTGACCTTCACGCGGATCTATTCCGGCGTGTTGAAAAAGGGCGACCAGATGGTGAACACCACCAAAGGTCGTAAAGAGCGCGTTGGCCGTATGATGATGATGCACGCCATCAACCGCGAAGAGATTGAAGAAGCTTTTGCGGGCGACATCATCGCTTTGGCCGGTCTGAAAGAAACGACGACTGGTGATACCTTGTCCGACCCGAACAATCAGGTCGTTCTGGAAACCATGACCTTCCCCGAGCCGGTGATTGAAATCGCCGTCGAGCCGAAGACCAAGGCTGACCAGGAAAAAATGGGTATCGCGTTGGCACGTTTGGCGGCCGAAGATCCATCCTTCCGTGTGGAAACCGATTTCGAGTCGGGCCAGACGATCATGAAGGGCATGGGCGAACTTCACCTCGACATCCTCGTGGACCGTATGCGTCGCGAGTTCAAGGTCGAGGCGAATATCGGTGCACCTCAGGTAGCTTATCGTGAAACCGTGTCTCGTGAAGCCGAGATCGACTACACGCACAAAAAGCAGTCCGGTGGTACCGGTCAGTTTGCGCGTATCAAGATGATCATTTCGCCGACTGAGCCGGGCGAAGGCTATTCCTTCGAGTCCAAGATTGTTGGTGGTTCTATTCCAAAGGAATACATCCCAGGTGTCGAAAAAGGCATCAAGTCCGTTATGGACTCGGGTCCTTTGGCGGGCTTTCCGGTTATCGACTTCAAGGTTGTGCTGATTGACGGCGCCTTCCACGATGTCGACTCCAGCGTTCTGGCCTTTGAAATCGCGGCACGTGCCGGGATGCGCGAAGGTCTGAAAAAAGCTGGTGCGAAATTGCTGGAACCGATCATGAAGGTCGAAGTTGTGACGCCCGAAGAATACACCGGTGGTGTTATCGGCGACTTGACTTCGCGTCGTGGGATGGTGACAGGCCAGGACAGCCGCGGCAACGCGAACGTCATTGGCTCGATGGTGCCATTGGCAAACATGTTCGGCTATATCAACACGCTGCGGTCGATGACCTCGGGTCGTGCTGTGTTCTCGATGACGTTTGATCATTATGATGCCGTTCCGCAAAGCATCTCGGACGAAATACAGAAAAAGTACGCTTAAAATACGCATAACGGCGGTGGGCAAATTGCCCACCCTACCAACCCCGTAGGGTGGGATTTACCCCCACCGCAATTGAATGACAGGAGGCCATCATGGCAAAGGCAAAGTTTGAACGTAACAAACCGCACGTAAACATCGGCACGATTGGTCACGTTGACCACGGCAAGACGACGTTGACGGCGGCTATCACGAAGTATTTTGGCGAATTCCGCGCGTATG
>Ga0209390_10005578_pt1 | contig 17647 bp, 16 predicted proteins | sample BON01_FD_187212 | JGI IMG/M metagenome (GOLD analysis project Ga0209390, IMG submission 187212) | Freshwater microbial communities from Lake Bonney liftoff mats and glacier meltwater in Antarctica - BON-01 (SPAdes) (version 2) | ecosystem: Environmental > Aquatic > Freshwater > Ice > Glacier...
TTGGCACTATGAAAAGACAATGGGGCTTTGATTATATCATTACCAAAAAATCAATGAAAAGAGCATCCGCAGATGTAGGATTCATTTTTATAGCCTATAACCTTAGACGTATCATTAATATCCTCACCATAGAAAAACTACTCGAACTCCTAGCTTCATCATACTCCCAAATGGCTATAAATCCAGTCTCTGAAAGCTTAAAACTCATTTATGCCTCTCTGAATCCACCAAAAATAACTTTACTTAAAAAAGCTCTGGAATTTTTTGATTTTCTGCTTTGTACTACTTTTACAAAAAATACCAGACCAACAGCCGGTTTTTAGACAGACTGCCGTTAGCGGTTATTCAAGAAGGATATCAGAACTAGGCAAGAGCATCAGTTTCTGAGACCAATTTTGGGTCACAAAACGTAAAAAAGGGTTCTATAATGAACTAATATAATGAAAAATGACCTTTTGATGATAAATTTGAAGAATGCTGCTCAGACGGTTCGAACTTGGTGAAGCATTTAGCTCCTAGACTTGGTCTAAAAAGAGTTCAGTTTTAGTGTTATGGATAGGATATTTGGTTCTATCATTTGTTTAATCGGAGAGAAATCTCTACAAATTTTAAAAATTATGAAAAAGTACATTTTTATTTTAATGGCTGTGGTTCTAGCAGTTACGGCATGTAATGAGCAAGAAGAATTAATAGAACCAGTCACAGACTTTTATTCTGTTGCTTCTATCGCTGGATATACACCTTTAACTGAGGCAACTATAAATCAAATAGCTGACGTCCACAACCCTTTATTAGACTCGACACTTGGCTTAATTAATTTGCAATCAGAAAATCTGGAGCAAGAAGTTTTAAATGTTTATGAGGGGTTTTATAACTCTGAATGGAATATTTCATCGTCTGAATTTGAATCCTCACTGAATATTGGGCCTGATGTCAAAGACAGCGTTTTAGCACACATTTATAACCAGACTTCATTTTTAGTAATTTACAACAGCATAATTTCAATTGGGAATAGTGGTAATTCATATTATCAAATATTAAATGATCTTGACAATTTAAAGTCCACTATAAACTCAACCCTAGTAGACCGTGACAAGGATGCTGCGTTACTTATGTTAGAGACTTCAAAACGTTCTGCATACTACTGGCTACCTGCTGCTCAAGGTGGTTCAGGTGTTGGTCACCAGATTTTAACCGATTTCTGGGATGAAAATGATCTTCCAGGAATACCAGATATAGGGAAAGCAATGGTTATTGATGGTCTAGGTTCAGTTTGGGGTTTTCTTTTAATTGGATTTTTGCTTGCTCCGACACCTCCAACATTAATTGCATTGGTAGGCTTTGTTGGTTTACATGCAGCAAGGGCTTCAGTAATGTATATGGTTGGAGCAGCAATGTAACACTATGTTCCGAAATAAATATATAAGACTCGGTTTTAAATTTTCAATTCTTATTGTGGCTACACTTTCGTTTTATGGTTTGTATTCCGTTTTAGATCCAATAGAAGTTAGTAGGGATAGAACACGTTATGTTCTTATTGCTTTAGCTACAGGTCTACTGATGTTCGTTCCTCTAGAAAAGTATATTTTTAGAAAAAACAATAAAAATTGACAGACAAACCGCTAATGGTTCAATTAAATCTTAATAAAGTAGCAGCGATTTTCTCGCTGCTATTTTTTATAAATTCTTCAGCACAGTCAACCACAAGTTTGCTTCCCAATAAAGAATTTCGTATAAACCTTGAAACTGTAATGTATCAAAAGTGTAAGCTTCCCCCGAAATAGTACTGTTAAAAAGTAGAAAAAAGTAATCAAACCCCTTCACAACTAGAGAAAGACTACATTAAAAACCTTGAAGAAAAGAACAGAGCTTTGGAGGTAGAATTACAAGAACTTAAAAGTCAACCAGAGACAATTAACACATTAGAAACGAAAAATAAATTTGACAATTCTAAAGATTATTTTACAATTGGTTCAACTGAAGATGAAGTAATTGAAGTTATGGGAGAACCTACAAACTATTTAATGACTGCACCTGAAGCGAGAAAATTCCATTATGGGATAAGTATAGTTTATTTCTATCAAGGCAAGGTAATAAGCCATGCTAATTTAGAAGGTAATTTAAAAGTTAAAGTAAAAAAATAAACCTTATAGAATGGACAATTCAGGACTTACGGCATTAATAATTTTAGCAATAATTACATTCTTTTGGTTTTTACCAATATTAGTGATTATCAGCTCTCGTAAAACAACAGGACGAGAAAAATTATCGTGGATATTAGTTGTGATTTTCATTTCTTGGTTTGCTTGGATTTTTTATTTGCTGCTTGCCCCAATTAAAAAGAAATAATGAGCGTGGAAGTTTTACTAATAATAGTTATTGGAATAACCCTTTTTGTTTTGAAACAATGGCTATTTAATGTAAAACGTAAACGAAGACGTGAATATTACAGAAACGTATATCTCAAATCAGACGAATGGAAACGATATGTAGTTTTAAAAAGAGATAATTGGCAATGTGTATATTGTGGTGCACGTGCGACACAGGTTCATCACAAAAGATATGCAAAAAAGAATATCGGAAAAGAACCAATTAAATGGCTCGTTTCAATTTGTAAACCTTGTCATGATAAACAGCATTGAAAGAATAAAAAGCCGAATGCACAACGACGTATATAAAAAATAGGCGAAATAGCATTAAAATAAAGGCTTTTGGATCGTATCAAAGTAAGTAATTAACCGAAAGTTTGGTGCTTTGAAATCGCTTGCGTTTCTTATACTAAACGTAAGTATTTAAAATTTCAATAACGAACTAAAATAATCTTATGATGATTTTAAGCACTTGTTCATTTTTGTGTAAGTATCTTATGCCTCCTGTGTCTTTCACGTTTACTTTCGCTACCTTTATGGAGTAAAATGTTAAAGCTATTATTCAACTATTATGTAGTGCTCAAGACTTGCTGGATTGTCATCTTGTTTCAAGTGCTTGGTTTTGCGGCTCTCATTGGAATGGATCAGGGTAAGGATATATTACAAGCTCTCTGTTTTACTGAGACAGGCTTATTGAGATATCATACTTGGTTTGCCTTATTTGGGGTGACATGGTGGAGCTGGCAGAGCTGGCGTGCATCACGGGTTATACTTCATTTTACCAGTTTCGATTTCATAAAATTCAGTGATAGATATGCTCTTCAAGCTCAAGTACTAATTCCGCGAGCACTAGGAGTCATGCCACTACTCATTATGTCGTATGGGCTAGTACGGGTTACGGGTTGGTCTAATTCATTGATCTATCTAACACTAGCATTGGCTTTTTGGCTCTATCTTTTTTACTACTTGCGTAAAGATATTATTGTCTTTTTTTTAAGTAGAAATAAGTGGAAACTTCTCAATATACCAGGCTATGTGAAAGTTAAAAACAATGCGTATCCTGCTCAGTTTATTTGGAGTAAGCAGAGAAGATGGATTCTTTTTAGAGTTGCATGTATTTCACTATTATTTGGTCTTATCATCATGTTTCCTGTAAGTGTTCCTCAGTTTTTGGGTTCAGCTACTATCGTATTTTTCGCTCTTGGTGCTTGGTTATTTGTAGCGACTTGTCTCGATTTTGCAGAGCGACACTTTAGGTTCCCATTCACCTTTACGGTAATAGTCGCAGTGGTTGTTTTTAGTTTTTTCAATAATAACCATGAAATACGCACGACTGCTCATACGCAGGATACCAGATTATCCATTGTTTCGCATTTTGATCAATGGTATACAGCTAGAGCACAAAACAGTACGGATACAATTCCTGTAATTCTGGTAGCTTGCCAAGGCGGAGGTGTGCGATCTGCCTATTGGGCAGCACAAGTGCTAGGTGAGCTGCAAAGAGCTAACCCAGATTTTGATAGGCAAACCTATGCCTATAGCACTGTGTCTGGAGGCAGTTTAGGTGTTGCTACCTATAAGCAATTGCTTAGGCAACCAGATACTGACCTCACAGCAGATGCCCATCGGATATTGAGTAAGGATTTTTTGGCACCCGTTACTTCTTGGTTAGTGGTAACTGACCTCATACAGAAGTTTATTCCGTTTCCTATCCAATCATTCGATAGATCTAAAGCACTAGAATACTCATGGGAAGAAGCAGCTAAGTATAACGGCAAGTCAATGCTTGCAGGAGGATTTTTAGAAGAGTTTCAGAGTGATTCGTGTATTTATATGTTCAACTCTACTCGTGTAGAAAACGGATATAGAACCCTACTGAGTAATGTAAAAATGGATCCCAAAGTCTTTAATATGAGTGAAGATTTTTTTGATGTGACGCATACAGATATTCCCATAAGTACTGCCGTGTCTGTAAGTTCTCGTTTTCCTTTTATTACTCCTCCTGGTCTGGTGTATGACAAAGATGGCAAACGCTGGGGACACTTAGTAGATGGCGGATATGTAGAGAACATGGGAGCTACTGCTATGCTAGAGCTATACGATTTTATCAGGAAAATGGCAGATAAAAAAGGCTACAAAGTGGAGTTTAAACTTCTTTTTATCAAAAATACCAAAGTAGAGTATACTACTAAAATAGGAGGGCTGTATGAGGTGCTAGCACCGCTCAATACCTTTAGCAAAGTGTGGGTAAATAGCGGGCAATATGATGAGTCTAATACCAATCTGAAAAATTTATATAATGGTGACAAAGCATATTTTATAACACTAGACAGACCCGATGACCAGATTATCCCATTGGGATGGTACCTATCGCCACAAGCGACCCAGCGAATAAGAGGGCAGCTGAGTAAGCAGACTTCTGCCTTTAAGCATGAACTTACTCATTAGCTTTAGGTTTCTCTGTAGTTGAATCAAATTTAGTATTCAATCATTTCAGCTTATATCACACTTGTTTTCATTTATTCCACGCATCTTTGTGGCTCATGAAAGTTACATTTCTAGGAACAGGTACCTCGCAAGGCGTACCTATAATAACGTGCACATGCCCTGTGTGCTCTTCTACTAATCCTAGGGATAATAGACTGCGTACAAGTGTGCTTATAGAGACAGAGCATACCAATATAGTAATAGATACCGGGCCAGATTTCAGACAGCAGATGCTAAGAGAAAATGTGCAAAAGGTAGATGCCATACTATTTACGCACGGACACAAGGATCATACAGCGGGTTTCGATGATATTCGAGGCTTTAATTGGAAAACAAAAGAGGCTATGGAAGTCTATGCCAATGAGGAAGTAGAAATAGTGCTAAAACGAGATTTTCATTACGCATTTGCCGAAAACAAATATCCTGGAGTCCCTAATTTAAATTTAAATCTCATTAAAAATCAGAATTTTATGATTCGCGATTTACCTATTACTCCTATAGAAGTATTGCATTATAAATTACCCGTATTTGGGTATAGAATAGGAGATTTCTCTTATATCACAGATGCTAATTTTATTAGCGATAGCGAAAAAGAGAAACTAAAAGGGACTAAAGTATTGGTGCTTAATGCACTTCGCAAAACGGAACATATTTCACACTTTACATTAGACCAAGCAGCAGCTTTAGCCCAAGAAATAGGAGCGGAGCAGACTTATCTTATTCATATGAGCCATCAAATGGGATTGCATGCAGAGGTAGATCAGGAATTGCCCGAAGGGGTTAACTTGGCTTATGATGGCCTGCAGCTAGTTATTCAATGATTTCTACTTGGTCAAAAACTTTTTTCTTTACGAAAAATCCAAGCCACTTAGAATAGTACACTAGAAGGCCTCCTAAGAGTACGAAACTTGCGTTTGAGAATACAGTCATGCCTTGTATTTGGTCTGAAGTATTCATTATGTTCCCAAGACCTTCCTGTGTATGTTGACTAAAAAATTTAAGACCATAAATTAAAGTATTGGGAAGGTAATTGAACATCAGATCTAGACCTAAAAAGATAAAAATAAGAGATATCCAATTACTGTTTTTGAATTTCCATTCTATTTGATCTTCTTGACTGAAAATTCTGTCAATATGCAGGAATTTTAATACGCTGTCTACATGTCTAATAAGCATGATGAGCAAGAAGAAAACTAAAACAGTGCTTAGTAGTCCGAATACAATAGAATAAATTTCTAAGTTGTCAAAACCGTATTGAAAAAAGAAAACTACCTGTGAAATTTGTCCTAAGGATGCAGGTATTTGATAAATAACAAAAACGAGAATAATGGTCTTAATGAAATTGTAGTAACTCATAGTTTTAGCTGTTTGGTATGTTAAAATTACGTATCAAAAATAGCATTTTTAGTATACATTGATAGCTTAAAAAGATAGAATAAGTGAACAAGAAATAGTAAGGGTTAAAGACTTAGTTTATACAGCATCAGTACCTCTTTGTCTATAGTGACTGTAGATTGTTTTGCAAACTGAAAGCCCAACTTCTTTAACAGCTTCTGAGATGCCACATTGCTGGCAGTGGTGATAGCCGAAAGTGTCTTTATACCTAAGCTATTTTTAGCCGCATGAAGCAAGCATTTACTAGCTTCATAGGCATATCCTTGTTTCTCGTAACTAGGCAAAAGAGCGAAACCGAAATCGTAACTCTCAAGCTCTGGTCTATTGTAGATACCTACACAGCCTATGACTTGTGCCGTTTCTTTTAGTTGTATGTAATAGTTGCCAAATCCCAATTCTTCATATTGTGGCAGCATCTTAGTTGCGATATACTGCTCTGCCTCCGGAATGGTGTTTACATTTCTATCTCCTATATTGGTCAGCCATTTAGGCGTATTCATAAGCTCTAGCTGTACAGCAGCAAAAGTTATAGAAGCGGGCTCTAAGATGAGTCTTTTAGATTCTAAGTCTACCATTGATTGAAAGGATAAGCCACCAAGCTAGAATTATAATACCGTGCATCATCGGATACTTCTGGACCTAGCCATACTGGTTTTTCGAATGATTCATCTTCTGAGGATAGCTCTATTTCTGCTATGATCAGTCCTTGGTTATCACCTATAAATTCATCTATTTCCCAAGTGTGCTGACCAATAGTTACTAAGTGTCTCACTTTCTCTATGAGTGGATCTTCACAGAGTTGGAGTAGTTGTGTGGCCTCAGAGCTCGGTATGTCATATTCAAACTCGCTGCGGCTTATGCCTTTCGTCTTACTTTTTATAGTAAGTGTGCTCATTCCATTTTTTAGCCTCACACGCACTGTTGCTTCTGGTTTAGTGCTTAGGTAGCCTTGTCTTAGAGGCATAGATTGTTGCACAGATTCTCGCCATACATCACCGACTACCTTAAACTTGCGTTCTATTTCTAAAGCCATTTTATGTATTACTTAGTATTGGTAAGTGCGTCTAGTACTGCTATAGGCTCAGCTCTGTTGCGATAGTCAGCATCTAGAAACGCATAGGTGACTATGCCATCAGTTCCTATGACATAGGTAGCACCTAAGGGCAGTTCACCTTTGTCATTGCCATTGTATCCACTTAGTCCAAAGCCATTTTCATAGTAGGCTTTCACTTCATCTGTGAGTTGAAAAACCACTCCGTACTCTTTCCCTATTGTGTTGTCCATATCTGAAAGTACTTCAAAGGCTAGTTCATTCTTTTCGGCTGTAGATATACTCTTATCTGCTGACTCAGGAGTAAGTGCTAGAAGCTGTGCACCTCCAGCTAGAAACTGTGGTAACATGTCTTGCATCGCATTAAGTGTAAGGTTGCAATAAGGACACCATCCACCTCTGTACCACATCAAAATCACTGGACCTTTTTTTAATTCCTTGTATAATGTAATTTTCTTCCCCGTGGCATTAGTAAGGGTGAAATTTGGAGCCTTGTCGCCCACTTGCAGAGCATTTGTAGCAATTTTTGCGTCTATTACTGCTTGTATACCTTCAGCATATACTCTCTTTTTAGCAGAGTCTGCCTCGGCGTTAAATCCTTCTTTCTTGTCATTGAGTATGTCTTGCAAAGAGGTGGTATCTTCCATAGTTTCAGTTTCTTCACTTTCAGTAGGAGCAGAGCTACACGCTGCTAATGTAAAAAGGAATAGAATAATAAAGATGTTTTTCATTTTACAAAGATATACGAATAGGAGGTTAAGGTTGACAGTGATTTTCAAAAAAAAATAGATGGTCAGGTGGTATTTTTTAAATTTTTGATTATGCCATACGTAGCTAGTATGTATGAATACTAAAATATGGAATGACTTCATCGTTTTCTCTAGTGTCATCCCATTTTTTAGGGCTACTTTTTCTGAAGCTATGGTGTCTACATGCACCTGTGAAATTAAGGAGTCGGTCAGATTGTTTTCGAAAGCATAGTTTTTACATTTTGCAGCGACTTCTGATGCATACCCTTTGCCCCAAAACTGCGGCAGTATTGCATAGCCAATTTCTAGTCGTTCGGTATCTTTTATGGTTTGTATCAGCAGACCACACTGGCCTATGAGTTGGTTTGTCGCTTTGTCTATCAATACATTCATACCTCCTAGGTCGTTCTCTTGCCTGTGCAGAGACTTATCAAACCACTTTTGGCAGAGCTCACGACTAGCTAATTCCGTCTCGTTCTACTTCTTTATTGATTTTAATCAACATTCCTTGGAGTGCTTTACCTGGCCCTACTTCGATAAATTTAGTTGCTCCATCGGCTATCATATTCTGAACGGACTGGCTCCATTTTACAGATGATGTAAGTTGTGCTACTAGATTTGCTTTTATGGTATTAGGATCTGTTTCTCCTTGGGTACTTACGTTTTGATATACAGGGCAGGTAGGGGTATTGAAGATAGCGTTTTGTATAGCTGCTGCTAGCTCTTCTCTGGCGGGCTCCATTAGGGGAGAGTGAAATGCTCCGCCTACAGGTAGTTTGAGGGCTCTACGAGCTCCTTTTTCTGTAAGTGCTTCACATGCTTTGTCTATTCCTTCGTTGCTGCCAGATATCACCAATTGACCCGGGCAGTTATAGTTGGCCGCTACCACCACTTCTTCTATGCTTGCACACACTTCTTCTACTATTGCATCATCTAGTCCTATAATGGCTGCCATAGTACTTGGATTTGCCTCGCATGCTTTTTGCATAGCATTGGCTCGTATGGCTACTAGTTTCAGTCCGTCTTCGAAAGAGAGACAGTTGGCTGCCACTAAGGCGGATATTTCGCCTAAGCTATGTCCTGCTACCATATCAGGTTTGAAACCTGCTATGGTCTTGGCGAGTATTACTGAATGAAGGAATACGGCAGGCTGTGTTATATTGGTTTGCTTTAATCCTTCATCTGTTCCTCCGAACATTTCATCTGTGATGCGGAATCCTAATATTTCGTTTGCTTTCTCGAAAAGTGCTTTGGCCTCTTCGTTGGTATCATAAAGCTCTTTGCCCATTCCTACGAATTGAGCTCCTTGTCCTGGGAATATGTATGCGTTCATTCTTTTTTTATTTGTCTAATTGTTGCATTGCAACGATTGTATCCATAGCTAGGATTTTATAATCGTTTGATCTCTACCAGGACCTACAGATATAATGCTGATAGGCGTGTTTATTTGACGTTCTATGTCCGAGATATAGTTTTGGAAGGTTTTTGGTAGTGCATCGTGAGATTTTATTTGAGTGATATCTTCTTGCCATCCTGGATGAGACTCGTACACAGACTTGAAGTTATCAGCGTTTAGGTCAAACGGCACTTCATTGGTCTCTATAAGATCGCCTTTGTAGCTTGTGCCTACCATTACTTCATCTATTCCGCTTAAGCAATCTGCTTTCATCATACACAGCTCGTCTACACCACTTAGCATAATAGCGTATTTTAACGCAACTAGGTCTAGCCATCCTGTTCTACGTGGTCTACCGGTAGTAGCTCCAAATTCGTTACCTACCTTACGTATATGCTCACCCATATCATCATTAAGTTCTGATGGGAAAGGACCGCTACCTACTCTAGTACAATATGCTTTGAATATTCCTTTTACTTTATTGATATGCTTAGGAGCTATTCCTAACCCTGTAGACACACCACCTACCGTAGTATTGCTACTTGTTACAAAAGGATATGAGCCAAAGTCTATGTCTAGCATACTTCCTTGAGCTCCTTCTGCCAAGATGTTTTTACCATTGGTAATGTGCTCGTTTACTAAGTATTCGCTGTTTACAAACTGATATTCACGCAGTCTTTCTACCGCAGTAAAAAACTCTTCTTCCATAGCATCTAGATCAAAATCTGTGAAGCCAAATTGCTCAACGAGCTGAAGAGAACGTGTTTTCTTTTCGTGATAGTTTTGCTCAAAATTAGGAGCAAAAAGCTCACCGATCCGAAGTCCGCCTCTGCCTATTTTTTCTCTATATGTTGGGCCAATACCTCTTAATGTGCTGCCTATTTTTTTATCCCCTTTGCTCCACTCACTAGCGGCATCTAATATTTTGTGAGTAGGCATGATGATGTGTGCTTTGTATGAGATACGTAGGTTCTCTTTTACATTGGCCCCAGCTGCTGCTGTACGGTCTATCTCTTCCATAAAACGAACGGGGTCTATCACCACTCCATTGCCTATTATGTTTACACATCCATCATGAAATATACCAGAAGGTATAGTATTGAGTACGTGTTTCATCCCATTGAATTCTAGAGAGTGACCAGCATTTGGTCCTCCTTGAAAACGTGCTACAACATCGTATTTTGGCGTAAGGTAATCAGCGATTTTTCCTTTTCCTTCGTCGCCCCATTGGAGGCCTAATAGTACATCTACCATTTATTTTTGTTCTACTATTTTTACTTGATTATCACAGTTCATACAAAGCCCTAGTTCATCTACTAGGGGTTCTCCAAACAAATTGAGAGAGTGTCTTGTTACCTCAAAATTGAGCAATTCTGCCATTTTAGAAGTGATTTGTTGAATTCGAGGGTCACAAAATTCCATCACTTTGCCGCACGTATTGCAGATTATATGGTCGTGTTGCTTGTATCCATATGCCTGCTCAAATTGGGCCATATTTTGCCCAAATTGATGCTTTATAACTAAGCCACATTCCTGCAGTAAGTCTAGAGTATTATATACCGTGGCTCTACTTACGTGGTAGTTTCTATTCTTCATTTGAATGTATAGTGTATCTACATCAAAATGCTTTTTGTTACTATATATCTCGTCTAGAATAGCGTATCTCTCTGGAGTTTTACGCTGTTTTTTATTTTCGAGATAGGAAGTAAATAGAGTTTTTACGTCGTCTTTTAAGCTGCTTTTTTCTTCCATTATTTATTCGGTCGTTTAGGTATAGTTTCTAAGATAGTTCGGGTAACTTTTACATATTCATCTATGCTCTTTAATTCTTTCATAAGCTGTTCAAGATGTTCTGTATCTGATACTTGCACTTTTAATCTGCCTACGAACGTTCCATCTAAGGATTCAAAACTGATTGATTTCATGTTTACTTTCAACTGTTTGGAAACAATGTCAGTAACTTTACTAACCAAACCAAGAGAATCTATACCCGAAATTTCGAGTGCAGCCTCAAAATCTTCCTGGGTTGAAACTTCGTCGGACCAGTTTGCTTTTATAATTCGGTATCCAAATCTTGACATCAAATTGGCAGCATTTTTACAAGCTGTTTGATGTATTTTTATTTCGCCCATTACAGTGATGAAGCCTATCACCTTGTCGCCTGGTATAGGATTACAGCAATTAGCCATACTGTAATCCATTTCTACATTATCATCACCTAGAATTAATTCATTCTTAGTTTTAGATTTTATAGTACTAATCCCCTTTTCTGTTCCCGCTTTATGGGCAGATTTAGTCTCAATAAATATTTCTTTTAATTTTATTTTCTCTTTATCTATTATCCCTTCGCCTATTTGATAGGTAAGTTCTAGTTCGTCTTCTGTTTTGTAATACGCTATTAACTTATTGATGTTCTCTAAATTAAAAATATAACCGGCGTTACGCATTTTACGTGCTAGAGCCTCTTTCCCTAAGTTAGCCACTACACGTTTATCATCCTTCAGACTTTGCTTTATCTTAGTTCGGGCCTTGCCTGTCTTTACAAATGATAACCAATCTTTATTTGGCTTTTGCTTACTAGAAGTGAGTATTTCTATCTGGTCTCCATTCTTTACTTCGTAACTGAGAGGTACAAGTTTTCCATTAACTTTAGCACCTAGGCATTTTGCCCCTACTTCGGTGTGTATTTCGAAAGCAAAGTCCAACGCAGTTGAGCCTTGGGGCAGCTTTTTTAGCATTCCTTTGGGTGTAAACGCAAATACTTCATCTGCATACAAGCTCATTTTAAATTCGTCTATAAAATCAAGAGCATTTCCATCTTGATTTTCTAGCACCTCTCGAATCTGCTGTATCCAACTATCTAAACTATTAGTAGTTTTAGCATTTTTATCTTTTTCCTTGTATTTCCAATGGGCTGCATATCCTTTTTCTGCAATTGCATCCATTCTAGTACTCCGTATTTGGACTTCTACCCATTGCCCTTTTGGTCCCATCACCGTAGTGTGTAAACTCTCATATCCATTACTTTTCGGTATAGATATCCAGTCTCGCATTCGCTCAGTATTGGGTTTAAAAATACTAGTTATGATGGAGTAAACATTCCAGCAGTCCATTTTTTCATCTTCTGGATCACTATCTATAATTATGCGAATGGCAAATAGATCGTATACATCTTCAAACTCTAATTTTTTAGAAACCATTTTGTTGTAGATGCTATGTATAGACTTGGGTCTGCCTTTTATTTCGTACTTGATGCCTAGTTCGTTAAATTCTTTTTTTAGGGGCTTTATAATAGAACGGACATATTTGTTACGTTGCTCTTTAGTGGCACTTAATTTCTGCTTTAAATCTTGATATAGTGCAGGTTGGGTGTACTTAAGAGATAGATCTTCAAGTTCTGTTTTGATGGCGTATAAGCCGAGCCTGTGAGCAAGTGGGGCATAAATAAAAGTGGTTTCAGACGCTATTTTGAGCTGTCCTTTATCGCTCATATGTTCTAGAGTACGCATGTTATGCAATCTATCGCATAGCTTTATTAGAATTACACGTACATCATTGGCCATGGTGAGCAGCATCTTTCTAAAATTTTCTGCTTGTGGCGAGTTTGTATCGAATACTCCCGAAATTTTAGTAAGTCCATTGATGATATTTGAAACCTTACTACCGAACTGTGCTTCTATTTCCTCTAAGGTTATATCTGTATCTTCTACTACATCGTGGAGCAGTGCACAGATTATAGAAGTAGTACCTAAACCGATTTCTTCTGCTGCTATCTTAGCTACTGCTATGGGATGATAAATGTAGGGTTCTCCAGATTTCCTACGCATAGGCCTGTGAGCTTCTAGTGCCAGATCAAATGCTTTGCGGATTAATGTAACATCACCCTTTTCTCTAGACCACTTTGATACACGCAGTAACTGCCTATATCTGTTGACTATTTCTTTATTTTCGTCTATTATATCCTTGCTCACTTTATACTACGAGATGGTACGAAGTTAAGATATAAGGTCCGAATGCTTTGTTAGAATGTGGAGATTCTTATTCCAAATTACCGGATAAGATTTACCGTACCTTGGTAAGAGTATTCTATTCCTGTTTTATTTATCAAGCCTATTGAATAGACGTATACTCCATTGGGGCAGTATTTGCCTGAATAAGTTCCGTCCCAAGAGTTATTAATATCTTTGGATTCAAAAACTTGTTGACCCCATTTATTGTATATTTTAATATGAAATGTTTGAGCGTGGTCACTTATCACAGAGAAAGTTGCATTGGACTCAGGCCCTTTATTATCTGGAGTAAAAGCATTGGGTATGAATGCTATAATATCTGGAACTAGTACCACATTGGTAGCAAAAGTATCTGAGCATGCTTTGTCAGAAGATTCGACTAGCACTATCTGAAATCTACCCGTATCTGCTGGCATCTCGTAGATTGGATTGCTAAACGTTGAAAATAAAGTTGATTTAGCGTTTTTTACATAGAACCATTTCGAGTTTAATGAACCTTCTGCTAAAGAAGAAAAGTTATTGAGCAATAATTCTCTCTCAGAGAGGGCTAACCTATCTTTATTCGACATTGTAAATTCTGCGTTTGGTTTTGGATTTACTACGACGATGTTATCTTGTATAGTTTCGTTTTTACAACCATTGTCATCGCTCACTATAGTGGTTAGCGAGTACTTTCCATATTTTAGATTTGGATATTGAATAGTATATCCTAAACCGTTAAAAGTTTGAAAATCAGATTTTAAAGTATACTTGTAATCAATAACTTTGCCGGACAATGCTGTGAATGTAATGTCTAGATCAAAAGGTTCGCAACCCACTATTGGGTTTGGTATTTTGGCATTTGGCTTAGCAAAGTAAGGTATAGCTATACTATCTAAGTGAATAGGGCACGTGGCGTTTGACACCGAAATAAAGGATAGATTTATCTCTTCTTTTCGTAAATCACAATCGCTTGGTGTATAGGTGAATGTTTGTTGACTATTTTTGGTCAAAGAAGAAGCACAGGATAGCACGTCTATTGTAAAGTAATTGGAACTTGCTAGAGTGATTTCTAGTGTTTCATCTTCGCATATTTTTGCTTTATCGCAGAATGCAGAATAAGTCAAAGGAGGAATAACGGTATATTGAATTATGGTATCAAATGCACATATATTCGTAATTTGAGTGGCAATTACTTCTTGACTACCCAATGCCAATAGAGTCGGGTGTAGTATCTTATTGCTTACTCCTGCACCAGCCCAGCTATAGTTTTCTTCTAATTTTATTTCTAAATGGTCTGCACATATTTGTGAAGGTATAGAAGCAGAAAAGGAAGGCTTACATATTGTTTCAATAGGGAATTCTATCTCAGCATAGCAGTTGTTCCTATCGTATGTATATCGCATCATATCATTTCCACATACGTCAGGAGTGTAGTGATAGTTAGATGTAAATGACAAACTGTTTTCAGTAGATTGCCAAACACCTCCGGGGGCGTTTATTTGAAAATATTGGTTTAGGTTTATGGGTTCATTTCCTTGGCACAATATTTTATTTTCATTCACCTGTAAGACTAGATTATCGCTAACGACAATAGTCATAGTATCAGAAATTTCGCATAGTCCTGAAGTTCTGTTTGTTGCCTCTACCATATATGTCCTCGGAGAAAATGAAGGTATATCTATAAGCGGCTCAGGTGAAGAGATGTATGCACCTGGATTATTTAAAGGTCTCCAGGTTATGTTTTCACCAGTTAAGTTGTAAGGAAGCTCTACTCCATTCTTTAGCCTAAATACATTGTTGTTTCCGCATATATATTGATCTTGTAGTTGTAGTGTAGGAGCCTTTAGTATCTCAATAGAGACATATTTGGAGCTCATACATTGATAAGCTACATCCATAATAGTATAGGATAATCGTATTGAAGTATCTACGTTAGGTAAAATGGTGCTAATATTAAATGCAGAATTAATAGGTGTTTCCCCATACTTCCATACTCCATTGGCAGGAGAAGCAGATATAGTATTTAAATCTATAATAGGCTCAAAACACATTTGATGTGTTTCAGCCATAATGATTCTGGGGCCTTGTTTTTTAATTATTGGAGTACTATCTCGCAATAAGCAAGTTAGATTATTAGATGTAAGTGTGTATTGATACTTTAGCATTCCGTTTTCTACTTCGGTTATAAAGGTATCGGCCGTGCTTAGAGCACCATTGTATTGCCAATTTACGTCACTTATAGTATAGACATTATGAGATAGAGAAGTCACCAAATCAGACCCATCACAAAGTGTGGTAGCACCTAGGAGTCTTGCTTTACTTACACCTAAAGTTCCTTTATTGCTGTGTAGCTTTTCTACGGTGTCCGTACAGCCATAGTTGTCGGTGTAGCGTAGTTGGTATAATTGGTTTTGTGTAGTAGGATTATTATATAAATATGGGCTGGTAACTTGTGACGAGTCGTGTATTAAAATTCCTTGATTATATGTAGATAAAGAAAATTCAGATGGTCTCTGTGTACTGAATGTGATTTGATTATTACCACAAAAAATCTCCTCAATCTGTAGATTTGCCACATCGTGTGGTGAAATGTTAAATTGTATCGTTTTATAAGACTCGCCGTACTTCGGACAGTTGTTGTCTCTAGCTTTTATTCTTACGAAATATTTGCCTGTATCTTGTTCAGTGGGAGTGTAGCTAAGCTCGAGATAGTTATAAGGTAGAGCTGTTACTGATTTATTTTTAATTATTAATCCTGTTAAATTAGATTCGGCAGTAAAATTTACTGTGTCACTACTTACACTTACTCCATTTGAAGCTAAATCTGTTGCTGAAATATCTAAGGTGAAAGGTTGACCAATACACAGATTGTATTGATTGTCGCTATTAATTTTTGGTGAGTTATTCTGACTAGAACTGATGGTAGTTGTTAGTACATCACGTCTTATCTTACTGGCTAAATAGGGATTTCCATTTACTTTTCTCCATTGTTCTACTTCTAATACACGTATGCTTGTTTGGTTACTTTGTGTAGGTGTGAAAATATAATCTCCTGTTTTTGGGTTTAAGAAGAGTCCTTGTGGTGGATATACAGTGGGATCTGGGCTGCAATTTTCACCATTTGGACAATACGTTTTAATGAAATTTTGTGCAGAGTAGCCGCCTATATAATTGATGTTTGTATTAAAAGCTCGTTGTGGATTGACCCACTTGTAACAAAGTGAATCTCCAATAGTATTGGAAGCGTATTCGCTACCGTATACGGGTTGATTTAGGTTGAAAATGAATGAAGGTCCATTGTCAAAAGTAGGAGAGCTTACGTTCTCTTTCCAAGGGTTTATATATACATAGTTGTAAATGTCATCTCCATTTGAAGCTAAGACATTGGCATCAGATCTTTCTTTTTTACTGATGAATATATGAAATGAACAGCCTTGATATTCATTGTAGGTATTAAAGTTTACGGTTCCGCTGTAGTAGTGTGCTTCTACTCCGAAAGGGTAGGTAGAGTTTACACCGCACTTGGAGTCTTGAGGATTACATATTTTAGTAATGTTTTCAAAACCGATTTTACGTAGGGTAATTCCACTGCCTAAGTTCTTATTCTGGCAGGCATCAGAAATGGTTCTAATATAGGCTTCGGTTAAGTCAGTACTATTCTCGGTAGAACTTCCTCCGCCTTGACCATTTAATTTTTTACCTCCGCAGTCTCTGTAGAGAGTCACATTTATTTGATATGCTTTACCGAATAGATGTTTGAACGTAATTTCACTACCCATTAGGTGATCTGCCTTTGCTGTGCAAAAAACAAGTGTCAGAGCTAATATGGATATAATTTTAGACTTCACTACATTTCAAATATAAGCAAAAAAAGAGGGAACTACGTTTCCTCTTTTTTTGCAATTGTTATGTTTTATGGCTTTTTATTTATCTAATTAGAGTAATAGTACCTGTATAGGTATATACTTCATCATTAAGAGCTGTTACGTTTAAAATGTAGGCATACACATCTTGTTGAGCCAGGGCTCCACCATATGTGCCATTCCATTTTTCATTTTTGTCGGTAGTTTGGAACATAATTTCACCCCATCTGTTGAAGATGGTTAGTTTCATGTACTTCTCGCCACTTATGTGAGCTTTGAAACCTTCATTATCTGAAGGTCCAGCAAAGTCTGGGGTAAAGGCATTAGGTATGAAGACTATAAGGT
>Ga0209390_10005585_pt1 | contig 17634 bp, 9 predicted proteins | sample BON01_FD_187212 | JGI IMG/M metagenome (GOLD analysis project Ga0209390, IMG submission 187212) | Freshwater microbial communities from Lake Bonney liftoff mats and glacier meltwater in Antarctica - BON-01 (SPAdes) (version 2) | ecosystem: Environmental > Aquatic > Freshwater > Ice > Glacier...
GCCGCTGTCGTTGTCCTCGACCGTGGGGCGGGAGCGCGTGGATCGACGCCGGGCTGTAGTGTGTGCGGGGAAAGGCAGGGTGAATGAATGCATATGCGTGAGTGCGAGATGACGTGGAGAGCGGGGAAATTACCCTAGGAGACAGACCAGGGCCTCTTTCCACCCACATTGTCCTAGACCCCAAGCCCACCCCACAATGCCTACCTGCTGCGCCCCCCTTGTTTGGTTCTGCCGCCGCCGCCGCGGTCGAGGCCGCCTTGCGCTTGTTGTTGGCGGTCGTATTGTTGCCTGGTTCCTCTTTGATTACGCGCCGCCTCGTCGTCGTTGGGGTCTCCTCTTTGATGGTGTCGCCCTTGGCGCTCGCCGCCTTCTTTAAGGTCTTGCCCGCCATGGCTTGCCTGTGCGTGCGTGTTGTTGGGGCACGTGTGTCGCGTGAGATGGGGTCTCGCGTCAGCAAGGAAGCAAGTAAGGCACGCAAAGAAAACAATAGGAGAGGCGTTTAAATCATCATCAGCAGCAGCAGCAGCACTTTGACCCATCCACTCATTTACCCTCATTCAATACACAGGCGGGGAGAGCAGCATGGGGAAGGACAGGACCAAGGACCGGAAGAAGACCCAGACGTCCAGTTCCAGGTAAGCCACGAGATAGGGTGGTTGTGGGGGAAGCAAAGGAGGCAAGGGAGGGGGAGGCAGCAGGAAGCCTATGGAACAAGTCAAAACTGATTTCTTGTCCCCCATTATCACAGCGGTGCCTCCAGTTTGCTGTCTGGCACGGGTTTCATTGGCTTCTCGGATGTCGCGTCCTCGTCCAGCAGTGGCGGCGGCGGCGGTGGGAGTGGGGAGTCGGGTGGTGGAGAGACGTTCAGGTCTTCGTTTGGTGGGGGAGGCGATGCCGGTCTCAGCAGCAGCAGCAGCAGTGCCTCGGCCACGCCCTTTTATTCAGGTGGGGACCCGGAACTGCAGGTGATTTGCAAGCGTTTGAGCAAGAAGGACGGCGTCACCAAGCACAAGGCCTTGCTGGAGCTTGCCCAGCTCGTCCAGGCTCGAGGCACTGCTGCCTCATCCTCGGCCTCGGTGGTGGAGGGGTTGGTACCGTTTTGGCTCTATGTGTACCCACGGCTGGTACTTCTGGAGGACGACCGCCGGGTACGGGAAGCTGTCTTCTCCACCGCGTTACCGCAGCTGTTTTCGGCCGACAGGAAGGCCATGGTGGGCGTGCTGGGTCGGCACTTACTGGGACCGTGGTGGGCCGCCATGAGCGACCCCCAAAAGGAAGTAGCCAATGCCGCCACCCGTGCCTTCCAGACGGTGTTTCCCAAGCAGGCCAAGCGGGACGAGGTGCTCGCCCAAGCAGCGCCCGTAAATTTGGGGTATCTGCACGACAATCTGCGGCTCAAGCCGGCAGATGCTGTGCTTGATACGTCGGGCGGGAATGGTAGCAGTCCCGAAGAGGCCGAGGAGCGGTTGGAGCGTATCGTCACCTGCTCCTTGACGGCACTAGCATCCTTGTTGATGGCTCTAGACGAGCAAACCCGGGCGCGGCTCTTGAATACCGCCACCATGACAGCAGCACCCCCACCACCACCACCACGCCCTCCGCCCACCGCAGACTCTTCCTCTACCCCTGCGGCCGCCGCCCCAGCCTTCCTCCTCATCGACGGCCAATCATCTTCGTTGGAGGACGTCTTTAGGGACAGCGCCACCTGGAAGTTCCTGAGCGATACGAGGCCCTTGGTGCGACGCGCGGCCTACGGACTGCTGGCGGCCGTGGCAGAGCGGGCAGACCACGTCATTCGGCAAACGGGGCAGGTGGGCAAGGTGGCCCAGCACGTCTGCGGGCTGCTCTCCGAGAAGGAAACGGCCAATTTTGGGAATATGTGGGAGGCCATGCTCCTCTTTTTTCATCACTTTCCCAAGGCGCTCACCACCACGCTGGATTGCAAGACGCAGCTCTTCCCTCGGGTGCTCAAGTTGGTGCGGGCCAGTTTCCTAGGAGCCGCCCAGGCGTCGTGTCCTTCCCTCTTGCCGTTGGTGGCCTTGGTGCCACCTGCGGCGGCGAGTGCGTCGTTTTATACAGATCTGCTCGAAGCGCTGTGGAAGGGTGCCAAGGCTGATAAGAGCGATGGGGAGGAGCCTTACCTTGTGGCAATCGTCGAAATTGCTACTTACCTCCTGGTGCGGCAGCCGGCCAAAAAGGAGGAGGAGGGAGAGGAAGGGGAGAAGAAAATGGCGATGGAAACCGAGGCTCCTGCAGCGCTGCTAGGCGCGGAGGGGGGCGTGGTGTTGGTTGGGCAGCTTTTGACGGTGCTTGCCAAGGTATTGACGCGCGAGGGTGGGGTGATAGAAGGACCAGCAAGCAAGGCCTTGGTGACGGCGTTGTCGCAGCTGGAAAAAGCGGGGGTTGAGGGGAAGAAGGGGCGGAAGTGTTTGTTGGTGGACGTGGAGAACGAGGTCTGGCGGGGCGTGCGGGCTGTAGCGCTTCGAATGTTGGGGCTTGAGGTCCCGGCGTCTGCATCGCGGGAGGGTGGAGAGGCAGCAGCTGTGTTGAGCTTGGTTCAGGATGCCAAGACTTCTCGGCAGACCCAAACAAGAAGTACCCGGCTATGGCAGCTCCTGACGGCAGCCTATGAGAAAGGGGTGGGGCCAACGTTGTCGTCGTCATCGGAAGCAGCAGGAGAAGAGTGGGGGTTGGAGGCCACGCTTCGTTTCTTGTTCTGGCAGTGCGTCCTCCATTGCGAGGCCCACAAGGACCAACACGGGGACGTGCTCGTGCCCTACCTTTCCCTAATAGAAGCCGTCACACTGCGCCTTCCCTTTAAGCGCCTGGCCTCCGCTGCTCCCTCCCCAGCGTATGCATCGACCTCAAGCTTTGTGCTTGCCTTTTCCATTCCGCTCCTGCAAGCGACCGTGCAGGCAGCAGGTGTAGCGGCGGGCACCATGGGAACGCTCAAGCCGCTGGTGGGCATCATCACCACCCTCAACTTGGAGCTGGGGGCGGAAGGACACTGGCAAGAGCTGCTGGGTGCCGTCACGCGTGCACCAGACGGGAGCGGAGCGGGAGGGTTGGGGATCTTGCTAGGGGCATTAGAGGCCATCTCGGCGACGTACGAATGTGTAAGGGCCTCGGCAGGTGCTCAGCAGGCGTTGCCAGCCCTGAATTCGCTGTTGTCAGCAGCGGTGGCTCCTTATATCTTGGCGTTAATTGAAGGTGAAAAGGCAGGGGAGGCCAAGGAGGAGCACGTGCGATTTCTGGCTGTGTGTCTCGGGGCGGGCGGCGAGGGCGCGACGGGCGCAGGGTCCAGGACGACGACGAGCACGGCGATGCAGAAGAGGAGAAGAACGCGGCAGCAGCCCTTGTTGGCACCGGCTACGGTTAAGCAGCTGGTGGAGCACACGTTGGCGTGCAAGGACGAGGTGGGCTTGGAGGCGCTGGTGCTGGCGTTGGACAAGGGCGATCAGGAGTGCCCCGTGCTGGACGTGGTTCGATCTCAGGCTGCGGCTATTTTGACCTTGGCCTTTCAGAAGCTGGGGCCGGCGGGAGATGTGCGCATTGCCTCGGTGCTTAGCGTGGGTGGTGGTGGGGAGGATGAAGCTGAGGAGGAGGGAGGAGAGGAGGAGAAGAAGCAAGGGAGCGGGGAGGTGGGCACGCCTGGCTTTCGTGCTCAGGTCGTCTCGCGGCTGCGTTCGTTGCTGGCGCGCGTTGTGAGTCTGCAGCAGGAGCTGGCGTGGGCGGATGACTTCGTTCGGTTGGTGGAGATCTTGTCGTCTGCTTCGCACGAACCCGCGTCGCACTTCATCCCTGCACTTCTCTTTGAGGCAGGCCTGGGGGATGCTGCCCTGTGGGCGAAGGCTCGCGCGCAGCCCAGGGAGCGAGCAGCCATGTGGCGGTGCTTGGAAGCTGTTATGCACGAGCTCGCGGAGGAGGAGTCATTACATGCGGCTCCCGACGCAGCAATGGTGTTGATTCGCCCGGGGGCCTTGAAGGAGGAGACGGCTGCTTTGATCCATGAGGTGTTGCGTGCGGGTGTGGAGCTTGGAGAGAGGGCGAGCATGATACTTCCTGTGCCGGGCCGGGGGGCCTTTGCATTGTCTCGCTTTTTTAGCGCGACGGCCAACGAGGCCAACCTGCCCTCCGAAATCCCCTTCCAGCTCTTCTTCCCCGCAAGCCACGACGAGGAGGAGGAAGGCGACAGCGGGATGGCGGCCCCGCTTTCGGTACCGTGGGACGTGGCCCACCTCCTTAGTCAAGTAGTCGAGGAGCAGCTTCGCGTCGTTGCTGCTTCCTCCTCCTGGGCAGATGCCTACTTGCTGGCACGCGTGATATCGCTGCTCGAGGCCGCGGCTGGGCACGACATCGGAACACAAGCACATAAGCCCGTGAATGAGACGGCGTGGAGCCGCGTGGTCCTCCCCAAGGAGCTGACCGTTTTCTTCGCTAGCTCCGACGAGCTGCGGCTGGGGACGGAGGTTTGGTACTATGATCGGCGCGCGACCCCTTCCTCTTCTTCCTCCTCCTCGGAAGCAGCCACGCCGGTGCCGCCCGAGTCGGCTTGGAAGCGAGGCAAGGTGGTCGGTGTTCATAGGGACGACGTGGAGAAATATTTTACGGTCAGCAAGGCCAGCGGGGGCGAGACGCAGATGGAGTACAGCCGGCTACGGCGAGTTAAGCCCTCGGATATTGCGGGCTTGGTGGCTGGGGTGTGTGAAGGCCTGCCGGATTTGCAGTTTGTTGATGCCGTCCAGCATCATCGTCATCAGCAGTTGGAGGGGGAGGCTACCCAGCATGTGGAAAGCGTGGCACGCCTTTTGATCGCAGCTCTGACTCCCTACCTAGAGGACAGCGCAGGTGCGAGGTCTAATGTTGTGCTTGCCTGGAGCGCGGCCGAGATCCTGCGCGGCCTGCGAGCCTTGGCCTCCTCCCCCTACTCTTCTCCGAGCCTGCAGTCCGAGGTGGAGGAGTGGATGGCGAAGCTACAAAGCCGCTGGTGCAACTTGGCAGAGGCAGCTTTACGAGGGGCAGCGGGTAAGCAGGACTGGTCTCATGTGGCCTCGTCGCTGTACGTCCTTGGGGGTCTCCCCCCGCTAGACATGGCTGGAGCAAGCGGGCTGTGGTTGGCGGCTGTTCGGGTCGGCGTGGTGACGGGCACCAAGCGACAGCTGGTCAATAAGCCTTCCACAGGGGGGGAGGCCGTGCCTGTGACTTATACCGTGACTCCTGCCCATGTTTCTGAAGCTGCGCAGGTGGCTACCTTATGCTGGGCTGGCGGGTTGAGCATAGCATGCAGGGAACAAGCGGCCTGCCTCGAGGTACTAGAGCATTTGTGGGATCTTCAAACTACAACAGCAAAAACCACCTCGCCCGGCACCCTCCTCGCAGCTCTTGATTTGGGTTTGCAAACCGTGCTAGAGAAGGGTAGCTTGGCCCTCCCTCCCTCCACCAAGGTCCCTCTCTTCCGTCTCGCCTTGCAGGGCCTCACTTCCTCCCCCGCGCCCACCGCCACTGAGCCCACCACCACGGCATCTGCTCTGACGCACGAGGTCCGCAACCGCTGCCGTCTACTAGCCGTGGCCCTCATCCCCTTTGACAATCGCAACATGGACTGGACCACCCGCATCTACGCCGCAAAAAATATCCCCTCTTCCTCCTCTGCAGCGCTGGCGTTGGACCTGGCCTTGTGGAACGCCGACGTGGACGCCTTGCTCCGCGTCCTCGAAATTGACGGGCAAGCGGCCTCGCCCGGGTTGCACATGAGCACCTTCCATGTCCTCCGCCCTTACCTACGCAGCGCCACGGACGTGAACGATGACGAGGATAGCGACGACGAGGACGAGGAGTCGAAAGGCCGCACGGCAGCGGAGGAGGAAGGAGAGGTGGTGGCCTTGATGAAAGGTCCGCGTGCCAAAGCCCTGGCAAACGACGCCGCCGAACGGAGGGACATGGCCCGTGACTTGCGCATCGTGGCACGACGGGTCTGGCCCACCTTTCACCGCATGCTCCAGTCGTGGGTAGCTCCTCTTGCGGATGCTGATGCGTCTTCCTCTTCCTCCTCTCAGCCCCACCCGACCCAGCGGCTCGCCTGCCTCTTAGAATGGGAGGGCGTGCTCGAGGCAGTAGGCGGGGACGGAGCAGCAGAAGAAGAAGGGGGAGGTGTCATGGAAGTTGACCACTTGGACGCGTACCGTCGTGGCGTCTTCCAAGCACTGCTGGCCTGGCTCCTCTTCCTGGAGCACGTGGAGGGTGTCGCCCTCTCCCCACCCTTGCGGGACGCCTATTCCACCTACGTCTCCCTCCTCGGTGCCCTTCCTCTCCTCTTACAAGCCTGCTTTCGCATGCTCGGTCGGCGTGTCGGGTCCACGACGGACACGACGGGCGGCCAGTTCGAATTGCAGGATTTGTGGGCCACGGCGCACATGCTGGGGAGTGGGAGCCATTCAGCAGCGGCCGGCGCGGGCGGGCGGGAGATGCGACGGTTGGTGGCCTACGTGCTCTTCCGTACTATTGTGACCTTCCCGGCGCTGGTGCGCAAGTGGTGGTCGTCGGACTGCGAGCGAAGGTTGAGCACGGGGATCTTCAAGTTTGTGGAGGAGCAGGCGAGTGGGCGGATTGTGCAGCGTGAGATTGATTTGCTTTTGGCCAAGGGCAAGGGGCCCGACTGCCCGTGGGGTGGAGGGGAGGACGAGATTGCCGTGCGGGGCAGCGCTGTGACGCGGGAAGTGACGGCACATTATTTCAAGGACGATTGCACCCTTGAAGTGTTGCTAAGGCTGCCGCTGGCTTACCCGCTGCGGAACGTGGAGGTGGAGTGCACGCGAAGCTTGGGCATCTCGGCGGATAAGTGGAATCGGTGGCAGCTGCAGATTGTCACGTTGCTGAGCATGCGGGACGGGAGCGTGGTGGACGCCGTGGCCCTGTGGGTGCGGAATCTGCAGAAGGAGTTTGAAGGCATGGACCCGTGTCCTATTTGTATGTCGATCATTGAGGCACGCAACCTCTCCTTACCCGAACGCGAGTGCCGGACCTGCCACAACAAGTTTCACAATTCGTGCATTTTGAAATGGTTTGCCACCTCGGGGAAGAACCGATGTGTCCTCTGCCAGCAGGCGACGATTGGGTAGATTGGTGGAGGTTGTTTCTGGCCCTATTGAGAAGTTGAGCGTTTGTGTGTTGGGGAATGCTGCTTCCGTGTGCGTGACTTACTTTCGGGTAGGATGGTGGCTGCTGATGTACAACTGATTCCTGGCACAATTATCCCTTCAAATCTTGACGCTTTTGGGATTGAGTGAATTGTTTTGTCAAATGGTTTGCTTATTTTTGTTAAAGAAGCCGCGGTGAGTCCTCTGCTCCCCCAGGGAAAGGAACTGCCTGTGTAATGTATCATCAATCGACACAACAACAGATAAAGAACGAAGTAAAAGTAAATGCTTCAGTAGAGGAATGTCGCTTCTTTGTCTTGACAGGTATGGGAGGTTATGCCTGGGGTGGCGTTACCTGCTCGGCGTCATTCCGCTTCCGCGCCAAAATTGAGAACGATTCTTGGACCCTTCTTTGTGCTTTTATCAATCGGGAAGAGGCCCTTTGGGACCCTGGATGTGCGTCCTAGGCAAGTACTCGTGTGTGTAATGCGGGTGCTGGTTGGGCGCTTCTGTGGTTTACCTTCGCCAATTGAAATGAGCGACTGCTTTTCGAGGGCTCCGACAAGAACGACTCCAACACCTTCTGACCAACCCCACCACACGCCAAGCATGTCCCCTAGATGCTCTGTGTAAGGTTGTGTCGCGGGCAGGTGGTAAGAAGCCGTGGCGGCTTCGTCGTCCGCGGTTTTTGCCTCCTCAAATTCGCTCTCCTTCTTCGCGCCCTCCTTCCTCCTTCCTCCTTCCTCTACTCACACAGCTTGTACTCTAGACTCACACAAGGCGTACACACACCACAGCCTCACACCGCGTTGGCCCGTCGACTACATAAGGGCTTGCGCACTCCGGGGACCACACACCCAGTCCCGCCGTCTCTGCCTCCAGCAGCCGCGAGGACGAGGACGAGGAAGCAAGGAGGTTCCGTGGTTGGCGGCGCGGACCCACACACACAAGCCTACAACCCCCGCCTTCTACACCCGTCCACCCACTCCTAGCTAAACATGCCGCGCAGCGACAAGGCAGCTTCTGCGCCGGGAGGGCGTGGGAATCAGCCCTTGGGCGAGGCCTATTTGACGGAGGCGGGGAACTCGAGGACGGAGCTGGCCAAGCGCCTCAAGGACGTGTGGGAGCATTTGACCAAGCTCTCGCAAGACGACCGGCCGAAGGGGCTGGAAGGCACCACCAAGGCCTTGGGCTCTTCCCGCATCTTGGACCACACCGACAAGGACGTGCGCCTGTTTACGGCGTGTTCATTGGCGGAGGTGTTGCGCATCTACGCGCCCGAGGCCCCCTTTTCCTCCCCCGTGCTCCTGCAAGGCTTTGCGTTGGTGACGGCCCAACTTCGGGGGCTTTCGACCGTGACGGGGAAGCAAGCCCAGGTGGCCGCTGCCCAGGGTCACAAGCCCGTGCCGGTGTTGTATTTGCTGCATTCGCTGGCGACGGTCAAGTCCTGCATCATTCTAAGTGAGTTGGTCCAGCAAGACTTGCCCCGAGCGGAGGAGGAGCTGGTGGATTTCTTTGACTGCTTGCTGCGGGCGGTGCGGGAAGACCATCCGCCCGAACTGCGAGAGCAGGTGTTGGAAGTGCTGGCGGCGTGCTTGGCCGAGCTGGAGGTGGTGCCGCAGGCGCTGCTGGACACGGTGTTGCTGTGTTTGCTCCCGGAGCACAAGGCCGAGTCGCCTGCGTCCTACCAACTCACGCAGCTCTTTGTCGCCAGGTGCTTTGCGGAGTTGAACCCGCCCATCACGGCGTTCATCAACCAGGTGCTGACGGGGAAGGGGTGTGGGGCGTCGGAGGTGGAGGAGGAGCATGTGTATCCGCTCATTTACGAGCTGCACAAGGTCAACCCCAATTTTATGCTTTACATCTTTCCTAACATTGCCACTCAACTCGCTGCGGAGGACACGGCGGTCCGCGCACGGGCTGTGGCGTTGCTGGGGCGGTTGTTTGCGGCTTCGCATGCGGATTATGGGCATGATTACCCTCGTATTTTCCGGGAGTTTCTGGGGAGGTTCAAGGATAAGGAGGCGGCGATCCGTGCTCAGGCTGTGGGGATTGGTGCTGTTATTATGCAACGCAAGCCCAAGCTGGCTGAGCAGATTGTCCCTTTGTTGGCGGAGCGGCTGAAGGACCCGGAGTGGGAGATCCGGGCGAAGACTGCCAAGGAGACGTGTCAGGTGGCTTTGCACTTTATTGAACTGGTTTCTGGGGATTTGCTCAGAGACGTGGGGGGGCGCCTGGCCGATCGCAAGCCGCAGGTGCGGTTGGAGGTCGTGCGGGGGCTAGTGACGTTGTATGCGGCTTATGTCTCTCGTACCTGGTCGGAGGCGGAGAGGGCGCGGGAGGCCTTGCCGCCTGATTTGGAGGAGAAGCTGGCGTGGATTCCGGGGACGGTGTTGATGGGGTATTCGTTGCAGGACCACGATCTGCGTTTGTGTATTTTGCAGGCGTTTGACGAGGTCTTGTTGCCCAAGACCGCTGAATGCCAAGCGCGGACGACGGGGCTGCTCTTCATCTGGCAGCGGTTGGGCGCAGAGGAACAGCGGGCTTTGCGGGTGGTGCTCCAGGATCGAGCGACAGTCCAAGCACGAGTGGGGGAGTACCTGGCCGCACGCACGTCCTGGCGTGTTGACATGGAGGATGAGGCCCGCGAGATCCGTTTGCAGGAAGCGGGGGAGGCTCTGCTTGACGCAGTCCCACCTATGGATAAAAGGGCGGCGAGCAGTAGTTTGCCTCTGAAGCTGAACGAGACCAAGGACCAGCAGGCGCCCAAGTTGCTGCAGACGATGGTGGACCCTCGGCAGCCCATGCCCCACTTACTCAAGGCGAGGGACGAGTTGGCGGCGAAATTGGGTTCGAAGACGAGCTTGGGGGATTACGTGCGTATGCTTGCGCGGCGGGCGAGCTCTTGTTTTGCCACACAGGAGACCTTGGCCGACTTGATCCAGGCGGCTCGGGAGCTGCTGGAGGCGGGGGCGGAGGACGAGGACGAGGAGGAGGAAGGGGCGTTGGACGCTGCAGTGGATCTGATGGAATTGCTGGTGGAGAATTTTCCGGTGCTGTTGCCTAAGGCTCTGCCGGAGCTGCTGGAGCTGTGTTGGGCGGCGGGGAAGGAGGATGGGGTGCAGGTGCAGGTGTTGCGTTTGATTGCGACTCGGGCCAAGGCTGCTAGCAAGGCGGTGGCTATGGCGGTGGGGAAGGGTGATGGGCGGTTGACGAGCATGGGGCCGAAGGGGGAGGCGGAGATGTTGACTAAGTTTAGGCAGGACATGCTGAAGCTTTGTTTGAAGACGGGGTCTGCGAAGGCGACGCGGTTGGCGGTGTCGGCGCTTTGTCAGTTGGTGCCTGATGGGGGGGATGCGGTGTATACGCGTCTGCTCAAGGACCTTACTAGTACTAAGTCTCTCTCGTCGGAGAACCCGCGTTTGGAAGCCGTCCTCCGTGCCCTGGCTGTGTTGGCGGAGCGTCATCCTGTTACCTTTGAGGCGCACGCGGACGAGGTGCGAGGGTTTGCGTTGCGCAAGGTGCTGCGGCATCACGCCTTGGGGGAGGAAGGGAAGGAGGACTCGGACGACAGCGATTTGGGCGTGGGGGCCTTGCCGCACTTGGTAGGGAAGACGAGCAAGAAGAAGAAGAAGGCGGCGTCGAGGGGGAGGGGGCATCATCGGGAGCTGTCGGAGGAGTGCTTAAGGGCGTGTGCGGCGATCAAGTTGTTGGTGGCGCATGCGGTGGGGCTGAGGGCGGGAGGGGTGGCGAATGGGGAGGACTCTATCTTGTTGCGTCAGCCTAAGGTGGAGAAGAAGGGCGAGGGCAAGGGGAAGGGAAAGAAGGGCAAGAAGAGCAAGGCTGGGGATGATAGCGATCTTGACGACGACGATAGCGAGGAGGAGGAGGAGGACAAGGCGGAGCAGTCCTCGTTGCACCTGGGGGAGGTGTCGGCGTTGGTGGAGGTGAGCAAGGACGAGCTTGAGGCCTCGGCGGGTGAGGTGCTGGACCTGCTCTACGAGATTTTGGAAGCGGATGGGCAGACGCCTAACGGTGCGGAGCTCAGCAGGGAAGACAAGGCACGCTTGCGGTTGGTGAGCGCGGGAGGGGTGTTGAAGATGATGCGGAACCAGTACGTGCAGCATCGCCTCTTAGACACACCACGCTGGCGAGCCTTGGGATGGGTGATGCTCGATCCGGAGGAGACAGTGGCGGGGGCCTTTACCCGTAAGCTGGCGAAGGCTGTGCGTGGCTCTAAGGTGCACCTCAAGTTTTTGGCGTTGCTCTCGTTGGCGGCGCTGGAGGAGGATGCGGACGCTCGGAAGGAGGCAAGGCAGGCGGTGACTCGCGCGGTGCAGAACTTGCGGAGGGGGTACGAGGATTATATGGCGGGCCAGGAAGAGGAGCCGTCGGAGGAGGCTAAGCGGAAGGTCACTACTTCCATGATGCCTGAGTACCTGCTTCCCTACCTCCTGCACCTCCTTACTCATTTCCCTGACTTTCCTACTTCCCTTCATGATGCGGGGCGCTGGCGGCCTTTGCATCGTTGTCTTGCTTTTCTGCTCGAGCCGCTGATGGTCACCCTGGGGCCTGAGGCGGATAACCTGTCCTTCCTCCTCCTCATGACCGACACCATCCTCACCGGCTACAAGGACGCCTCGACCGAAGGCGAGGAAGGGGGGGAGGACGAGGAGGTGGCAACCATGCGTTTGCACCAGGTAACGATGGCGTGTCGGGAGTACCTTCGTTCCAAGATCAAGACCCAAGAGAACCTGCAGGCGTACCCAGGCAAGATCTATCTCCCCCTCCAGCTGTACTCCCCGCGGAAGGGTGGTCCGCTAATCAAGCAGCGCGCGAAGCAGGGGAAGCAAGGAGGGAGAGGGGCTCCAGGCTCGGCGGTCAAGAAGGAGAGGGGTGCGGAGTCGGATGCGGAGGGAGGGAGGGAGGGACGGAAGGAGGAGGATTTTGAGGATGGGTTGGATGGGCCGAATTGGGGGTTGAGTCCTATTGCGATGGAGATTTTGACGACGGCTGCTGGGGCCTTGGCTCGGCGGTCGGGGGGAGGAGGTGGTGGTGGTGGTGGGAAGAAGGGAGGAAACGTGGCGAAGAAGAAGGCGGCCCCGGCGGCCAAGCGCGGTGGGAAGGGCAAGGGTGGAGCGAAGAAGGCAGGAGGGAAGAAGAGGGGGAGAAAAGTGGATAGTGAGAGTGAGGAGGAGGCGAGCGAGAGTGAGCCGGAGCCGATGGAGGAGGAGGATGAGGAGAACCGACCGCCTGTGCAAGCGCCGGTGTCGCGGAAGCGCAAGAGCGTGGCGGGCAGTGATGGGACTAAGGTAGCTGGGAAGAGGAAGTCGTTGGGAGGGAGTGGGGTGAATGGTGGGAAGAGAAAGGATTCGTCGGTGTTTGATTATGATGAGATGGACGAGAATAATAATGGGGGTGGTGACGAGGAGGGGATGGACTCGGAGGAGGAGGATTTGATGAAGGAGGTGGAGGAGAAGGCACGCAATGCCCGGAAGTCCCTGGAGGCACAGAAGGCCTCTCGGGCAGAGCGGGCGCTGAAGCGTGGGGTCGCGTCGGAGGAGGGGGAGGAGGAGGAGGAGAGGGAGGTCGTGGCGCCGCTGACGGCTTCGAGGGGCAAGGGGTCGAATAAGCCGGCGGCGGCGAAGACGACGAGGAAGGGTGGGAAGCAGGTGGTTGAGGCTGCAGCGGCAGAGGAGGAAGACGAGGAGGAGGTGGAGCCCACCCCTGCGGCACCTAAGAGACGAAAGAAGCGCGCAGTAGGGTGAGAGAGAAAAAATAGAAGGAACGCAAATAATAAAGAAAGGAAGAGAGAGAAGTGGATGGAGGGATGGGTGGCTGGACAAGCCGTCCAGGCCCCCCGCGACGGTACATGCATGCGTGTGAATAATAAACGACGAGAAAGAACGACTAATACAATAACATGGCCCGTGAACCCGAGAAAAGCAACCCTGTGTGTACTTACCTACCTTGTGTGTACGTGTGTGTCTGTCTGAGAGTTAGTACGGCAATGGCGATTTTCATCGACGACCGATCGAGAGAGAAATATCATAGTAACCCGAGAGAAGAGATCGAAAGACAGAAATAATCAAGAAACGAAACGGAAAGAGCCAATGAGATTGTCAAAGAACGCTGGACATATTCTCTTCTTTTTCTTTCTCCTGCGCAATCGACAAAATCAAAAAATTTATAGCAGCACGCTTTTTGATCATGTATTCAACAATTTGATTTATTGAAAGTTCACAGCAAATATACAAATAATCGAACAAAAACCCCACTGCTTCCACCCCTCCACCCTTTCTCATCTCACCTCTTTTCGCAGTCTGCGCTCTCTTCTGACTTATCTCTACTACAGACAACCGCTTTGTTCATCCTCTCTAACACAGCCTCCATTAATTCTACTCGTTTCCCCCCCGCTTTCGAAGCTACCGAGGGAGGTCTCCCCGAATCTCCACCCGCCGCATGACCCGCCGCTCCCGCGTGTTATCCCTAATTGCCTGATGCGCGACACTCCGATTATCCCACAGCACCAACGTATCCTTCTCCCACCGTACCCGGCACTGGAGCTCGGAGCGCGTCATAATCTTAAACACGTGCTGGAGGATGGGTCGGCTCTCTTCCTCTGTGATGCCCACAAAATGCTTAGTGAAAAAAGGGTTGACGAACAAGGAGGGGGCGCCCGTCTCGGGGTGCGTGCGAATGACTGGATGATCGACGTTGTCATAATCCAAATACGTGGCCGTCGGGTCTTTCTCCACCATCTTGAAAGCCGAGTGCACGGCCCGCAACGGCGCGAGCATGGCGGCAAAGGCAGGCGAAAGTGTCTGGAGCACCAACTCCATACTGCAAAACACGGTGTCATTGCCAAACGTCGGCACCTCCACACCGTACAGCAGCGCACCCAAAGGAGGATGGCGCATGTAGGAGCAATCCTGGTGCCAGACCTCTCCGTAGTGCCCTAGCTTGCCAGGTTCCCTCACCAACTCGTGGACTTTGGGCAGCCCATATTGCGCCTTGACAACGGGCCTCGCCTCCACTTCTCCAAACAGCTCTGCAATGGCCAGTAAGTCCGTCTCACTCAGGCCCGCCTGGTTCCGAAAGACGAGAACGGCATGTTTTTGAAAGGCTTGCCTGACCTTATTTGCGGCTTCAGTGCTACGAATTACGGTCCGAAGGTCCAGATTAGTTAATTCTGCTCCCAGTGCGCCCGTCAAGGGACGTAGATCGAAGGAAGGGGAGGCGGCGGGCGCAGGCGAAGGCATGGACGAGAAGGAGGACGAGGAGGAGGAGGAGGAGGAGAAAGAGCTGCCCACCTGTTCGACGCGGTAGGGGGTGGGAGGGCGTCGTGGTGACAACATGGAAGCAGTCGTGCGAATGTGATGCAGGCTGCGGCGGGAAGAATGATGACGGAGGAGGAAAGAAGAGGAGGCCCTCATCTTGACACCTCCAGCGCAGGCGGCTTGCTGCAGCAGGGGCAAGCCGAGGGCCGACATCCTGCTGCTGCTGTAGCCTAGCTGTTTGACGCCTTGTGCCTGTGTGTAGGGAGGGGTGGGCGTGCGTTAGAGGCAGGCGTGGCTCATTACGACGACGTTGCGTTTCGGCGAGATGACACGAAGAATTTAGAGATTTGGGGGGAGGGCCTGTGCCTTTGCGTGCCTGTACAATGTTTGTGCGGGAAGGGGTTTGGTGTAATTGAGTGTGTGGTGTTGAAATTCTGCCTGCGCATGGAGGTGGGAAAGCCACGGACGATCGGTGTGAGTGGAGGAAGGAGCCTGGCTATGAACCCAGTGAGTGCCTCATTTTCGCGCGTGTACGTGCCGGTGCTACTACGCGAGAACCGGCATGCACGCTGTGAGGGGACTCTAGAGCCGCAGTGCTCGCGCAGGTGATGCTGATGGTAGTGATGTTGGTGATGCCGTAGGCGGGCCTGCGGATGGGTGCGTGGTCTCGTCGGGGTCATTGCGCCAAGGGTTGGAAGAGGGAGGCAAGCAAGGGGAGGCAAGCAAGGGGAGGCAGCAGGAGGTCGAACTGCAAGCCTCCTCCATGTTTCGTGTCTTGGCTGGCTATGGGACGTGGCTTAGGCTCGGGAAAGGCTTGCTATTGAATATAAAGTCAAGGCGGCTGCTATTTTGTGGTCGTCGTAGGGCGTGTGAGGGTAGACAAAGTGGCAAAAAGGCATGCGTATGTAAAGGCCGCAAAAGCTGTGGAAAAAAGGCATTTCACGCTTTGACATGGGCCTGCGTTTGTTGTGGCCTTTTTGGTCTATTACGCGTCCCACCGTAGACACTAACCCACACGTGTCTCATATTAGGGTTGTTGACAGAATACACAAGGCTGTGCATAGAGATTTTGAGTTTGCGTCCAATTTTGAGGACTAATCGGGGAAGGGGGAAGGCTTGGCGAGAGTCGCGCGTCTCTTGGTTCCTTGTTCCGTGCCCGCGCGTTGACGTAAGCCCTATCTCTTCCATTTGACCACATCCTCTTTTCCACTATTACCAGCACGGGCACAGACACTACGGGGGAACAATGTGCTTTATGGTTTTTAACTTAAGCTTTGGGGTTTGGCTGTCATTGTTTCATCAAATCAAAGGGCTTCCGCTTTCGTCATGACGCTGCAGCGTACTGTAATCTGGAAAAAGCGTGCTTCAATTTCAAACAAGAGGAAGGAAGAGAGCCCTACCTAGAGATGCTGGATGATGTTTTGAGTGGGGCGTTGATTGAGCTAGGCGGGCCATTTCACACGGTCTTGGAGGCCCTTTTGGCGCGTCAGTGTTGGTGGCTTCCGGAGCGATACGTTTTGTGCCTTTGGGATGATATCCCCCTGGCAGTACAGTACCATCTGTATGAGTGTTTTGTGATCCACAACGGGTGGGGGTTCTATTATTTCTGCTCGCTCGGATGTGTGATGTTAGAGATAGACAATCCTGTGTTTGTGGAGTTGATGACGAATGCTTGCAAGGAAGAGAGAACGACGACAAATGGCAAGGTGGTGAATGATTTGAGTGAATGCGGAGAATTGACCTACTTCAGTCTCGTCCTAGAGTGGATCACAAAACACTCATACGGATGGTACTGTACTGCCAGGGGGATATCATCCCAAAGGCACAAAACGTATCGCTCCGGAAGCCACCAACACTGACGCGCCAAAAGGGCCTTCAAGACCGTGTGAAATGGCCCGCCTAGCTCAATCAACGCCCCACGCAAAACATCATCCAGCATCTCTAGATAGGGCTCTCTTCCTTCCTCTCGTTTACAATTGAAGCACGCTTTTTCCAGATTACAGTACGCTGCAGCGTCATGACGAAAGCGGAAGCCCTCTGATTTGATGAAACAATGACAGCCAAACCCCAAAGCTTAAGTTGAAAATCAGTTGCGCGCGTCACGAGATGCGGTGTCGGTGTGACAACAGCAGCGATCTTAAAAAGCAACCGATGACGACAGCAGCGATCGAAAAAAGCACCCGAAAGGATACTGCAGTCGAGGGATTTCGGGTGCTTTTTTAGATCGCTGCTGTCGTCACACCGACACCGCATCTCGTGAAGCGCGCAACGTCTCAATTCTAGCATGCCACACACAATACACGGGGGTCCATCACTATAGGAAGGGTTATGGGTATATGAAGGGAGGGAGGGAGGGAGAGAAGGAGGGAAGGGAGGCAGATGAGTGCAGGCTTATATGAATATGAGCACACACAATCATAGACAGACAGACAGACAGAAAGACACAGACACGCACAACCAATTCTCTCCTCCTCCTCCTCCTCCTCCTCCTCCTCCATAACCCCCACTCCCTTCCCCAGCACTTCTTGTCCCCCCTCTCCTCTCCACACAAAATCCTCCCCATACCCCTTCCCTTCCCTTCCCTAGCACTTCTTGTCCTTCCCCTTCTTCACACACAAAGCTCTACCTTACTTTCCCTTGCCGCTACGGGCACGACGACGACTGCATTCCTGCTACTGGTGGTGGCAGCTACTGCTGGTGGTGCGGCTCGTGGTGAGGCTGGTTCACGTCTCCGGCCCCCGTAGGTGGTGGCGATGCAGGGCGGGAGGGCTGTTGACGCATGACTGGCTTGCTTGTATGAGAGCTAGGGGGAAGGGAGGGAGGGAGGGAGGAAGGGAGGGAGTGAGGAAGTGTCAGGTGTCAGGGGGAAGCTTATGACGGTCCCGAGCGACTGCCTAGCTAGCGAGCTAGGCACAAGAGTCACTTGGTTGTCTTTTTGGTTGCTGGCGCGGTTTTTGGTTGCTGGCGCGTGACACAAGCATGAGCCAAACACTCAACTCAGTCCAAACAACACAAATACACACAGCACACACACAGCCATCAAGCCGGCCAATGCTGCGTTCCCTTGTTGCCACGACCGCCGCCCGCCTCCCCTTGCGCCCCCGCCGTCCCATCATGCCGTCCCTCCCCTCCGCCTCCCTCCCCTCGACCACCTGCTCCTTCGCCACGTCGACGGCCTCGCATCACCCCCCCGACACCACTCCCAGCTGGCCTCCGGC
>Ga0209390_10005588_pt1 | contig 17623 bp, 18 predicted proteins | sample BON01_FD_187212 | JGI IMG/M metagenome (GOLD analysis project Ga0209390, IMG submission 187212) | Freshwater microbial communities from Lake Bonney liftoff mats and glacier meltwater in Antarctica - BON-01 (SPAdes) (version 2) | ecosystem: Environmental > Aquatic > Freshwater > Ice > Glacier...
TACATCACAAAATACTCGTATACAAGACACACACAGTGCTCGAAACACTCTTATATCTAGTGTTTAAGACATCCTCAGGCGATATACATGCGTCCATTTTCCGAATAGCCATGGCAGTCTGAACATTTCCGACAGTGGTCGGACTCGTCGGGTGATCTGGCAAACATTTTGGGGAAAGTTGGTCGGGCTGCAATGGGATTTGGTGCAGCTAGCAATATGCTACCACCACCAGAGAAATGCCAGCCAACTAATACGCTCGCGAAACACGGTTTTGTGTCATTTCTGACACTTTTAAGCTGTATCGTACATCACAAAATACTCGTATACAAGACACACACAGTGCTCGAAACACTCTTATATCTAGTGTTTAAGACATCCTCAGGCGATATACATGCGTCCATTTTCCGAATAGCCATGGCAGTCTGAACATTTCCGACAGTGCTCGGACTCGTCGGGTGATCTGGCAAACATTTTGGGGAAAGTTGGTCGGGCTGCAATGGGATTTGGTGCAGCTAGCAATATGCTGCCACCACCAGAGAAATGCCAGCCAACTAATACGCTCGCGAAACACGATTTTGTGTCATTTCTGACACTTTAAAGCTGTATTGTACATCACAAAATACTCGTATACAAGACACACACAGTGCTCGAAACACTCTTATATCTAGTGTTTAAGACATCCTCAGGCCATATACATGCGTCCATTTTCCGAATAGCTATGACAGTCTGAACATTTCCGACAGTTCGTCGGGTGATCTACCAAACATTTTGGGGAAAGTTGGTCGGGCTGCAATGGGATTTGGTGCAGCTAGCAATATACCTCGAGGGATGTGTACCTTCATTTATCTGGCCAAAAAATGATTTCGCCACACACAGCGACGGTGAGTATCGGACCTTCTCTCTCTCTTGCGGTGAGCGGATGGTCTTTCCACGCCGTATATCTTGAAACTTTTAAAGTATGTGGGAGGGTGGAGGGAGTGGGGGAGGTAGATCTGACATATTATCGTGCTCCGAAGTCTTGAGCACGGTTGTTGTGAGTCTTGCAAGCACAAAGGACGCCCGTGTCGCCTTTGGTGTGATTTTGAGGTTTCTTCTTCTTTGTCTTGACCCATATACTGCTTTGTCATTACAAGCAAGAACGTCACTGATATTCGTTCAATACCGGGGGAAGAGAGCGCAGATATTCGAAGCTAGCCCGTTGAAACTGTTCCGTGTCTCGCTCCGGTAGCAGGGGCTGTGAAATCGGTACATGCGACATGAAGAGACTGTGGTCGAGGCTGCTCAGTGACGAGTCAACGCCAAGTCTAGGATGGAATGCCATGGCAACCGCAATCTTCATGTCCTCGAGTGATTTTGCCACGAAATTATCACGGCGTCGACTGGAGGCGTTGTCGACTGGACCCTCATTCATAAGCCGCCTTCGCTCCCTCGATTCCGCAGGAGAAAGTGTCAGTTTTTTGGAGAGGACAATAGCACGATTCACCAACTCCTGGCGCAGCAAATACGTCGGCCACGTATTCATTTCCATATTCGGCATCGTATTTGCACTGGCAATCCAGGTGATTTGATCGAGAATTGTCACCTGCTCAAAGGGAGTGAGGTCTCCGTTCAGGTACTGCACGCAAATCTCATGCTCTCTCCACTGTCCATAGACGTCGTGATATTGATTGCGCTGCGCCGAAGCAAACGCTCTGAGGGTCGGGATCATTTGATTGCGTGAAAACGAATCCTTCATCAGCGAATTTTCACGGTAGGTCGAGACAAAATGCTGGAAAATCCTCGCAAATTCGACAGAGTTGCTGACTTTGCGACTTTTCTCAATGTCGGACAAAATTGAATCATATGCCTGCTGGAGCAAATCCTGGACCATGGTGTGGTTCAACACTGCCCCCGGACTGTTGGCGTCGTGTTCGATGGTTGTTCTCGCGAGAAGCAAGCGTGCGTCAAATTCTTGTCTGTCATGTATACACAAGCTGTCGTAGGGCATCTATGCAAAAGATCGAATAACGCTCTACCTATATATGTTTTTGGGAGACCAGTCGAGCTCCGTTTTTGATTCAAACAACAACAACTGCATTGGGGTTTCGAACGAACAAACTATTTTTCGATAAGTAAAATGTGCTGTACTGCTTATATCACGTGTAAATGTTCATACATTTCGCATTTGAGATGCCAAAAAAACCACACTGTATTTTCGCCCGAGTCAAGAGCATGTACATCGACCCCACCAAACTCCATTTCACTGCCACCAACTTTTCCCAAAATATTTTGATAATCACCAGCCCAGCCAACACGTCAGATGTATTTGACATAGCAACTATTACTATAAAATATTGACCCACGATACATCTCGTAAACAAGACACAATGATGCCAATGTTATGCAAATAGAGAGTTCTAAACGCAATTACTATATTTAAAAGCAATTACTATATTTAAAAGCAATCATCATCAGTGTCTATCACAAATCAGCTTTTTGTTTGGTGGCATGTACATCGACCCCACCAAACTCCATTTCACTGCCACCAACTTTTCCCAAAATATTTTGATAATCACCAGCCCAGCCAACACGTCAGATGTATTTGACATAGCAACTATTACTATAAAATATTGACCCACGATACATCTCGTAAACAAGACACAATGATGCCAATGTTATGCAAATAGAGAGTTCTAAACGCAATTACTATATTTAAAAGCAATTACTATATTTAAAAGCAATCATCATCAGTGTCTATCACAAATCAGCTTTTTGTTTGGTGGCATGTACATCGACCCCACCAAACTCCATTTCACTGCCACCAACTTTTCCCAAAATATTTTGATAATCACCAGCCCAGCCAACACGTCAGATGTATTTGATATAGCAACTATTACTATAAATATATTGACCTACGATACATCTCGTAAACAAAACACAATAATGTCAATGTAGTATAAACAGAGGGTTCTGAACGCAATTACTATATTTAAAAGCAATTGCTATATTTAAAAGCAATCATCATCAGTGTCTATCACAAATCAGCTTTTTGTTTGGTGTATTGAAACAGAATGGGTGGGAAACATGGTTCACAAACGAGTTATAGACTTGAAATGCAGCGCTGTCTTTTTGCCCTCTTTTTTTGTGTGACACTTGTTGGAAATGTAGCGTCGGAAATGTGCGAACCCGGAAAATACATGTATGCAGTTGATTTTTGTTGGCCATGCAACTCTGGAAAATATACGAATGATGAATATTCTTTTGAAGGTCAGACAGAGTCAGAAAGATGTCTCGCCTGTCCACTTGGCAAGGTTTCTGCACGTGGTACAGTCACTGTTAATTACTGTTCCGACTGTATAAATGGGCGGATCATAGTTTATGGGCGTTGTGAAGAGGAATGTGGTATGTACACAACGTCTTCATATCCATGGGATTCATGTCATCAATGCGACGCCGGAGAATCAACGCTTGCGCCGGGTGGCCATTGCGTGCCGTGTCCATATGGATACAGATATATTCCAGTTGGCGGGTTCAATGCATATGGAAGGTGTGAACTGTGTGCAGCTGGCAAATATACAGACTTAGATTCGCCAACTACTGAGACTTATGTTACAGAATGCACGTCCTGTCCAGTAGGAACTTATAATGTATTGGAGGAAAACAATTTTTGTACAGACTGTCCTGATAGCATGACGTCGTCCGAAGGCAGTCCAGGTTGTGCCTACTTGTGTAGTCTTGGGAGTTATTCTGACATGTTCTACGCTGACTATTGGACCGGAAATATAATAGAGAGTACACCATGTGCGCCATGTACAGCTGGAAAGTATGCATACTTGGTGCAAAACACAACTGTCGATGGTGTAGGAATTGGTGAATGTCAAACGTGTGAAGCAGGAAAATATTCCGACTCAACTTCAAGTCTGCAGTGTGTAAACTGTGAAGCCGGAAAAATTTCTCAATATGAAGGAGCAGATTCTGTGGATTCTTGTTTATGGCCGTGTAAAATTGCGCAGTATCGTCCGGACACAACATCACAACATTGTACAGATTGTCCGGCGGGAACAATGGCTAGCACATGGTATACTTTCACACCACATGGCCGTTCACTACAACACTCGTGCCAGGGGTGTTATTGGAAACACTTCTCCTGGCCTGGGTCTGCTACTTGTATACCAGACTGCACACCATCGCAATACAAAGACGAAACACGACGAAGGTGCTCAGAATGTCCCGTGGACAGTCAACCATATGCCGACAACAACGCGGATATAGACAGCTGTAAATGTGCCATAGGGCATGAAAAAAGTTCAATTACCATTGATGGCAATTTTTCGTGTACAGTGTGTGCAAAAGATTCATTCCGATCCGCGTATAACACCAGTTGTGTACCATGTGAAAACAATATGTATACAATGAGCAGTGGCTCAAATTCTAGTGAAGCGTGTATTGCAGCTTGTGGAAGTGGTCAATATAGAAACACAAATACCCAGCAATGTGTGTATTGTAATGCTGGTTCATACATGTCTGGGACTCAACAACATGGTCTACAAGCAACCATGTGTACGGCGTGTCCAATAGGCAAAAAATCGCAGACACATTATTGAATTCAAAATATAGATAGCATATGGGAGTTCTGTATAGTTTCAACACAATGTCGCCTGGAAGCGTCACGATTCATAGTTTAGTATTGTTATAATAGAGCGGATGTAATTAAACATGCTCCATGCAAAAATTTGACCTTTTATGTTACTTGCTGTGGGGATACAAAGGTGAAATGTGGTGAATCATTGCATGGTTTGTTTTATTAAAGAGTTTGCAAAGATAACACGCTCCGTTGTGGGTTTCAAGCGACATACCGCTTGCGTTTAGCAAAGCATATGCTGCATGTCGGCCGTTGTGAGAGAGAGCATAAACACACTGAAAAATGTGTGGATGGTGTCACTTTGCAACACCCTGGCGTCGCACGCGTGAGGGCTTCCCAGGCGGGGTTTCATCTTTTGGTAATCACCAGCCCAGCCCAGCCCAGTCGATCACACACTTAAAACCAAAAATGAGTGCATATTTTTTGCCTGATAGTGCTTCCGCCGTGCGATATCAAGGCATTTTACGCATTGAGAGTGCTATAGGCACGGTGTATTTTCGGGTATAATACTGTTTATTTTCACATGTAAAATGTCCATAAAACGCATTTTGAGTCGCCAAAAACACACTGTATTTTCGCCCGAGTCAAGAGCATGTACATCGACCCCACCAACTCCATTTCACTGCCACCAACTTTTCCCAAAATATTTTGGTAATCACCAGCCCAGCCCAGCCCAGCCCGATCACACTTTTGAAACCCAAAAACGGGTGCATATATTTTGCTTGATAGTGTCTCCACCATGCGATATCAAGGCATTTTACGCAGTGAGAGTGCTATAGGCACGGTGTATTTTCGGGTATAATATTGCATTTTCACGTGTAAATGTTCATAAAACGCATTTGAGATGCCAAAAAAACACACTGTATTTTCGCCCGAGTCAAGAGCATGTACATTGACCCCACCAAACTCCATTTCACCGCCACCAACTTTCCCAAAATATTTTGGTAATCACCAGCTCAGCCCAGCCCGGCCCGATCACACTTTTGAAACCAAAAAAACGGGTGCATATTTTTTGCTTGATAGTGTTTCCACCGTGCGATATCAAGGCATTTTACGCAGTGAGAGTGCTGTAGGCACGGTGTATTTTCGGGTATAATATTGCATTTTTCACGTGTAAATGTTCATAAAACGCATTTGAGATGCCAAAAAACACACTGTATTTTCGCCCGAGTCAAGAGCATGTACATTGACCCCACCAAACTCCATTTCACCGCCACCAACTTTTCCCAAAATATTTTGGTAATCACCAGCTCAGCCCAGCCCAGCCCGATCACACTTTTGAAACCAAAAAACGGGTGCATATTTTTTGCTTGATAGTGTTTCCACCGTGCGATATCAAGGCATTTTACGCAGTGAGAGTGCTGTAGGCACGGTGTATTTTCGGGTATAATATTGCATTTTTCACGTGTAAATGTTCATAAAACGCATTTGAGATGCCAAAAACACACGGTATTTTCGCCCGAGTCAAGAGCATGTTCATTGACCCCACCAAACTCCATTTCACCGCCCAGCCCAGCCCAGCCCAGCCCGATCACACTTTTGAAACCAAAAAATGGGTGCATATATTTAGCCTGATAGTGCTTCTGCCGTGCGATATCAAGACATTTTACGCAGTGAGATGCACACCATCGATTATTCTGCATCGCTACATCTGCTATATAAGCAGTTGCAGCGAAGCAGAATAAGATGCCCCCCAAATCGTCTTTGGGTTCTATGAATGCCAGGATCCGGCATGCAGATGGTTTTAGCAAATGGCACGTGTCAAAGCGTGGAAACGTTCCAAACCCCGCTAGAGCTGTCAAAAAACAGATGGCATCGTCCAGAAAATTCTTTCCGTCTTGACCGCGCTGTACTATAAGTTTTCTGTTATTATAAACACCTCGTGGTTCGATTTTAAACTCCGACGCTACACTGCTCCACTCGCAGCTTTTCCCCGCAAATGGGTGTATCCACCGAGCGGTGCCACGTACTGTCGTGACGCCATTCACCGCCAAAGTTACATGCATATATAAGTCCAATGAGTAGGGTGATTGTGCTGAGAATTTCAGCTGAGAGTTGTAGCATTCCAGTATGCAACCTCCAATTGCATGTGGTCTTCGCTGGCGGAACCGACTCGGCGCACTATCATTATTTTTTGTGTCAACAATTATTTCGGGTGCATCGGGTGACAAACGCACTGTCCGGCCCGTCCTCGTTGACACATCTGAGTGTGCTGACATTGCCAACGTCCTTGCTGGGAGCAGAAAAATTGATGATGAGCCAGAATTTGCGACCACACAAGTTCCGGCAAACACAGCGAACATAGTTCAGCTGGATCAACCTCATACTATTCCGTCGTCGGCGTCGAATCCCGTGTCATGTGTAGTGAAAAATGTTGTGTTGGACTTCACGATTAGGAATTCAGAAACGACATACGAGCTTCTGGTGTTCGGAAACGATACAGAGCGAAGCAATATAGATAATATGTGGCAACGGCACGTGTCTTTTCTTGCCGAGAATCAAGGTCTTGCGATTGTGTCTTGTAGCGAACCAGCCAACGAGGCAGACATCTCCCAGCTTGCCATGCCTGTCTCTACCGACTTCGGGTTTATGATTAGGCCACAAGACATAATGGGCAGCGTGCATGTTGTAGAATGCAACTATGCTGGTGCATTTTGCATGGTGCGCATTGATATAGAAGGCTGTATGAATTCAAAACACGTCTCCTACCTTCTTCCAAATACCGAAGCGAACACGCATAATTGGATGAATTTGGTTATGTCCATGACGGGCTCTGCTGCGGCCATGATGAACACCCAAAAATATCGAATGGTTCCTCCGCCTGACACAGGATATGCATCTAGTGTCATATCGGGATTAAACGCCACTGCCAGTTATATTGCGTTTGAATGCAGGTGTACAAACGAAGACAATCTACCGTGCACACTCTTGCAAGCGAATGCCTATGCCATCAAACTTGCGAGTGGTCTCGCATTTGCCTCCCACACTGTGGATGATGTCATGGTGTACTCGGGGATGGCAAAAACTGGAAGTATAGACGACAATCAATACGATATCAACTTTATTTGGTACAACTTCGACTACGGCTTCTCATCCGAGATAGAGCGATATGTCGCCGGAAACAGGGACTGTCCTGTTATCTCGCAGAAATCAGGCTCCACTGACACATATCGTGACAGTAATGGTGTCTTCAAGGTTTCATGTATAATATGTGGGATAAACACACATTACGCGGAAGCGACATTTCCCGCCCCAGTTACGGTCAGCTCCAAGACCATGTTCGTCTCGAGCATACGACGCGCCCATACCGATGAATTTACGAATTCCAAGCAAACTACACGGCTGTACTTTGTGGCCTCCGCTGCAACCCCCAGTGAGATATTTCGTGAGCATTATCACCAAGAGTCTGTGGTTGAAATTGGAACTACATTGACACTCAAGATTGGCAACAATAGAAACTCGCAGGACCCAAGCCCAGACACAAACAGTATCATAACACGCCTCGAATGCGACGGACAAGCGATCAAGTACACCAGAGACATCGCTGCATCTTCACTTACCTTTGAGATTCTCCCTGCGTTTTCTGGCAAGCTGATTCTGGTTTACATGGATGATCCAAATTGTTGCGGCGCAACCAGCAATACAGTACTAGTGAACGCAGCCAACTGGAAAGTGTTGCCAGCCATAATTTTCCCACGCGCACCGTCTGTACAGCAGCAGTGTGTAGCATGCGCACCGGGGAAATTCTCAGGACTGTCTGCCCAGAATGATTCGTCTGCGTGTATCGACATCCCTGTCCCAGCCGTCTCTCTGATGTCGCAATTTAATCTGCCAAGTTCGAGTCCGGTCGGGCGGAGGAGCATACAAAGCAATTCCAAGCCCTTCAGAACGTATGTCGAGGTGAACATGGTCATTTTGAATATTCTAGAAATCCGTACACTTATCCCCCCCTCCGGGGCCCGGCGGTCACAGGTGCATGACCCGTCCGTGGGTTTCGCCATGGAAGTCTGGCTCGACACGACGAACATTACATTTGTAATGACCAACGCGGCCCTCATTGCAAGCAGTGTCTTCAAAATATACGATCCGCAGCGATCTGACATGAGCGCCACTGAGTGGCAAGCTCGCAGTCTTCAGGCCGGCCAGGGCTCAATCATGCTGTCAATTCAAGGTCACTATGTTCGCAAAAGCGCTCTGGACGGTCTCATGCGTATTGTCACAGACATGCTTACCGGTATTCTACACATGACGTGGATCATTTGGCTTGTGTTTGGCCTGATTTTGGTTTCCTCGGTCGGAGCTTGCATCATATATTGCGTGATGTCATCACAGTGTCATTGCTGCGTGAAGGACAGTCCGACCGACCAGCATACACATACGCAAGAGTCTACGAATGTGCTTCTACAACCACAGTATGTGTATCACCAGACAGAGCGGACAGAGGTGTGAAATTCGAATATGTCACTGTTTGATTGACAAGAACATGTGCTATTTCGGGTATTTAATCATACTAAACGCTACATATGCGAAACTCTTCAATTCCACAGACGTACACGGACACGAAGCACGCAAACGCCCATGTCTGCTGATGACAACTGGAGACCCACTGACCACGATGGGATTCTGTGTTTGGTAGTTGGCACCCGCATGTATGGCTGCACCAAGTGTGACTATGTAAACAGTCGCCTGTATCACGCCAAGATGCACCATCAGCGTATTCACGTCCAGAATGGACGTGGGTGTGCGTGTCGTCGGAAGTTCGAAGGCAGGAGCGGCGCATCCGTGTCGGTTCGGAAGGTTCCTGTCAAGGAGCCAGTAATTGCTGCCAGGAGCAAAAAAGCGTCCTCTTGTCGCAAAAAAATCAGTGCGATGCGGCGTGTTGCTACGACGGAAGATATTGGCAGACGTGATGCAACGACATCGCAAAAGAACTCGGACAGCAACCCTTGGCAGAATTTTATGACCTTTGGTGCGTCGAGCGTCGAATGGACGGTGAAGGGAAGCGATGTGCAGGGGAATGTCGTGGGATTACCCAAAACAAACAATCACATCGACAAGGACCGTGTGTGTGCTTTGAGAGAGATGTCAGGTGGTTTCAGGCAGCACACTTTTGTGCGCGTGTCCCGACAGTTGACAGTGACAGAGACAGAAAACGAGCCGGGCAGTAAAGACAGAGAAAGCAACCCTAACCGGACCATGCGGGAGAAGAAGATGAGTGTGTCGAGACCGATCCAAGACCCACCTGCGGAATGGGAGGAAAAAGAGGTGTTTGTGGAAGAAGAAGAAGAAGAAGCGCGTAGCGGAGTGGATGAGGACGGCGGTGAATGTGGTCCGGACGATCCCAATGCGTTTCTTGTTGAGTGAGGGCGTGGCATAGCACGAGATTAACCGGTAGAAGAGAAAAAGCAAGTGTCGATTTGGGTGGTATTTTCGCTACAGGGTGAGAAATGACTTTATAATGGTTCGTTGTTATTAAAGAGAAACTGAAAAGAACACATAGGCACGGCATTGTGGTGATCAGCAAAGGTGCTTGGCCATGGACTATAGCAGGGCGTATTTTTGCGCGGTGGCGATCAACTGCGTCACAATCGTGCATTTGTGTCTGAATCCTATGAACAAGCATCGCGACATGAAAATATTTTTGATGGTGGTAGTGCTGACGATAGCACGACTCACAACAGACATTGTGTTCCGGCACACGCAGGAAATATATACGGTCATGTTGGGCATGTTTCTCGTGATGGAGTTCATGTTGCTGAATGATGTGATTCGCAAAATGCAAAGACTGACGTCCTCCCCACCGATTGTTATTTTCATGCTGTCACTGTGCATGTTGCTGGCCGATATCTCATACAGCATGCACTGGATTCAAAAGGCGAAAACGGCCTCAGCTCTTCCCGATCATGAAACTGATGATACGACAGAGTCTTAGGGCAAGGCTGTCTGCTGATCAGGCACGGTTTTTAGCAGAGTGTGTTTCTGAGCTCTGTGTTCCTTATCGTATGTTTCCTGGATCTCATTTCGGGGGGTGGCATACAGAGTCCGGTCTCATTATACATTTCTAAACTCACGTCGTCGAACTGCGCAATAAAACTATGGAAATCCGACAGAATCAGCCTCCTGAACACCGATGGATCACTGATCTCTTCATCTATTTCAAGCAGCATGTACACTTCGAAATCATGAACGTCGTTGCCGCCTAGTTTTCTTGGATAGTAGGACTCGTCATCATCAGGCCAGATGTGCTGCTCGGGCTGATCCAAATTAAAAGCAAGAATGATTTCCGGATTGGAGAACGACACTACCATGTAATCATTGCCAATGTAAGACCAAAGGATCTTGTTGAGCTGCTTGTTTTTGGCAATTCCCATTCGTCTGCATACGGTCTCATGACATTCTATGAGGTCCATATGGTATGTTTCGTGGATCTCGGCACAAAACGATTCAATTTGCGTTGTTAGTATGGTGCTTTTGGCATTATAGAGGTAGTGCATTTGTAGATCATAGAGATTGTGTTCAATGTCTGTATCCATGAAATATGTTGGTGCCAACACTTTTGCCATTTGTTGCGTTATCATGTATTTACTTATATATGCCACACACACGCACGGACAGCCGTGCTCTGTCCGTAACCCAATAAAAGTAAAATCAAACGAAGTTGTGCATTTCGCCAAGGGTATCCGGCGGATTCCGAACCCCCTGTTTTGACAATTCCACTGCCTGTAGATCAAGCGCAGTAGACCTTGACACACGTTTCGTCGTAAGTGTCGACGCTCTTGACAATTTCGTTCTTGAGAATGTCGACTGCCCACGATGCGTACCAGGGAATGTCGCCGTGCGAGATCATGTGTCTTGACGAGATTTTCTTCTGACCGACCATGTTTGCGACGTTTGAGATAGTGAGATGGCCTACCACCGGCACGTTCTCAATCTGCACAAAAGAGTACACCTTTTGTTGGTATATGAAGAGTTTTTTCGCAACTGCGATGGACAGGTTGATGCTGGTGAGCTTCTCAAGTATGGATGGGAGCTTCACACTGGTTGTGTACGAAATACTGCTAAAGGACACGGTCTGTCCTTGCAAGATGTGCAACTTGTGCTCTAATAATCTGGAATCGGTCGGGTTGGAGATAGTTTCCCAGGTACTCATGCTCCAGTCGACAATGGGCTTGCCGCGAGTCCACTGTTTGCATATTTCGAGCTGCACATCATTTGACATGATGACGCTGGACTGGACGGCGCAGGTGCTGAGGAGTGTTTTGGAGTGCATGATGTAATTGTTACAATGCACAGACACTGGAGCGGTCGAAAGGAAAAGAAGGATTAGAATTGATGTCATCTTCCGAGGTGGGGGCATCGCGTTGTTTCTATCTGTCCCCGGGTATCTTGGTGTCAGGGAGGTACTTATATAGGGTGTTTATTGCAAATGGATAAAGTTACAAACGATTCGCAAATGACACATCCGAGGACGCGAAATTCATAGCAGCTCTGTCGTGCATCACGATTGACAAGTTTAGTCTTGACTCGTCTCCAAATGCTCTGTCGGCGCGTTCGATTGCGTGGTCCTCACAGCGCGCACAGGTATTACCGCACGTTTCTCTATTTTTTTTGTATGGTGGGGCTGTTCTGGAGAAATGGGCAGCAGCGCATGTTTGACAGTGTCCTCTTCCACAGAGTCGTCGTGATCCTCGACGGATGTATGTGGGTCTTCCTCAATCGCACTCAGCATTTGCGTTTGGGAGTTTCTGGGATTGCTCGAGACCGACGACTTCGGACTCATACCGTGCGCCGCACTTGGCGGTGCTGCTGGTTCTGTTGGCTGCGGTTGATTGGACGATGTCACCTTTCCGGTCGGATGCGACAAAATGTATTCAGTCGTCTTAATGTCATCTGTCACTCGCTGCAACACGTCTTCAATGCAGTATCGAGGCAGGATGTCGTGTTCTCCATAGTGTCCCTCCTGACGACTCCGCGCCTGGTTTCGGATCACCATGTCGTTGTATTCGTCATCTGTGTCGTCGTCCTCGTCCTGACTGGAATCCCAGCCCATCTGTATGCACTTATTTTCCATCCGAATAAAAATCACTGTGAATACGGTGTAGAAAGCACACACAAAGCCCACAAAAACAGAAAGCTCCCCCAATCTACGACCGCGCTCCGGGTGTGCCCTCATCACATGAACAAGCTTCAAGTAGGCCGCTACCATCAGCATACAACACACGTGTGTAGTGGTTTTTCTGCGAGACGCCCTGATGATAAAGAACACGGCGCACCACACTCCGATCGGGACAAGACAGATGTACGCTACGAAAGACGGACTTTGCAGGAGAGGCCCTGGCACCCAGCTGTGCTGTGAGGTCGCGCACGCGAGAAACAGAACAAGTGCAGCGATGCACGAGACGGAAGGTTGTATGATTTCTAGCAGAACAGGCAGCCGGACGGAATCGGGCGTATGTCCGAGGAAAAACGGAATATATGAGCATGCGCCCCACACAAACATCATTTGCACTAGATTCGGGTTTTGCATGCTTGCAGAATAAGCCGAGTTGATTGCTTCGCGGACGTTTGTCTCGATATCGTCAGCTGGCATTTCCAAATCTTCTACCGTCTCTGTCGGCTGCGACGAACGTTTGGCATGCACATCATCACGCCGAAACGCATCCTCCAGCCCGTCCCCGTGCAGCAATGTACCCAGCATGTTATCGTCGCCGACGACGACTCCACTGCTCCCCGTGGTGTTTGTGCCAGCAGCGGAGGTGGCGTTCCGACCCGTGTAATGCTGTTCTTGTGTGGGACTATGTCGACTTACCACGGTACTGATGAGCAGCAGCCCAGAGGCACAGATAACGCCACACAGTGTGACCAAGATAAAGCATATCTTGCGCCCCGTGCTTCTTTTCCAATAAATCCCCCGTTTGATTTCATCGTAGCATGATTTTGATAGCAATCCCATGATCAACGAAACAGTGCACGACACGTCGTAGATCGGAATGCAGTAGAAGAGAACGAATACGGCAAACGCCGTGGGGTATAGGATGTACCAAAGCTCTTTGCGGCTGACAAAAAGACGCACTTCACGGGGAGCGTGTCTGAACTCCACAGTGTGGCACAGCAGCGTTCTCATGCTATATTGCCCTGTAATCTGAGCAACGTCGTCGGTGTTTTCGACATCGCGGCGGTCGTCGACGACAGCGCCTCTTTTCTTGTCATCTTGTGCCGATTTTGTACGGCTGCTCGTCTGCTTACACAGACACTCCAGTCTGAATCTGAGACATTGCATACCAGTCAAGACGACGTACCACAGGTTGGACATGAGAGCTGCGAGACAACTACAAGCGACCCTGTCGACAAAGCCATGTGACACACCGAGTGTAGCGGTCGAAAACACGGAAACTCCGGTAATGGCCAGGAGAAGTGGAATATTTGGAAGAAAGTCGACACTGGTAGGTCGGAAACTGTACTTGGACATTGCCTGAAAATGCGTCCAATTGCATCCACACAGGTCGACACTACAACCTTGTTTCGAGCATGCTATATATGTATTTAGCTCTGTGGCGCATTTTCATCACACCCCGCGAAAAAGACCGTGACACAAGACCTGTCGAACAGAACGAATCTGGTAAAGAAGTGATGCGGGAGTGCGGGAGCGGGGTAGTGTGGTGTGGGTTCTTCTATCTCTGTTTCCACGTGTATTGTGCGACAAAATGCAGTTTTCCAGCGTTTTGCCACCTTTACTCGCTGGCGTAGATTGCGAGGATGTCCATGTATTGTCAAAAACCAGCATTTTAACGCGAAGTTCTGTGTTTTTCGAGTCCGAGACAGCTTTTATTGGGTTTTGTCATTTTCTTTGATTTCCAGCGCTTCCAGTCTAAAAATCGCTAAAAAAAACTCGATACACACAGTGAGAATGAAATCCCACTGTTTCGTCAAGAAGATGTCCAAAAAGAATGAAAAGGCTGCCGCCGCCGCCGCCGCCGCTGCCGCCGTTGCCGCCGCCGGTGCTGACAACGCATACGATTCTATGAGTGATCCTGATATCGAAATTGAGGAAAAAACCGACACCGACCTCCTCCGTCTCAACGCCAAGACCACACTTAGTGTAAGTCCTGCTCTACATCCTTTCGCCCCTGTTTTGTTACATTTGCCCTCATTTATGTGGTGCTCGAGCAGAAGAGGGGTCCTGTCAAGAAGGTCGTGCCGACTGTACAAGAAATCAAGGACAAGATTTGCAAGCTCAAGTCCAATAAACATCGCCTCGAACTTCGGAAGATCCAAATTGCTTCTCGCGCGCTCAACATCGACAGCAAGATCAAGGCTAATGAGGCTGACATCATGAAACTGTCGTCAGTCGAGGAACTCATGGCACTCGAACCCAATTGACAGAACGCGACAACCCAAACCACACCACCCTCGAGTCCCTCAAACCCAACGTTGCCCCGTACAATTTGTGCTATCTGCATCGAATCCCAGCCCCGCATTCCCCCAGTTGTGCGAAGCGTGTGGGCAGCTATACGATACACTTGTAATAAATTTTTCTAGCATAATACCACGAATGCACATTGTTGTCGTCAGAGACTGTGTTTATTGTTGTTTCACTTTTCTCCCATCCCCCGCGTCTCTCGCCGGAGTGAAACTCCATCCCCTCGCTCTGACCTCACGTGCAAGCGTGGCTCAGTTGGTCAGAGCGAGGGACTGTCAATCCCTAGGTCGTCGGTTTGATTCCGTCTAAAACCCGACAACTCAATTTCCCATGGACTTGAACTTCATAGACCCTCAAACAAGGGTACTAAACTACCTTTGAAAGTAATAAAAGCAATCATCATCATCACCGGAAACGAGTTGTAGGTGTTGAACATTGTGCTCGCTTCAAAGGTACATGTATGTGAATGTAAGAAAAAGTGCTTGACATATTCAAGCGACTACTCTACAAGTAAATCTTGATGATGGTGGCCATTTCCCTGCAATGAGGGCATCTAATCATATTGCCCCCCCCCGTGAAAAGATGTGGCGATGTCGAACACGACTCGCAAAAAAGTACGTGATTGCACGGAGAGCACATGTGTGTTTTACGCGCATCCATGCACACGCAGCACAACGCAACAGGGGCGTATAGTTCAGCTTCCTCCGCAGCCGCAACAGCAGCTGCGTGAGTGGCCGCGGCCTCTGTCTTTGCCCTTGCCCTGGCAAGTGCTTCTGCCTCTCTCTGGGCAAGTGCTTCTGCCTCTCTCTTGGCAAGTGTTTCTGCCTCTCTCTTGGCAAGTGCTACTGCCTCATGATGGACAAGTAGTGCAGTGGTAGCCCTAGCAAGGGCCAAGTCCAAAGCCAATTGAGTAGCAGCGTCGAACTGCCATGAGCCGTCACCACCAACACCACCAACACCACCAACACCACCAACACCACCAACACCACCAACACCACCAACACCACCAACACCACCAACACCACCAACACCACCACCACCACCACCACCACCACCTGTGACTATTTCAATCTCATCAACATCCGAATCGGGAATTTCTTCGTCTTGACTGACAGCCAATCTCGTGGAAAAATCACGCCTTCTTTTCTCAGAAAGTTCGTGTTCGAACTCGCTCGCGAGCACGTTCAGCCCTCGCTCGCGAGCACGTTCAGCCCAGTCGTGAACGCCGAGAAGATTGCCCTCACGCTCACGCTCACGCTCACGCTCACGCGCACGAACAAGGCGACTACAGCGGCGGTCCTCATCGCGTCGAAGTCGCTCCTCGCGAATAGAGTTGCTCTGTCTCAGCAATCTCTCGGTCGTCTGGTCCTCAGTCTCGCTGAAAGAAAATGCCGACACCGGTCCATCAGATGAGTCCTGGTCGGCCTCGCCAGCAGAGTCCTCACGTGTCCCGCGCGAGAAATCCAGATGTCCTACATGTCCCGGTGCTCCTTCGTGATGATGTAGAAAAGGCAACTGGAGGCTGTTTGTCGTGATCAGTGGTGCCGTCCCTGGAATGGGAGGCATCACCACCTCAGAAGACTCCCCTCGCGCAGTATAATCTGCATTTCTGAGCGCTCCGACCTCATCTTCACTTTGTACCCGTGGCTCCACTACAGTCCTCGTCCTCTCAATTTCAGACTCATGGAGTTCGGCACTCAACTGCAAATCACCTGCCATCTCGGCGGTATCAAGGAGAGCGTTGCTAACGGCAGAGACATCGTATTCGTGCTCCTCGAGTAGATTTTTCAAGATGACCGAGTATGGAAAGCCCATCAGGCGAAGATTCTCGATCGCCTGTTGCATCCGCTGCGAATGAGTGGCGGCAGCCTCAGGCCGTGTAGAAGGAGACATGTGTCCATCTTCCTCATCCAGGAATTCCCCAACTGGGACTACGTCATCCAGGTCTTCGTCATCCAGGTCTACGTCATCGTAGACTTCCTCATCCTGGAATTCCCCAACCGGGACTTCGTCATCCAGGACTTGATCATCCAGGACGGTATCCTCGGCAATGACGGCATTTCTGACAACAACGGGATCGGGCATGGTTGCCGCAGACCTGTCAACATACGCGGCTTTGTGTAGGGGGCGTGTGTGTTAGAGTGTGTGTGTGCGTTAAGACAGAGAGAGAGATTGTGAAGCATGTCAAACGTAAGATGTGAACATCAACACCTGGATGCGTAGAATGATCCGTGCGTACTGCCAACATCCCAACACGCTGCAATGTACTGTACCGAACACTCCCAAAAATCGGAAAATGGAAGCTCCTGCTCTCAAGGTCATCATTACCTATGTCGCCAGAGCCGCCGGAGCCGCCGGAGCCGCCGGAGCCGCCAGAGCCGCCGGAGCCGCCGGAGCCGCCGGAGCCGCCAGAGCCGCCAGAGCCGCCAGAGCCACCAGAGCCGCCAGAGCCGCCGGAGTTGGCTACAAGACAGTGGGTAATGTATCTTACAAGTGAGTGTAAGACTGTGCAAGTGGGCGTGTTTGCACATAAAGTGCCGTTCATTCAATGCTGCCACACCACTTCGACTCAAGTGTGACAC
>Ga0209390_10005589_pt1 | contig 17619 bp, 23 predicted proteins | sample BON01_FD_187212 | JGI IMG/M metagenome (GOLD analysis project Ga0209390, IMG submission 187212) | Freshwater microbial communities from Lake Bonney liftoff mats and glacier meltwater in Antarctica - BON-01 (SPAdes) (version 2) | ecosystem: Environmental > Aquatic > Freshwater > Ice > Glacier...
TCACTCATGAGCACCTCGGCTCAAACATAAAAAGCATACTCGCCCGCCCCTTACCAACCGGGCTTGTTCAACCAGGGGTGCAGTCGGAGGGCTCGTTCCTCGCCTCCGCTACACCCTTTAATGTTAGCTTTTTATCTTCCGCTCGATCCAATATTCAGGCTGACGAGCACTATGAGCAACAGAGAGTATCCAAAGTGTCTTGTCATGCACTACGAACGATATGTTGTACGGGAATACTCGGCAATTGATTCGTCGATAGCCAAGCGCACGGACACGATGAAGCAAGTAATGTTCGCTGATCCAGATGACACAACGATCAATCTCATCTTTAAATCGCTGTCCAAGTCCGGAATGCTCGCTCTCGTAGTATGAAATCCCGGCAAGAAACTCGTCTCGCGCTTCAGAAAGGAAAACAGCCCTCACGGAGCAAGACGCGCATCGGCTTGCCGCATAACTTCGGAGTAGTCGATTCCGGCAACACTTCCGCTATCGACAGCCTCAAGTCGGGCAACAATCTCCTGCTCCCACGCTTGCTCTATGGCAGGATTGTCGCTTGCAGAATCAAGTTCTAGGAGGAATCCGGCCAAGGCAATACGCTGATGTGGAGGCAGATGCACAACTTGTTTGGTGATATCTTCAAGCGTTGTAATCATATCTCGAGTGTCGCAGAAATACTGCGCTGGGTCAAAGGCGCATTTCTATTTTGCCGAACGTCCGCGATCACCGATGGCTAGCCGTGGCGCGACCGATGGCAGGGAGCGACAGCGACCCAGCATCGGGCGTGACACGGGTAGCCATTCGGTGGATCGCATGGTTCGCGCTATTCTTCTTTGGTAAGGTCTCGCAGAATCTTCCGAGCCAGAAGCTCGTTGATCTCCCGATGTCTTGGAATTGGTTGCGTCGCTCCGGTCTTCGGGTTGTGGTAAATATCGTGCTTTCCCCCGTGTCTCATCAAAACAGCCCCTGCGGATTCGACCTTGGCAATCAGGTCTCGTCTCTTCACGCCAATTCCAATTCTTCTACTTTCTTGATTCCTGGGACCGCTCCCGTTGAGAAGGTGTCGTGGAGGTCGCGGAGATGCTCTTTGAGGTCTTGTAGCGTTTCTCCCTGCGTCCAGTGATCTGGATAGTCGTTTAAGTAGCCCAGAAACTTTCCATCGTCTTCTTGCCAGAAAGTGAATTTCGTCGTCATTACATCATCTTACAAGAGTAGGCGGCTGTTGTCTGGTATTTTTTTCTGCGAACGTCCGCGATCACCGATCCGTAACCGCTGGCGCGCAGGGTGCCACACAACATGAAAGCAAATAACGTGAAAAAGACTCAGCAGCCAAAGTGCCAGCGGTGTAGGATTCGGTGGATCGCATTGTTCGCTTTATTTAACCTTTTTCTCAATTCGATCTACCTTCTGAGAAATCGTCTTGATCTCCTCGGCAATGTTAATGAGAGCGTTGGCGAGGTTATACATACAAAGCGACTCCACGTCCGTTTGCTTGGTAGTGTAAAGATTCGTCTGTAAAAGCCCGCTACGAAACAGAGGTCTGCCGCACTGGCAGCCGATGGAGCGTGCCGCGTTGACCGTTTCAGCATCAAGCTATTGAGCAGCTAGAAGCGGTTTCTCGCTGTTTCGAGTGGGTTATCCAGCCAGTCCGCGAAGCGTTTGCCTCTTCCGGCGATAGGAAATTTTCAACACGGCCCCTTAACTGCTGTATGTGAGAGCGTTGTGTTGGGAATTGCCTGCCGCCTTATCAGCTGCTAGACAATTAACCCACCCAATTCAGCGAAGAGCCCCCTTTTCTCAAGAATAGGAATCATTTCTCCAGAAACATGTACGCTGCCCCTGCGAATCGGTCTTTCGTTGGCTTCAACATCACGCTCCTCGACCCCATCACTTAAAACAATGTCTGCCATGCTGCGGGCTTTTGATCACAGAACCATGTTCACCCTCAGCGTCGCGATTAATTCCGCCAGCGCCGGGCGGGTGTCCACGTTGCGCGGAGTCCATACCAAGCAGAGTGTGAACTTGTCCGGGATCGGAAGGCGGTGAACTTTCTTCTCATCCAAACTCGCAAGCGCGGTTTCCGGGAGGACTGCCGCGCACATGCCGGATTGAACCGCCTGCGCCGCTTGTAGGTACGAGGAACAGGCGATCACCACGCGCGGGGGGAGTCCCTTCGTCGCCGCTAGCTTTTCCAAAGTGTCCCGCATTCGTCCTCCAATTGGCAATGCCATGGGAAGGGTGGATAAGGCGTCGGCTGCCGACTTCGGCGGAATCTTGATGAGCGTTTTTGGAATGAAGAGGCAGCTTTCAATTTCGCCCAGCTCCGCATGTTTAAGGCCCGGCACGAGTGCGTCTTTCCGGACGAAAGCCAGGTCATACGTGCCCTCCCGGGTTCCGGCGACCATCTCGCGGGTCTGCTCGTGAAAAATCTCAAAGTGCACATTCGGCTGGGCTTCGGAAACGGCTTTCAGTCGTGGGAGCAAGACCCATTGGGCAATGCTGTTGGATGTGACAATCCGAACCGTCCATTCCTGCTTTCGGCAGCGGGCTGCGTAATCGGAAAGCCCCTTAAAATTCTGCCGCCCGATGGCTGCCAGTTCGCGCCCGGCGTCTGTGAGTTCCAGTCCCCGGCCCACCCGCCGGACCAGATCGACACCAAAGAAAGTTTCCAGTTCGCGAATCTGGCGACTCAGGAGGGATTGTTTGGATGGATCACCCTTCGCAACCGCAGCAATCGAGCCGACATCCGCCACGGCACAGAATCCGGCAAGCCGTTCCATCGAGAATCCGGACTGTAAGAGGAGTTTTTGATACATGACTATGGAGTTATGTTATATCTGATTTATGCGATATGCAATCTCTGTCATTTCGCATAAATTGATGCCGTGAAAGAGAACAACGACCAGAGATACGACATCATCGGTGACATCCACGGGCACGCTGACGAATTGGAATTCCTCCTGAAAGCCCTCGGCTACTCGCGGACTTCAGGCAACTTCCGGCATCCCGGAGGGCGGAAGGTCATCTTCCTCGGTGACTACATCGACCGGGGACCGAAGATCCGGGAGGTTTTAGAAATCGTGCGCGGCATGGTGGATGCAGAGCAGGCGCTGGCAATCCTTGGAAACCACGAGGTGAACGCGATTCGGTATGCGGCTATTGGCAGCAACGGGCAACCGCTCCGAGATCGTAGTCCAAAAAATCAGGGCCAACATCAGGCCACTCTTGATCAAATCCCCGACCCGGAAGAGTGGACAGCATGGATGGAATGGCTGGCAACTCTGCCATTGAGCCTCAATCTCGACGGTCTTCGGGCTGTCCATGCTTCTTGGGATGATGCGGCAATAGCTGAGCTAAATGGAATCGGTGCCCTCCAAGGTTTCACTCTGGAGCGATACAGTGTCAAAGGAACTCCCGAATACGAATCGATCAGCCGGGTTGTCAATGGCCCGGAAATCCTGCTCCCGAAGGGATTTACATATCCCGCTGCCGATGGAGTCTTACGCCCTGAGATCCGAATAAAATGGTGGGCTGATTTAACGAACGCCACAGCAAGAGACGCTCTTTTTCCGCATGATCCGGAGATGCCTGAAATCCCCTTGGTTGAAATCCCCTCCACGGGCTACGCCGAGGATGCTCCTCCCACTTTCTTTGGCCATTATGCCTTGAAAGATACTGTGCCCGCACCGATTCGCCCCAACCTTGCCTGCCTCGATTATGGGATGGGCAAAAAAGGCTTTCTGTGCGCCTATCGGTGGGATGGAGAAACAACAATTGATCCTGCTAAATTCATCGGTTTGGTAGTGGTGGAAAAAATATCGATTAACAATTTGAGACTGAAACGCAAGGAACGCCATGTTGGATCACTTTGAGACCGGAAACGCCTATCTTGAGTTAGGTATGGAAGCGGAGGCACGTCAGGAATTTTTAGAGGTGCCATCCGATGACCCTGCGTATGCCAGTGCGCAGGCCGAGTTGCTGATGTTTGAGAGCCACTTGGATCTTGTCGCTAAAAATCGAAAAGCGGAGGAGGGTCTTGCCCTCATCCGTTCTCGTCCGGAAATCGTCAACAGCGTAATGGTGAACAATACCGCGCTTTGTCTGCACTTTGCAGGGCGCACCCGCGAGGCTTACGACCTGACTCTTGAGTTCGCTGCGATCCTGGATTGGGCTCCTATTGATTTTTACGGACTTGCCTGCTACGCCTCCAAGATTGAAGAGTTTGAAGAGGCGGCAGCGAACCTTGTCGAGGGGATGTCGCAACGATTGAGTCCCTGCTACACGCATATGCTGGCAGACCCCGACCTGTGGCTACTCTTTCGCCACGCCGCCAAGGGGAATATGAAAATTGAAACCGCGCTCAGCCTCGCGAATCCCCGCTTTGGCGCAGCGGTAGAGGTGCTTCTCAACCACGATCCGGAATGTGACGGGATGCTTTTACGTAAGATACCGGCGAGATTTCGGACGCAGGTTAGAAAAAACCTCGAAACCGGCTTTTACGAGATGCCTCCAAGTGCTCCCACAGCTCTCAGGCGCGATTACCGTGAGTGGCTTGCAGGTATCGCCGCCCGCACCGCGTCCTTGGTCCGCCGGGGCATCGAGCGGGCACGGGAAGTGGTCTTGGATGCTCAATTCGACTTTGCCGTAGCGGCAGCAGTGAGGGGAGATTTCCTCGCAGCCCGGTATCACGTAATTCTGAGTATTGCGGCCAGGCCGGATTCGTTCGGGCGCTTTGACGCGGCTCTCAGCCCGCGGGGCATGGCCTGGTTCTTCGACGACATTCGCCGCGCCTGGGCCGAGGACTCCTCCTTCCGACGATTGATGGCTTTCATTCACCCTTCGGGAGCAATTCTCTGGGAATCGCGGATGGAGATGTTGGAGGTTTGTGGGTTACTCGCGAAGACGACGACGTTCTGGATTCTTTGCCGATCAATCATCGCGCAAAAGATGGACGCCAAGCATGAGGCGAAAGCCTGGCAAATTGAGGTCATTCGTCGATGGCCGGAGGATCCTGCCGCGTATCATAATCTCCTGCTGATCTACGAGGAAGAAAAGGCGTGGGACGCCGCCTCCCTCATTCTCGCAAACGTTCCGCAAGCGTTCCATTTTTTGAGCGTTGTAGAGGCACACCGGCAAGCCGTGATCGAGCGCAGGACAGCCCGCCTTCCCAGCTACACCGCCTTCCACGGGCAACGCGACCTCGGGGGGGTGGTTCTCCTTCCAAACGGAGGCGGGACTTCCGTGGCGATTTCGTCGGACTCGGCTCAACCTCATCCAATCGGTCCTCTGCCACATTCCAAAAACTCATGAGACAAGCAGCAAACGCGAATGAATCTGTACGCATCTCGGTGGGTCAGGGTAAATCGCAATGAGTCCGGCTAAATTCATCTCCTGCACAACAGCCAATCTATGAAAGTTTCCGATTTTGCTCCCGGCACCAAATTCCTGAACGTGGCCGATCCCCTCTCGCCCGAAGCGTTTGACGCCTTAATTGATGCTTCATTCCGGACAATAGCGGAAAGTGCCGCCAACGAAGAGTCCTTCAGCCTCAGAACCTACTGCGGGAGAAAGAAAGATGTTTAAGAAAGAGGAGCTTGAACACGCGAGGGCGATTATTGATTCCCTGATCGAGATCACACCAGACCAGCCCAAACGGTGGGACCAGATCACACTCACCCAAAAGCTCAATCGCTTGTCAGAACTCATTGATGCCCTCCGCTTCGATGGAGGGCTTCTGGATGATGAGCACCACCTGACAACCTTCCGCCCGAAGCAACTTTTTGCAGATCCATCCACAGGAAAAATCCATTTTGTGGATGGAGGCTCGTCCGAGGGTTTGGAGCCTTACGCATCCAAAAAACTGGTTCTGCCACTCCTTGATTACCTCGCCACACATCCAGGGAAGGGGCGGCCGGTGCTCTCGATTATTCGTTCTTTCGTCAGGGAATACCTGCCCCGGTGCCACATAAGAGATTTTCAGCGGACTGCAACTGGAGTTATCAGAATAGAAACCAACTTGCGATTTGCTGCCGCCGAACTCAGGAGGATGGGCCTGCTCCAATACACCCAAGTCGAGGCATTTAAAACTTGGCGGCTATCGTTGATCGGGATACTCGCAGCAGAGAACTTTTCGAACGCCATTGCCCTTGGTGAGAAAACCGGCGTCGTATGGATCGGCAACATTCTTCGGCGCCTTGAGGCAATCAAGAACCTTGAAAATCTAATTTCTAGACTCGAAGGAATCGCCAAGCCAGCAAGAGTCGCTTGGTCCGAAAAGGCGAAATTTCTAGCTCTCACGATGGAGACGATTACCGCATACAGAGAAGCCCTCTCTTCGGATAAAATTACGAACAAGACAGCTCGCGAAGTCACTGTGGAAAAACTGCTTTTTAAGCTCAACGAGGCCCCAGAGGCGGAGTTCGTCGTATGCGCTTTTGACGGTGTTCCCACCGGGCAACTCAAATTTCCCATGTAATAGATGAGAAAAGCCGAACCCCGGTGATTACTCCGAAGACGAATACCAACTCCGCGAGGCGGCCCTCACCGCATCCACAAATGCCAAGCACTCGAATATGTCCGAAACAGATTCAACTGAAGAAAACCCTATGCCGGAAGACCCTCCAATACTGCTGATTCAACGACCTAAGGGACTGCCGGGGGAACAAATATCGGCAGAGCTCGACAAGGAAATGGAAGAGCCGTCGAATTACGACCAGGAAATACAACGCCTGATGGACTACGTGAATCGGGATCGCGACAAGCAAATGATTCTGGACGTGATGCTGGAAATGATAGCCCCGCCCGGGTTGCAGCTCTAGCTGAGAAAGACAAGCGCATCGCGCAGCTTGAATCCAAGAAGGCCGAGCGGAAACAGGCTGGCGAAAGAGAAGTTGCAGCGTACTGCGCTGGGTGAAGAATACTCTCAATGACAGAAGCATTGGCGAGAACCCCTCACCGATTACTCGCAGTCACCGGCTAAATCTCCCGCTCACATCCCTCATATCCGGGTGCCATCACGCAACGTCCGGCTACAGGATCGGGCACCCGACTAGGAGGCCGATTTTTCCGCGGGTAAATAATGGGAAAAGATAATCCACTGCTCATTGCCAGCATCATTTTCTCTTTGATCTGCCTCTACCTTGTTCTAGCCAACTATTGTGACCGGAGACATTTGCAGCATTTATCCAAGCATCAGATTGCGGCTTTCGAAAAGGGCGACTTCTCATTAGCGCGCAGCTACGGCGAGGAAATGAACAATGCTCTTCAGGCAACTCATGACGCTCCGGGTCAATAGATTCTAAAGCATCAGGCGATACGGGAGATCGAAATGAGGGCGTTCTTGGAGAATCAGAAACGCGACAAGAACTAGCCGCAATCGACACTGAGAACGCAGACATTCAATGTCACTCGCCCGTTGCCGCGTTAAGCACATCCCGTAATGCACAACTCACCGCCACCGACGCCATCCGGGCACTCTTTTCTCTTCCCCGGTCGATGACGCCAACCTCGAGCCACCTGAGCGACGAGCAATACAAGCGCTTAGAGAAACAATTCGTAGCAGTGGAAAAATCGGAAGTTATGAATTCGGACCCGAGTGGATGCCGCTACTTGATCGACGAATTTAACTGTGCAGACCTGACGGAACTGGGACAACATTTGCCGGACTACAAAGCGGCATTCGAGAGCTTTTCGGGACAAACGCCTACATCGTAACCGGACTCCCGGAAGGCGCTCCCTCCGGATTCGTTTATCCCTCAATTCCGGACACGATTTTCCTTAACGCCAACGGGCAATACCCGGCGGCATTCTTGCCGATCTCGTAAACAATCGGATTATTGATTCGGACGTTACTGGCACAAAAATAGCCAGCCCTGATGATGTCTTGGCCGGAATTCGACGTCAAAAAATCACAGGTGATGCCAGCCCGATTAGTACCCAACCACATCCGTCGCGCCAAAATTTCCTTGCCAGCGCGATTCGATGGGGAACTACGAAGGACCTCAACCCTCACGCTGCACATGAAGTCAAATGGACCAAATCCGACGGCCTCAAAATACGGCAGCACTCGCAACGGAGAAGATAGACAATGCTTTGAAAGCGATTCCATCCGCGAGAGAATGGAGTAATGAATTCCAGACAGGACAATTCCGAGACGACTCTGGCAATAACGTCACACGGGCGGGATTTGGATCCTCCGTGCGGATGAGCAATCCCAAAGAATCGGGAATCGGAATTTCGACTTCACAAAGAGCGATCATTACGGATTCCGCGATACGCGCGTTTGAACGGGGCGGGACATCGGCAAATGTTTTGGAAGCTGCGAGAAGTGGAGTAGACCCCGCTCACATCCCATATTCAGCGCCAGCAGACGCCGCCGAAGGCGAAGAAACAAGTCATTGCATTCGCCAAGCAAGGAATCCAAAAAAGGCGATAGGCATGCCCCTCGCACGCGCGCTGAGGGTGGCGCAGAATAACCGGAAACACAGGCGCACATGGCCAAACTTCCGCCGCAAAAGTGGCAAGCGTGTGCCACTTTCATTTTTTACAGAAATCTGATTTATCTGTAAGTCGTTTATCACAAAGAATCGGGCCGGCGGGATTCGAACCCACGACCTCTTGAACCCCATTCAAGCGCACTACCAAGCTGTGCTACGGCCCGAAACTGTGACTGCGGAATTACCACAGGCAGGCCGTTATATAAACGCTCTCTGCGTCGTAGGGTCAAGCATTCTCGCGGGCTCAGGCTTGACCCAACGAGGTGAGAAACCCGCGCCAGCCCCCGAATGCTGATATCGGGGCCGCCCTGGGTGTCGCGTCTTCCTTACAGGGGAATCCTTTGACGAACCGGCCGTCCTTGAGGCGCACATTTCCCACGCACATGGGAGCTGCAATATTCGCAACCAGACATGCTGCGGAAGCTTTTGATTTTTTATCGAAAGCGCTTTCCCTGCGATCATTTTTGCCAGTCTGCACATTTCCCACTCACAAAATGCGGGAGCGACAAGGGTAAGAGTAGCGGGAATGCCATCCGTCCTGAAGCCCACGGGGACGGTTACCGACGATAAATCCAATAGGTTTACATAGGCGAGGTTCGATCCGAGCGCGGCGTTGACCTCATTGGGATGCTCTTTGGCATACGCGGGAGTGAAAATTGTTGGCACTGTGAGAACGACCACAGCATCAATCCGCTGCCACACCTCAGCTGTTTTTTTCCGGAGGAATTCCTGCTGCTGGGTCGCATGAAAACCCTGCACTGCATTCACCGATTTGCCGCTGAGCAAAAAGTCCGCCACAGACGAATCCACGGATCAGGAATGGGATTCGAGAAATTCTCCGACCTCGCCAAACCGCTCTGCCGCTCAAGCCCCGGAGTCTGCAAGCAGGGTGGCTTCCTGAAAGTGAGAAAAGTCCACATCGACACAGATTCCTCCGAGCCCCTCCAAACGCTCAATCGCCATAAGGAAGCAGATTTCAGCGTCCAGATCTGAATGAAAGTCCAGTTGATCCTCTCGGGGAACTCCAAACCGGAACGGTCGGGCAAATCGCATCGGACTCTGCGGCCGCAGGGACCAAGGATCCTCCGAATCTTCGTCCACAAGCACATCGAGAACCGAGGCGGCATCTGAGACGCAGGTTGCTAAAAGGCTCACGCATTCGAGCGAACGGCATCCCGGCACAAAGCCCCGCGTGCTCACGATCCCCTGCCCCGGTTTGATTGCCACGAGGTGATTGTAAGCAGCAGGCACCTGGCCAGCGCCACAAGTGTCCTTCCCGAGGGCAAAACTGACGAAGCTCGAGGCAACGACCAGCGCCGCTCCTGCGGATAGACCGTCGGCGATACATTCCGAACTGTAGATGCTATGAATCGGACTCTGGTTCGCCGGAGTCGAATGCACGCCAGAGCGGCCGACACCGAATGGGCTCAAGCACGTCGCGCCAATCAAGACCCCTCCGGCGGCTTCTATCATTTGAGCTACGGAGGCGGACTGCTCCGGGAACTATGTGAAATCCGAACACCCTGCCATGGTTGCTATGCCAGAGGCATCGATATTATCGGCTACAGCAAATGGCACCCCGGCCAGGGGAAGATCGAGTCGCCCCACCATCTGCGCCGCTATGGAAACCGCCTCTTCCTCGTCTCGCAGCCAGAGCCAGCACTGGATCGATCTGAGTACGAATGCGTCGGTAGATCTCCCGATTTTACTTCGCCCGAGGTAAAATCCCCCGTGCGATACGCGGAACGGATCAGCACTAGATCACGGAAAAGTTTTTCGATGGTCGTCATACGACTACGGAAACAGCGGGCCAGATGCGAGCAGCCTACGGCCCGGCATCACTCCATCGGAGTAAAGAGCGGACCAACTTTTGCATGCCGGTGGGGATAGCCCGCATGCGAGGACAGAAATGGCTATCGCGTCTGAGACTTGTCCAATGTCTTCAAGGCAGGGATCTGCTCGTAAATTTGCTTCATCACGTCCGGTCCCAATGCATCGCGAGCCTGATCCACAAATGTTTCCGCAAACGGTATGATTTTTGCAACGTCGATGCCAACCTCTTGTAACCGGCCGGTAACCTTCGCGATATCTCCTGCTTGGCCCCAAAACATCGACCCCGCCGAACCGAGCAAGCCGCCCAATAATCCAGGGCTGCCAGCTGGAGCTTCCATGGGAGTATTCAACAGCATCTGCGCGCCGGGGATCTTTTCCAAGAGGGGCTCGATCTGGGTGCCCTTGGATTTATCGCGGATAAATTGAAGCAGGACCTGCAGTCCCGAGCGGACAGACGACTCTGGGATATTTAGCTTTTGGCTGATCGATTGGATAATTTTTTCCATGAGATGCGTGATGTGGTTGCACTCTATGCAACCACTGCCGAGTTGTCGCGACGGAATTCCATGCGTTGCGCGCCAGTGAGATATTTCTTTTTCTGTGCGCTTGATTGCCAAGGTGCGTGGACCTATGCATATTCACGACCCCCAAACAAATCCTGTGTCCCATCCCACATTATCCCCCGATGCCGCCGCGCGGCTTGCCGAAAGCAAGCGGCGCTACTGGCGAACGAATCTTTGCATCATGAGCGGCCTTCTGGCCGTTTGGGCGGCGGTTGGTTTCGGATGCGCGATTGTTTTTGCCGATGTCCTGAATGCCTACACATTGCCGGGAACTTCCTACCCTCTGGGATTCTGGTTTGCCCATCAGGGCGCGATCATGGTCTTTGTTTTTATCGTGCTTGCCTACTGCGTTCTCATGAACGGGTTGGATAAAAAACACCGCAACGAGATGGACGCAATCATTGGTAAGGTGAAAAAGGAGCCGCGATGACCATCCAGACCTACACCCTCATCATGGTCGGGATAAGTTTCTCGGTTTATCTTGGCATCGCTTGGTGGAGCCGCGTGAAGGACACCCGCGGATTTTATGTGGCCGGGCAGGGAGTGCCTGCGGTTGCCAATGGTATGGCTACGGCAGCGGATTGGATGAGCGCCGCATCGTTTCTATCGATGGCAGGGTTGATCTCGACCATGGGTTATGCCGGGGGCGTTTATTTGCTGGGCTGGACCGGCGGCTTTGTCTTGCTGGCGCTATTGCTGGCGCCGTATTTGCGGAAATTTGGTCACTACACGGTGCCAGATTTTGTGGGAGATCGATACGACTCGCAGTTTGCGAGACTGGTTGCCGTCATCTGCGCCTTGTTTGTGAGTTTCACCTACGTTGCCGGCCAAATGCGCGGCGTGGGAGTGGTTTTCAGCCGATTTCTCGACGTCGATATCAACGTGGGTGTCGTGATCGGAATGGCGATCGTTTTCGTCTATGCCACGCTCGGTGGAATGAAGGGTATCACTTGGACGCAGGTCGCCCAATACTGGGTTCTCATCACAGCCTTTCTCGTTCCTGCGATTGCCATCAGCATCAAGCTCACTGGTGAACCGCTCCCGTCGATCGGACTCGGCGCAGACCTCCTGCCTGAGGTGGCTGGCACGGCTGGCGTGTCGCTGCTGACAAAGCTAAACGAAATCTCAGCGGAACTCGGATTTGGCTCTTACACGGTGCCCTTTGTGGGGGCTTGGGATAAATGGAATGTCGCCCTGGTAGCACTGTCACTCATGGTCGGCACCGCGGGATTGCCACACGTAATCGTACGGTTTTACACGGTAAAAAATGTGCGAGCTGCGAGATGGAGTGGATTTTGGGCGATTTTGTTCATCTCATTTCTTTATGTGACGGCACCAGCGACGGCAGGATTTGCGCGGTATTTCATGATTTCTACGCTCAATGACCGCCCGGCTACCGAGATGCCGGGGTGGTTTACCAGTTGGGAAAAGACCGGGTTGATTCTCTGGATCGATAACGGAGATGACCGCCTGCGGTTCTCCGCTGGCAAAGACAATGAAATCTTCCGCGCCGGGGCAATTCCTGCGGCAGAGCTCGGGCAGATCAAAATGGATCACCAGCGTTGGCTGGATACCAATGGCACGGCTGGTGCTGATGCCCGAATCATTCTTAACGAACTGGGCCTCTCTGGCCCGGATCGGGACATCATCGTGCTTGCCACGCCGGAGATGGCTGAGCTTGCCAACTGGATCATCGCCCTGGTCGCAGCGGGCGGACTTGCCGCCGCGCTATCTACCGCGAGCGGGCTCCTGCTGGTCATTTCGTCCAGCGTTGCACATGATTTGTATTTCCGAATCTTGAGACCGGAGGCATCGGAAAAACAACGCCTGCTCGTCGGGCGCGCGGCCATTGGCGTCGCAGTCGTTATTGCCGGCATTTTTGGTATTTATCCGCCTGGATTCGTGAGTGAGGTCGTCGCGTTTGCCTTTGGGTTGGCAGCGGCAAGCTTCTTCCCGGCCATCGTACTCGGCATCTTCAATAAACGCGTGGGCACCGTGCCCGCGGTGACGGGAATGATCGTCGGAATCACGTTTACTGCGTGGTACATTGTTCGCTGTAGCCTCATGAAAGAAGCGCCCATGGATTTTGGGATCTTCCCGATGCCGATCAACCCGCAAGGAATCGGCGCGTTAGGTATGGCATTGAATTTCATCGTCACACTCACATTGACACCATTTTTTGCAGCACCTCGTGAAGGCGTGCAGAAGATGATCGATGCGGTGCGGGAGCCCGAGGATGCATCGGAGGCCTTGACGATCGAAGGCGCCCCCGAGCATTGATTCTCGAAATCCCTTGTTCCTCACCCGGAGATTCCGAATAGTGGCGCGCCATGAGTAAAGAGAGTCTGTCCACCACCCTGCGTGAACTAATCGCCCGCGACGAATCGGGCGCCGATGTCAGTATTGCAAATGTCTTCCAACGTATCGGAGATCGCGGGTTTGGCCTCCTATTGGTGATCCTCTCGCTGCCGAGCGCGCTGCCGATACCCGCTGCGGGATACAGCACCCCGTTTGGGATTTTGTTGGCCATCCTCGGTCTGCAGATGGTCTTCGGTCGCAAAACCCCATGGCTGCCCGCATGGGCCGGAAAGCACAAGTTATCCGGGGGCTTTGTAGAAAAAATGATCGGCTTGTCGGCAAAATTTTTCCGATATATCGAGGTCTTCATTCGTCCCAGGATGCGCTGGGTGGGGTCGCGCGCCGGGCTCCCGTTCATGGGGGCACTCGTGATCATCATGGCTTGCCTGATGATCCTACCTATTCCGCTGACGAACACATTTCCTGCATTTGTCATTTTCCTCATTGGGGTCGGATTGACCGAAGAAGACGGGTTATTTTGCCTCTGTGCCTCGGCGTTGGCTGTGGCCTCCGTCGCGCTCTATGGATATGTGATCTATTTGTTTGTGACGTTCGGCGTCGAAGGCGTCGAGCGCCTGAAGAATTTGATCAAATCCGCCCTCGGCATGGGCTGACGCGGAGCGCTCGGGTCTACCCGAGTAGCGTGGTGGCGTGGTTCAGTGCGGCTTCCAGGCCGGAGGGATCTTTGCCTGCACCGCGGGCGGAATCCGGGCGACCTCCACCTTTTCCGCCAACGGCGGGGGCGATGGCCTGGATGATTTTTCCTGCTTGGATTTGTTTAGTGAATTTGTCGGTCACGGTGGCCACCAGCGACACCGATTCCCGCGACACACCACCTAATACGACAACACCCTCGAAGATCAGCTTGAGGGCATCTGCCACGGCTTGAAGCATGTCTCCGTCGGTATCCGGCAGGGAGGCCGAGATCCATGGCGCAGCAAGGTCCGTCCGGGCGGTTGTCAATAGATTGCGGGCAAGCTCGGACGCTTGGCGCTGTTTCAGCGCTTTGAGCTGCTTCTCCTGATCTTTTTGATGGGCGAGCAGAGCATCAATTTTTTTCTCCAGCTCGGCGATCGGGCTGTTGAGCCGACCGCCGAGTGACTTGAGTCGCAGGGTTTCCGACGCACTGGCCAAGTAAGCCGTCATTCCAGCTACCGCTTCAATCCGTCGCACCCCGGCAGCGATGGCACCTTCGGAGAGGATTCGAAACAATCCAATTTCGCCCGTGGCCCGAACATGGGTCCCTCCGCAAAGTTCCATCGAATACCCATTCAGGTCGCCGCGAGCACCACCGATTTGCACCACGCGCACCTGATCGCCATATTTGTCGCCGAAGAATTGCATGATATCACCGCGCACCCGGACATCCTGATAAGGTCGTTGCGTCCAATACACGGGAGCATTTTCGAGGATACACTCGTTGACGAGTCGCTCGATATCTTGCACCTGATCCGCAGTGAGCGGTGCACTATTGAAGTCAAATGTCAGCTTGTCCGGTCCTACAAACGAGCCCTTCTGTGATGCCTCGCGGCTGACCACCTCGTGCAACGCCCAATGTAAAAGGTGGGTGACCGTGTGGTGGCGTTCGATGGCGCGGCGGCGCTCGCTGTCAGCTACGATGGTGACCGATTGACCGGGTTCCGGGATCTCGGTGCCATCAATGAAATGTAAAATCGTGTTGCCCGCCTTGCGTGTGTCGCTGACGAAAAAGCTGGTCGCGCCATGCGTGATCAATCCGGTATCGCCCACTTGCCCGCCCATTTCAGCGTAGCAGACGGATTGATCCAAAATGACCGCCGTTTGATCCTTGATCCCGACGACTTCGATTACTGTGGCCGCTGCCTCGTTGTGATCAAATCCTACGAAATGCGTCGCCTGTTTAGACTCAATGGCAGAGACGCTGATGACCGCTGTTTTTCGGGCAGCTCGTGCGCGCTCCCTCTGCGCAGTCATCAGCTCCTCAAAGCCATCGTGATCCACCTTCAAGCCCCGCTCCCGGGCCATCAGTCCGGTAAGGTCCAGCGGAAACCCCTGCTCGTCATAAAGTCGAAACGCAAAAGCGCCGGAAAAACCCGCACCAGCAACACCCGATGATTGCAACCTTGCGGCTTCACTTTCAAACAGTGCGATCCCGCGATCCAGCGTGCGGTTGAATGCTTGCTCTTCCATGTGAAGCACTTCTTTAATCACGGCGTGTCGGGAACGAAGCTCCGGGAAAACTCCGCCCATGGTGCGCACAAGGCAGTCCACCAGCTTGTAGAAAAACGGACCATGGAATCCCAATGTGCGACCGTAGCGAACCGCACGGCGCAGGATGCGACGGAGGACGTAGTTTCGGTCGTTATTTCCGGGCGTGATGCCGTCTGCAATCGCGAAACTGAGCGTGCGTATGTGGTCTCCAATCACGCGGAATGCCACGTCGATCCGTTCCTGCTCGGTGACACCACCGCTACCGGTAGCAGGTAATGTTGACCCGTATTTCTGTCCGCTAAGCACCTCGATTTCATCAAAGATCGGCCGAAAAATATCTGTCTCGTAGTTCGAAACGTGTGTATTAGCAAAATCGGTAAACCCCTTGGTCCCTTGAATGATCGACGCCACGCGTTCGAAGCCCATGCCTGTATCCACATGCCTAGCGGGCAGCAGGGAGAACGTGCCATCCGGGTTTGCATTGAACTGGATGAACACCAGATTCCAGATCTCGATGCACCGCGCGTCTCCCGCATTTACCAGGCTGCCTCGCGTGTCGCCCGCTGGCGTCAGGTCAAAATGCAACTCCGAGCAGGGTCCGCACGGCCCGGTGTCACCCATCATCCAAAAGTTGTCTTTTTTGTTCCCGTTAACGATGTGGACATTGGGGTCCAGTCCCGCCGCCCGGAATTTGTCTGCCCATAGTTCCCATGCCTCGGTGTCGCGCTCCGAGGGATCTCCCTCCGCAGGCTGATAAATCGTCGCGTACAGTCGATCCGCTGGAAATCCCCACTGCTCCACAACCAACTCCCACGCCCACAAGATGGCTTCCGATTTGAAATAATCGCCGAACGACCAATTCCCTAGCATTTCAAAGAACGTGTGGTGGTAGGTATCCAAGCCAACATCGTCCAGGTCGTTGTGTTTTCCGCCCGCGCGAATACACTTCTGGGTGTCTGCGGCGCGGGTATCGCTGGACGGCACGGCTCCAAGCCACTTGCTGACATCCGGACTGCGTTCATCCAAGAAGATCGGCACAAATTGATTCATTCCTGCATTGGTGAAAAGCAGGTTAGGCGAGTCCGGCATCAGACTCGACGAGGGCACAATTGTATGGTGTTTCGAACGAAAAAAATCGAGGAACGATTGACGGATTTCAGCGCTAGTCATAGCAAAGCCTTACAGACTGCCGCCCCAGCACGCAGAGTCAAGAACCAGCTTGCAGGCAATAGGGTGTTATTAATACTGGGTAAGGAAAAAGGAAATGAGAGGCGACTACCATGGCCCAATCCGATGGGACGATGATCTGCACGGTGGCGGCCACTGAATTGTCAAAGGATCAACAACGGGGTCAACAACGGGGTCAGGCCTTGCCTATTGACATTAAAAGTATCTTAGCCAGCTTTTGGATCACGTGATTCTCTCTTCCAGCCGAACAGAATCGGCACACACGGCTAGGATCGCCCATGGGGAGTTGTTTTGCGGTCCAGCCGTTTGTCAGATAGGGATCAGTCCGAGCATTTGATCATTTTTGCTTTGAGACCTCTTGTTTCCCTGTCTCCTCCATTTCGAAATCCAGCCATCGCTCGGGTGACATTGAGGTGAGCTAGATTCTTGGACCAGTAACCTCTACAAAAGCCGATATGAATGATAAACTCCGTCAACGTTATAGTCCTGAGTTCAAAGCCCAAGCCGTCGAACTTATCGGCACAGGCAAGCCGGTTACTCAAATCGCCGAAGAACGCTGCATCGGCAGTAACTTGCTCTACAAGTGGAAGCTCCAATCGCAGGGAGTGCAGGTCGGTAGCGAAGGACCACGAGCCGTAGGCGAGCGGTCCGCAGCGGACGACCTGCGCTCCCTGCGACGCGAAAACACTTTCCTTAGGGTGGAAAATGACATTTTTAAATAGGCCGCAATTATTCTCGGCACCAGAACCCAGCCCAACTTCGAGAAATGATCGGCGACATTCACCAAACCACAGGCCACGGCGTCCGGCGGATTTGTATCATCCTTGACGTTCCTAGAAGCAGCTACTACCACGCCTGTGCACCCACTGCCATGCAGTCTTCTGACCAAGAAGTTGGCGGGAAAATCGAGACCATTTTCAAGCATCATCGCCGTCGCTATGGTTACCGCAGAATCAAAGACGAGCTTTCCGACCATGGCATCGTCTGCGCCCCCT
>Ga0209390_10005590_pt1 | contig 17614 bp, 16 predicted proteins | sample BON01_FD_187212 | JGI IMG/M metagenome (GOLD analysis project Ga0209390, IMG submission 187212) | Freshwater microbial communities from Lake Bonney liftoff mats and glacier meltwater in Antarctica - BON-01 (SPAdes) (version 2) | ecosystem: Environmental > Aquatic > Freshwater > Ice > Glacier...
ATCGGGGCAACTACTCGGAGAGTGACCCTAAGGACGCCGAAGATCTCTATGGTTTATCGAAGATTGCTGGCGAAGATTTTTCACAGGGCGCAATTCAAATTCGCTGTTCCATTGTCGGGAGAGATGCCAGAACTAGTTCCGGCATTTACTCTTGGTTCAAGTCCGAAGCTTCAAAAGGACTGGTAAATGGGTATCTCAATCAGCACTGGAATGGGGTTTCCGCCACCGCATTTGCCCGACTATCGATCGGCATGCTTAAGGGCGACTCGACCACTCCAGCTAGTCAACATTGGCTCCCGCGTAATGCTGTGAGCAAATTTGAATTACTGGAGCTCTTTTCTAAATCGTTGGAGCTTGAGCCCAGTGCAGTCGCCCCTGTGCAGGCAAATGACTCCGTGAATCGAATCTTGGCCACAGAGGACCAAAACGCCAGTGCCCTATTATGGAAGCTGGCAGGATATTCGCAAGTTCCTACGATTGATGAGCTTTGTCAAGAGTTCATAGCAGCCGATAGAAAGCTAGGCTCTACTGATGAGCAAAAATAGAGCCATCGAAGATTCAGTTGTAACAATCACTGGGGGAACAGGTTCATTTGGGTCGACTATGGCCAAGTACTTGCTCGAGCGGGATGCAGCCGAGGTTCGCATCTTCAGCCGAGACGAGGCAAAACAAGACGCCATGCGTCACGCTATTGCGGACCCGCGGGTCAGGTTTTATTTGGGTGACACGAGAGACCCCGAATCTGTCGAGCGAGTCGTCAGAGGCACAGATCTAATTTTTCATGCGGCAGCATTGAAACAGGTGCCATCGGCTGAGTTCTTCCCACTAGAAGCAGTGAAAACAAACATCAATGGCTCAGCCAATGTGCTCAGGTCGGCGATAGAGAATGGCGTAAAGGGGGTTGTGTGCCTAAGCACAGATAAAGCTGTTTATCCAATAAACGCGATGGGCATGACGAAGGCCCTGATGGAAAAAACTGCTCAGGCTTTTGCAAGAGATTACTCGGACTCTGACACAACCATCTCGGTGACGAGATATGGCAACGTGATGTATTCGCGTGGCTCCGTGATTCCGCTTTTTATCTCGCAAATCAAGGCCGGCAAACCCATCACAATTACTGACCCTACAATGACCAGATTCCTAATGTCATTGGCAGAGTCAGTTGACCTTGTCGAATACGCATTTGAGCACGCTCAGTCTGGGGACCTATTTGTTCGCAAGGCCCCGGCCTCAACCATCGAAATCTTAGCTCAAGCTCTGATTGAGATTTTTGGAGACGCTTCTAATGAAATTCAACAAATTGGCTTCCGTCATGGAGAGAAGCTCTATGAGTCCCTTCTTGGAACTGAGGAGCGGGCCAAAGCGGAGGACCTAGGTGGTTATTTCCGAGTGCCACTTGACTCCAGAGACCTGAACTATTCGGTTTACTTCGAAGAAGGAGAGAAACGACCAGTAGAGCTCGAGTCCTATACGTCCCACAACACCGAGCGACTGGATGTCGAAGCAACCAAACAGCTTCTCCTGACTATCCCAGAGCTGCGACAGGAAATAGGGCTTTGAAGAAACTTAAAGTTGTCACAATCGTTGGAACTAGACCTGAAATCATTCGTCTTTCAAGGCTCATCCCTAAGCTAGACGAACATACCGACCACATCCTCGTTCACACTGGCCAAAACAGCGACCCAAAGCTCAACGAAGTTTTCTTTGAAGACCTTGAACTCCGCCAACCTGACTATTTCCTAAACGTTGATACTTCGTCAATGGGCTCGGTCATGGGAGATGTTCTAAAAAAATCTGAAGATGTTTTTCTAAAGGAAAAACCCGATGCGGTAATGATCCTGGGAGACACGAACTCTTCCATCGCTGCCATCGTCGCAGAGCGAATGCACATTCCCGTTTATCACATGGAAGCAGGCAATCGTTCCTTCGACAACAATGTTCCAGAAGAGCTCAACCGCAGGATGGTTGACCATGTTGCAAGCTTCAATCTTCCATACAACGACTACTCAATGAGGAATCTTCTGGCCGAGGGCATCCACCCGCGCTTTATCCAGAAAACCGGCTCTCCGATCCGCGAGATTTACGAGCACTATAAGGACAAGATTGCCGCATCAACTGCAGTTGAAGATTTGGGTCTTACGCCCGGTGGATACTTCTTAGTCTCGGTTCACAGGCAGGAAAACGTGGACATGCCAGAGAGGCTGGAAAAAGTTCTAGATTGCTTGATTGCAGTTCGTGAGAAGTGGAACATGCCGGTGATGGTGTCGACCCACCCTAGGACCAGGATCAGGCTAGAGGCACTGTCTCGTGACGACCTAGATGGGATTACGTTCCATGAACCGTTTGGCTACCTCGACTACAACAATCTTCAACTGAAAGCGAAGTGCGTTATTTCAGACTCTGGCACCATTAGTGAGGAGTCCTCATTGATGGGGTTTTCAGCGGTCACTCTTAGAGGTTCGATGGAGAGGCCCGAGGCACTTGAATCGGGTTCGATGATTATGACGGGCTTGGATCCACAAAACTTAGTGCGATCAATCGAGTTAGACGCTTTAGCTGGAAAGGAAGATGTCATTCCTGAAGGCTACGATTCACCTGACTTTTCCCGCAGAGTATTGAAGTATCTGTTTTCGACGTGCGCATTGCATCGAGAGTGGAGAGCCTTACTGTAGTTGCCTTTACGCTCGCTTGAGCCCATGAAGGACCCTGCAATCCAAGAATCCCATGGTTCCCACTTCTGAAAGATTCTCAAGGCGGACAAGTATTACGTAAGGGAGAATATGATTTTCTTGCGCGAAATTATCAAAAAACCGTACGGTGCAAATAATTTTGAAATAAAAATTTCCTGAAGTCCGTCCGGCTTAACTACCGGTGATCAACGACCTAATAATCTGGTGTGAGTTGCTAAGTAAGCCCAATCAAGACGGGCAGCCTGTTCATGTTTATCGACAGACACTCTTGATTCTCTTGGTCAGGAGACTGTCTCAACTGACTTTCCGCAAAAGTGCAACACTATCCATAGGTTCTATCTTTGGGCTCCCAAAACCACTGCGGTTTCGAATGGGCGCGAAGCCTCCTACGCTGAGTTCACATGATGCCACTGAGCGGATCTAGATAATTGAGAGGCCTCCCTCTAAGTCAACAATCGATCCGGTCATGTATGAATTTTCAGGGTCTAGTAAAAAAGCTAGCGCTGGTTGTACGTCGTTTTCCGCAGCCATTCGACCCAGGATTGTTTTGCGATTATACGCCTCGATAAATTCCGGCCTTTGCTGACGCTCCACTCCGCCCAATCTGATGGAGTTCACTTTTACTACAGGGCCCAATTCAGAGGCCAGATACCTGCCAAGCGCCTCTAGTCCTGCCTTGCTTACCCCATAAGCCGCCGGATTTGACATAACCTGCCCTTGATAAATGAGTTTGTCTGGCGCTAAAGCGCCGTAAATTGAGGAGAGTAAAATGATTCTGCGATCAGCAAGTGTCGATGGTCCAGTGAAAAGCTCCTTGGCGATAATGAATGCACTCGTAAGGTTCACAGCCAAAGCTTGATTCCAGAGCTCCACACTTTGACCTGATAAGGGACCACTCCAGCCTTCATTAGCACTGGCAGCTGTCATGGCCGCACAGTGCACGAAATTCGTAACTTCTCCGCGAGCGCGAATATCGCTACAAGCGCGCTTCAGTTCCACAGAGTCCTTTAGGTCACACTGAACGTATAAAACTCCTGGAACTATGCATTCTTCCGTTAGGTCAATTCCGAAAACCGTCTCTCCGAGATTAACTCTGCTCTTCGCGAGCTCTCTGGCAATATGCCCATTAACTCCAGTAACTAAAGTTATGTTAGACATTCAAAGCACCCCTAGTTCGCCCAACAGTTAGGAAGTCTTCTCTGGGTTGTATATCCCACAGAAACAACCCTTCTGGAGTTAAGTTAAGATTATCGTATCTGGCTCCCAGAGGATTGAAGGCCAACCCACTGCCGTCGAATTTTTGGCCCAAGCGGTCTACCCCAGACCTATTTAGTCCAATTACACTAACCTCGCCCTCAATTGCTCTCGCCCTGAGAAGAGTCTCCCAATGATCGCTCCTGACCTCTGGCCAATTAGCAATCACGATGACAATGTCTGGCTTCTCAGATTCGTGATGAAAATCCTTGGGGAACCTCAGGTCGAAGCAAATCCGAATCGAAATCGAAAAATTTCCAATTTCAAAGACGGGGTCTTGTACACCTGGGGTTATGACTCGGTCTTCCCTCTCCAGCGTAAAAGGATGTCGCTTGTCGTAAGATCCCAACAAATACCCCTGCCTGTCAAAAACGGCTGCGCTGTTAAAAAATTGCTCTCCCCTAGACTCCGCTACTCCGGCCACAATAGACGACCCCGACGCAGCGGCTAGCTCTGAGAACAGCATGAAAGGGCCTCCCTTTTCACTGCGGTCTGTGTAGAGTTCCTCTCTCTCAGGATAAAATCCGGTAAGGGCAGTTTCCGGAAAAATTGCGATGTCACAGTTAGCTTCTTGGATAACACGACCAAAATCGGCTATCTTCGACCCGTTTTTGCCTACTAATCTTTCAGGACTGATTGGTAGGCCCATAATTCGCATTAGTTAAACTTCCTGAAAACAGGTTTAATCGCCGGTCCTAGAAGAAAATTATCCACACCATGCGTCAAAGCCTTTTTGACAACCTTCATCGACTTTTCAAGAGCGCTCATCGTTCTCCTCATCTCAGAGCTCCCATGACTGTGACTTAAGGCTATCCAGGGCATCAGCACCCCATTCGATGCCATTTCTTGGGCAAACAGAGTCCTGAGAGGTAAATCATTCTCTCCACCTTCCCCTAAAACTGAATAATAGGGAGAAGATCCCGACCCGTAAAACTTGATGTTGTCCTCAATATCAAAAGACTTTGCTATTGAATTTGCCGACTCAATCAAACTAGATCCATAAGATTCCAAATACTCCGGAACGCTCTTTTTTTCCATTTGCTTTACCGTGCTTATCATGGCACCCAGACTGGCCATCTCTCCCCCGTGCGTCGTAGACAGAAGGAAAAGCCTTTCCTGGCCTGGAACGTCTATGCCGCCCTGGTCCATAATGTCTTTTCGCCCGCCAACGAAGGCAAGCGGGAAGCCATTAGCAATAGCCTTGCCAAAAGTAGTTAGGTCCGGAGTCACGCAGAACCGCGACTGAGCGCCTGGAAATCCAAGACGAAACCCGGTAAGCATCTCATCAAGAATTAACAACGATCCGTCTGCGCGACATTCTGCTTGAACATCAGTCAAGAAATTATTTACACTCGGCAAAAAAGTATCCGTTCCCGGACTGGGACCTACGTCCGTCGATGGCTCCAAGAGGATGGCGGCTACTTCTCCCTTGTTTCGATTGAGCGTCTGTCTGATTCCCTCGATGTCGCCATAGTCAAAATAGATGACATCCCCGCGATAGCTCTCAGGTACGCCCTTGCTGATTTGAGTTGCACCTATAAACCAATCATCAAAGGAGAAAAATGGATGCTGCCTGCAAACCATCACTTTCTGTCTACCGGTGAATGCCCTTGCCAATTTGAGCGCCGCAGTAACAGCGGTGGATCCATTTTTGGTGAACTTAACCATCTCGACTGAAGGAATCAGATCAACAACCATTTCCGCTGACATAAGTTCTGTCACAGAAGGCCTAGTTAAATTCAAGCCCCTGTTCATCTCTCGTTTCGCTGCACGAATAACAGAATGATTGCCATAGCCAAGTGCGACGGAGCGGAGGCCCATGCCGTAGTCCAGCCATTTCTTGCCACCCGGCTCAAAAATGAAGGCGCCTCTTCCTCTCGTTAGAATTTGCGGAGCGTTGGATGGAAACTGGTCTGAGCCCCGAGAGTAAGTGTGTGCTCCTCCCGGAATGACTGATTTTAGCCGCTGTTCAAAGTTCATTAATGTGTTCCCTCATAAGAGCCTCCACAACGGTGAAATCGTCCATGTCGTCAACTTCAAAAGATTGCCATTTTTCTACAATAATTCCTAGCGTATCCACGCCGTACATTGCGTTGTGTTCACGAAAGTTTGCCGCTGTTGTTGCGTACAGGCTGCCCTCCAGGAAATAGATTGGCTCCAAGTCCTGCCTCCGTTTATGCAGGAGAGATTCTCCAACCAAGGAATTTACGGTTCCATCGACTTCCAGCGACATTGAGAAATCAGGGTGCTGGCCCTCGACTTTGGCAACACTAACAGCGGACTTAAATGACGGGTTGGACAAAAACTTAGTCAAACAGGAGTCGATGAAGCCTGCAGGTCTCAAAGGAGAGGTTGGCTCGAGTAGAACGATTGAATTGAAGTCGCTATCCTTAATGTCTAGCTCGTCCAAGGCATGGGAAATCGCCTCCGAAACCGGAGTCTCGTCATTTGCCAGTTCAGACGGCCGATTCACAGTTTCGCAGCTTAGTGATCTCGCGATTGACAAGACCTGCTCATCATCGGAAGAAACGACGACCCTTCCAATCCCCCGAGAGCGGAGCGCTTGTTCGATTGTCCATTGGATCAAGGGTTTGCCATTCATGACTTTAGTGTTTTTTCCTGGCAACCCTTTAGAGCCCTTTCGGGCCACCAGGATTGCCAAAGACAATCTGTCGAACTTAGACATAGTGTTTCTCTTCCCCGAAATACCAGCTGGTTATTTTCAGACTCTTAGATTATGCCACGAGTTCATTGCTGACCCTGGAAACATGAGTCCGAGGCACTAATTGATTATAAGATCGAAAATTGACATTTGGCTTTCGGGGCTTTTTGTAAAAGCCCCACCTGAGCTTGATTATTGTAAAATTTTTTAGGACACAATTCATGCGTGCCTAAGTTTTCGCAGGGAACTCCAAAATGTTCGAATTTAGAACTTCTGAGATACTTTGATTGCCAAATCAAAAGATAATGCAGGGTAACGGAATTTCGTCTTCTCGAGTGCGACTTCCAAGCAATACTGACATCAAAGCACGGATCTTCCAGAAGGGGCCTTGGCTGAAGCAGGTAGACTTTGGGAATGAAAATTTGTGTCACTGGAGCCGAGGGGTTTATTGGTTCTCACCTAGTAGAAAGGCTTTTGGGTGAGAACATTGAAGTCAGGGCCCTGGTTCAATATAATTCCTTCAACTCGTGTGGTTGGCTGGAGGAAAAAAGGGCGCCAGTGGGCTGGAAATAGTGTTTGGAGACGTTCGGGATTCAGAGCAGATGAATTCCCTTGTCGAAGAGACGGACTCTGTCCTTCACCTGGCGGCGCTAATCGCAATTCCGCACTCTTATCAAGCCCCGAATTCCTACTTGCAGACGAACGTCTTGGGAACGATGAACATGCTCAATGCGGCTAGGCGTGCAGGTGTTCGGAGATTCGTCAACACTTCAACCTCAGAAGTTTACGGAACTGCGCTTCATGTGCCAATTTCGGAAGACCACCCTCTCCAGGGGCAGTCGCCTTATTCAGCATCCAAGATTGGAGCCGACGCTCTTGCGCACTCTTATTGGTCCTCCTTTGACCTTCCAGTAGTTACCTTGAGACCGTTCAACACTTTTGGCCCAAGACAGTCCCTTAGAGCAGTAATACCGACCCTCCTCGCGCAGGTAATTGCAGGGGCAGAATCGATTTCACTGGGTTCCACGCTTCCAACCAGAGATTTCACATACATTGATGACACCGTCTCGGGTTTCATTGCAGCGATCAATGCGGAAGGGGTCGAAGGTGAAACAATCAACCTTGGTACCGGTTTCGAAATTTCAATTGGCGACTTGGTCCGAGCAGTGGGGGAAGTGGTCGGCCGGCAAATAGACGTGAATGTTGATCCCAATAGGCTCAGGCCCCCAGGCTCAGAGGTCGAAAGACTTCTTAGTGACAATAGAAAAGCTCAAGCGCTTTTGAATTGGACTCCCGAGTTATCTGGCATCGAGGGTCTAAAGATGGGCTTATCTAAAACCATGGACTGGCTCCGGCCTCTGGTTGAGGACGGCCGATTCCAAGCCGGGGCGTATGTCAAATAATTTAAGTCATCTGAAACCCGCTCAGGAACTTCTTGACATTATTTCCAGGACCATTGGTAAAGCAAGCGACAAACGACCAACCCCACTTCACGAGCCCTACCTAGAGAAAAACGCCATAGAAGAGGTGGTTTCAACCTTGGAGTCGGGATTTGTGAGCTCCGTCGGTCCGACCGTTCAAGAATTTGAACGCTTGCTCTCCGAATTTTCCGGAGTGAAGAACTGCGTAACTACTTCTTCAGGTACAAGTGCCCTCCAGTTGGCACTCAAGGTTGTTGGTGTGGCGCCAGGAGACAATGTTGTAGTGCCGGCCATGAGCTTCATGGCCACGGCAAGTGCGGTCTCACTCCTCGGTGCAGCACCCGTCTTTATTGACAGCGTCAAACTTGAATCTGGATCTTCGCTGGGCATGTCAGCAGATTCCCTCGAAGGACTATTGAGTGACTACGCGAAGAGCCCAAATGGCCCGGTTCACACAAAAACCGGGGCAAAAATTTCTGCCATTGTCCCCATGCATGCTTTGGGCCGGATTTGTGACTTAGCCGCAATTAGACACCTCGCCTCCCATTGGAATATTCCAATCGTTGAAGACGCTGCGGAGGCAATTGGCAGTTTCTCACAGGGAGGATCGCATCCTGGGGCTTCGGACGTCGCAATTTTGAGTTTCAATGGAAACAAAACCATCACAACAGGAGGAGGAGGGGCTCTTCTTACTAATTCTGATGAGTTTGCGAGCAAAGCCAGGCACCTCTCAACCACTGCGAAGATTGCACATCCCTGGAGGTTTAGCCACGACGCGGTTGGCTGGAATTTCCGAATGCCAGCCCTCAACGCCGCACTCGGAGTGGGTCAGATGCGATCGCTTCCAGTGATACTGTCAGCAAAGCAAGAACTTTATAAAAAGTATCAGTCAGCCTTTAGGAGCTCAGAGTTTTTCGAATTTTTGGATAATCCAATTGATCAGCGGCCTAACAATTGGTTGATAGCAATTCGGTTGAGGAGCCCGAACCCAGCATTATTGGGCAAGATACTCGATGCTTCGCACTCCCGTGGCATTCAGTGCCGTCCAGTTTGGGACTTGCTCTCAGAACAGCTTCCCTACCGAGATAATCATCGGGTCGACCTTGCAAACGCTCGAGAAATTCGCGACTCAGTAATTTGCCTGCCATCGTCTCCGAGTCTAATTTTGAACAAATGAAATACCCACTTCCATCTAGCGCTGTGATGCTGGGTTCCGGAGGTCACGCTCGCGCCGTCGCAGCCCTGGCCGCAGAGGCAATTACCCCATTGAAGATCGATAAGTACATCTCAAATCAAATTGAAAACCAAGGGATATTTGGTGGCCTACAATTTTTGCCAGAGGAGAAGGTAAAGCTTGAGGGTTGGGATGGAACATTGCTTCTCAATGGTATCGGCGCTTCAATCGATGCGAAACACAGGCACTCGATATTTGCCAATTTACTAGCCTCCGGATTTTCCATGGTAAATCTAATTTCTCGAAGCTCCTACGTGGAACGGGATGTAGAACTTGGAAACGGGTTGCAGATATTTCAAAATTCAACGATTCAGACCGGTTGTGTGATCGGAGACGATGTTGTCGTTGGTGCAGGGGCGGTCGTAGAGCACGACACGATCGTTGGGAGCGGCTCTTTTTTGGCACCTGGAGCTTTGATCATGGGGGGTGTCGTCATCGAAGAGGAAGTGTCTATTTTTGCAGGTGCCATTCTTCTTCCGGGAGTGCGGGTAGGTAGAGGAGCTGTGGTGGGGGCAGGGGCAGTGGTTCTAAACAACGTCCCATCTTTTGAGGTGCACGCAGGAAATCCTGCAGTATGTATAGGCAAGCGAGAGTAAAGTACTGCGCTAAGTGATTGTTTACTCTGTCCAAGCCAGGTTGCTTGTCATTGTCTTTTGAACACTCCTTGACTAGCCAGGAGGCCAACGTCACGCACACGTGTAATTAATTGGTTTCTTCCCGAACACTGAAGAGAGTGGGCGATGAGGGGAGTCTGGCTTGAAAGTCGCAAGAAATGAGGTTTAGATAGTTTCTAGCGACAGGTCTTTGTCTACTTAATTTAGCCCAAAATTAGTTTCATGAAGGCTAATCAGCTGACTGATGTTCTGTCCAATGTGACTAGAAAAAATTTTAAGACTACCTTCCAGAGCAACAAGGGCTGGTTCGAACTTGGGGTCAGACCAAAACCAAAGTTGATTTTTCCCCAACATGTGTTGATAAGTTTGGTCATCAGAAGAATAGACTGCGGGTTATGAGTGGTTTACAGTGGTCGTTTTCGTTGAGGGCCCCCTATTTCGCGGGGTGGCCAGCAAGAGAAACAACACTTATGACTAGAAAGCGTCTCCACATTGTAAAGGACCTGTTTTGAAACTTATCAAGGAGCTCAAGAACCTGGTGGTCTTGGAAGAGTTCTTGACCCTCAGGGAGTCTATGGAAGTTATTGACCGAGGAGCACTTCAAATTGCGATGGTTCTCGACCCAGACGGCAACCTTGTTGGAATTTTAACAGACGGTGATGTGCGCAGAGCTCTCCTGCTTGGGTCGAGCCTAGAGGACTCAGCGTCCAATGTAATAAACCGTAGTCCGATCTGCATTGCTGAGAACTCTCAAGAGAGCACCATGTCAGTCGCGACCAAGTACGGATTAAACCAAGTAATATTAGGGAAAATCGGGCTGCCCCCTGTGGGCATTTTCGTAACCAGCGCAGGGTCTAAGGTACTGACAATGCCTCCGGCTCTTGTCATGGCCGGTGGCAAGGGGATTAGGTTGCGCCCAGTGACCAAGCACACCCCAAAACCTCTAGTAGAAGTGGCAGGCACCCCAGTACTCCACAGGGTATTGAAATCACTCTCGGAAAGCGGATTCACTAAGGTCTTCATAAGCGTTAATTATCTTGCTGACCAAATTGAAAACTCAATCGGTGACGGAGGCGACTTCGGTTTAGAAGTCGAGTACGTGCATGAGGAGGAGGCCATGGGTACTGCAGGGTCTATTGGACTCATTCCAAATTTCAAAAAAATCGAGGAAATTCTTGTGATGAATGCCGACCTAGTTGCAGATATAGACTTTCCAGGGTTGGTGGCAGAGCACAAAAATGCTAAAAATGATTTTACAGTCCTCGTTAGAGAAAACATTACACAAGTACCATTCGGTGTAATTCGAATGGCAAATGGCGTAGTTGGGGGGGTTCAAGAAAAACCAAGCTACAGTGACCTTGTAAGCGCGGGTGTGTATTGCATTTCCAATAGTGTCACGGCGCTTATCTCTGCTTCTCCATTAGACATGCCAGCCCTTATTAACACAGCTATTTCAAATGGCCGGAGAGTTGGGGCATACCCTATGCACCGAAGTTGGATTGATATTGGATCTCGTGAGGACCTTGACCGCGCCAATTTACTGCTGAGTGGTGAGTCTTAGCTTTTTTCTTTTACGGGAAAATTCAAGACTACTTCCAAAGGCAGCCAGACGAGACGCATCGGAGGAAAGGGTGACATGAGGACTCGAGTCGAAGCAATCTTTGCTTGCTGAGCTAAAGCATTGAAAGCAGAGTGTTTTAGGGGGGGCATTTCTCTTCTCAGTATCCCATTTAGGGAACCTAGGAAGCAGCTCAACAACAGAGGCGACTTGAGCCAATTTTCACCCAAATAACGCAAGGTCTAGAAAGTTGAGCAAAATTGGCAATTAAGGAAAGACTCGTGGTGATTTGCGTTATTGCAGCACCTCAAACTCCCAACATCTCAAAGCGACTTGCCCTCGATGCTCTTAGAAGAGAGCACGTAGTTCACCTGATTGACGTGCGGCATATTTTGGGCATGTCTCTAGCAGGGAGGGAGGTTCTGCATCAGGATGACTCAGTCCTCAGAATAAAAAACTGGGCAGAACTCTTTGATGCCCTAAAGAGGCTAGCTCCCTCGGTTGTGCTTGACATCAGTTCCTCAAATTTTCTCCTCAAGGTGCTTGCGTGGAAATCACGAACACGCGGTTTCTTGTTGGTTAAAATTCGAGATGGAGTTTTACCTCAAATGCCCTTAGGGCGCAGGGTCTTGGTTCGACTAAAAACGGCATCGATGGGAAGACCTTCTAGTGGCAATGGCACAGCCAATGTCTCTGGAGTTTCAAGATTCCAAGGTCCTTTTTGGTCCCTTGCAAAAGTTGGACTAGATTTCCTGAAGGAATTGGCATCAATATACTTTGGGCCCAGGGTCGATATTGAGCTAATTGCGGGTCTAGAGGCCGGGAAAAGAGCTACTCGCAGAGCACGAGTACTAGCAAGTGTCGCCTCATTAGACCTCGAATATGTTTCATCACTCAATTCCGACTCCAAAAATGGAATAGTTTTTTTAGACGAAGCCATATCGGACGCTAAGGACTACGAAATCATTGGGTTGAGTCGGCCAGTAGAGCCACAGGATTATTACCCATGGCTCCAGCAGGCGTTGGCTGATTTATCTGTGGCTCTGAATAGTCCTGTTGTTATCGCCATCCATCCAGATAACGCAGATCGGGCAGCCTTCTACAGGGAGATGTTTCCAAATTTCGAATGCGTTGCACATAGGTCAATGGAAATTCTTGCTAAATCTAGATTTGCTGTTTTTCATAAGTCCGCAATTGCATTGTGCGCCATTGAGGCCGGTGCCATCCCTATTTCCTTGGGACTCCCAATGCATGCGGACCTAATGACGCTTAGCAGTATCGATGTCTTCTCTGATTCAGTCCAATCCCACATGTTCCAAGTGGGCGTTGCGAGCGTGTCAGATTCGCTGCTCAGGTTTGTCAAAAACTACGATTCAAAAACTGTCTCTACTTCGGTGCGACTCCGATACCTGGGTGACCCGCGTAAGAGGCGTGAGGACCTCCTGCTTTCCGCCTGCTCTCGCCTTAAGGACGGTTGGAGCAAAAAAGAGGTAATCTTACGTTTCGAAAAGCATGGAATCGGTCTCGAGACATAAAGATTCGATCGAGATCGGAACAAAATAATTGAGACTTTGTCTCGGGGCTTCACAAAAATTCTTAACGGAGAGGGTTTTCTTTCGAAGAAAAGCTAGACCCAATTGGGGAATTCGTAGGCGCTCAGCCATCGGGAAAGTTAATCCAGAAACTAGGCTCCCGAGCATCACTTAGCATGACGCCGTTGTCGAGGCCAGCAGCCTGGCGATGAGGGGGTTAGCACCCAATGTTTGGGCGTTGACAGTTGATTTGTTCTTAGTTGGTCTGGGCTATGCCGTCGTGGACATTGCAGCAAACTCCCAAGCAGTTGTAATTTAGAAGCAAATTGGCGAGAAGTTCTTGGCTTCCCCACATTGAAATTGAAGCATCGGGATATTTCTCATCGTTCTACTTAGTGTTTCACTTGCAAATGTTTTAGCAACTCGGCTCATCGTGATCTTGTTGGCTCTAATTTCTGTAGGTATCCGCCGACCACTGACTGGGCCGCCGCTTGATAAGACCAGACACGAACAATTGGGCTTTGAGGGCAAATATGAAAAGACATTATTTTGGTTTGCAACCATGGTCGACTTGTTATCGGTGTTTACTTTGGGTTCCCCATTAGAACTGGCTGCGGAGGACGCTGCCACGGATACTTTGGGAGTGCAAATGAAGTGTGCTTTTCCTCAGATGATTTCCAGATAGCCACACACCCGCGACACAAAACATTCGCTTCTTCATTTGGGATAAAAATCGACAAGGCGGCTGAAAAATGACTTTCGTGGCGATTTCCCGGTACGGGCTTTACATCGGAACGCCCTCGGCATGGTATTCGACTTTCGCTACGATTCGACAGTCATGCTGGAACTGACGACCGTGGGCATTCCATTCTTCCTATTTGTACAAACTATGCTCAAGCTTTTAGTTTCCACTTTATGGACAAACTGCGACCCGTTGAGAGAGAAAAGAGCTGATTTCTCAACACCCAGCAGAGTATGCTGAAATTATGCCATCTTGGCCGATGGCATCCAAACGACTGAAGCTAGTGCAAGCCGAGGGCCTGGGAAACTTTAGGCAGAATGGCTCATGGCCCTAAAAACAAGACGTGGGAGCAGATGAGAAGTTTAGGAGGCTTTGAAGTGTCGCAGGCTAAAGGGTGAACCTAAGCGAAGTCAAGGATGAATCTAGCAAAGTACTAGTACTTGGGGGTTCCGGATTCTTAGGGCGGTCCCTTGCACATGCCCTTGATGGAATTGAAGAGTATGTAGGAACATCCAGAATTGACAGTGTCGAGAGTTTTGCAAAGTTTGATGTAACTGAGGAAGGGTCCCTTCGAGGTCTCTTAACTCGAAGAAACTTTTCGACAGTCGTCAATTTGGTTGGCAGCACTTCGAACCCATCCAGACGAGGATTATCGTCGCGGGAGAGAATGTCTCTCTTCTCTCAGTTCACAGATTGTGAGGATTTGCTTATTAGTCGCACAAGAATAATTCACATAGGCTCTGTAGCAGAACGTGCTTCCGCGACACCTCCGTTCTCAGAGGTTTCAGAGCCAATGAACCCAAGCGAGTAGGGGGGCAAACTAGAGGAGACCAATCTTCATGCCGCTCTGGGCAGGTCTCAGTTCAAAAGGCTTGATGATTTCATCTAGTGAGGGCAAAACGTGTCTCGCCACTACGCTCAACTTCTAAGAGACACTGTCAACAGAGGCTTGACTCAGGACCCGAAAGCTGCGAGTTCTTGGCATCTCTTCGTCGTGCTGGTTGAGAACTCAGATGAGAGAAAAATCATTTTCGATGGGCTTCGGCAGGGGGGAATTCTAGTGAACGTACACTACAGGTCCATTTATCGGCAATCTTTTTATGCCAACATGAATAAGTACGACCCCAGCGATTTTCCCGGAGCCGAGCTCTACTACTCATCCGCTATTTCCCTGCCAATATTCCCGGGACTAAATGAGATGGACGTCGAAAAAATCGTCAGATTCTTGGGCTCCAGAGCGGGTTATCAAGGAATTTTTTAGAGCTTCGATGGGAACTTATACGAAATGAAAACTAAGTCCTCTCGTTCAGCTCCATGCAGTCTGACAGTAACTGCTCACCGCCTCCGTGCCTAATCGTATACGCAAGGCCTCTGGAGTGAATTGAACTCTCCAACGCATTTGAAATCTAGCAGAAGCAAATCATGGGGCCAAATCAGATTCAATGATTGACAGGCTCATTGACATTGTGACAGCTTGCCTTTTTTCCATAATGTTATTATTCGAACCCAATGTAGGATAGGGACTCAAAGTTGCCATACGGAATCAGGAATCACATGCCTCTAGAAACACACTTATTTTTTTTTAGAAAAGCGCACGCAAATATTCATAGACTTAGTAGCAAAGATTAACCGAGAGGACCCAGAAGCGCGGCTAATAATCGTGGACGTAAGTTCCTTTGATTACCCGCTGCAACCGCCCTGGCGAGTTCCCGGTCTTCTTTGGTCCCGACGGACCAAAGTCATGGGGTTGTTTGATGCCTTAGGGGTGAAGTACCTAGACGGTTCGAAAATCTGGCCAACACACACAGACTTCACAATCGAAGAAAATAAAAAGATGAGCATAGCCATTAGCAGCACTATTATCAGCAGCTCAAGAAGAGTAAGACCGAATACGCGCTTGGGAGTGTTTGAAGCCTACCTAAAAAAGAGACTTACCTCGCAGTCCCAGAGAATATTCTCCCTGACGACGCAGCTGATTAAAGAGTTTTCCGCAAGCAAGGTCTTCATACTAAACGGACGCTTCGCTGCGGAACATGCGACTTACCTAGCTGCACAACGCGAGGATACGAAGACTGTTTTCTACGAAGCCAGTGCTGCTCACCGGAGACATTACGTCACTGATTACAGGATACATGACCGAATCACGAGCCAGAGCCGTGTGCCGGGAGTGACTTCAAGTCTTCAAGACAGTGAATTACAAGCCTATTCGAACGACGTATCGGCAAGAAACAAAGGCGTCAATTTGTTTGGCTCCTTATGGGCAGAATCGAGAGATACCTGGAAGGGCCCTCGGGATTCTTTGGCACTTTTCGCTACGAGTTCACAAGATGAAATGGCCTCGTTAGATCTCACTTGGAACGAAGCCTCTTGGGAAAGCCAATTTCAGGCATTTCTAGCCGTCTGGGGGAAGCTAAAGTCAAAAAATCTGACTCCAGTGCTCCGAATCCACCCCAATTTGCTAAACAAGAGCCCCATATCTGCTCACAGGGAAATCAAGGAAATTCGAAGATTCGAGAGTGAAAACCCCGAATTTTACATCATCTGGCCGGCGAGCGACGTGAGCACCTACGACCTAATTTCTTACTCCGACGTCGTTGTCGTTGAGAGTTCAACCGTCGGGGTAGAGGCATCAGCTGAAGGGGTTCCGGTCATCTGCACCAATTCATGTGCCTACGATATAGCCGCAGACGTTGTTACAGTTCACGGACCGGAAGACTTAGGCAAAATCGATGCCATGCCGAAGAATCCAGACCCTCGGGGAGCACAGCGCTTTATTGCATTTGAAGAAATGATTCGAGAGCCTATTTCATCAAACGAATTTGGCGTGGCGGTGTCTAATCTCTCTAAAATTAATCTTTTAATTCCTTCAATCATTGAGGGGTCTATCTACTCGTTGGTCTTCGAGCTTCGATGGAAAATTTATAGAATAATCATGCTGAAGACTTGTCCGAGAGACTAAAGACGCACCAATTAACAAACTAAAATTGCTGAGGAAATAACACCTCTTTAGAGTCATCTAAAATTGTTGCAACAACGCTAATTCGGTCAGTCACTCAACGTTATATGGATAGAGCTGATGGGAATAGCATTTTTCTACGTTTTAAAAAGGCTCATCATGAGGTCATGTTTGGGCACTTTCCGATGAGTTGAACTGTGTCACTTTATGATGGTAGCTTCCTGTGAAAGCCCCATTATCTGAACGAGGGCGACGTTAGTGAGTTTGTCAGAAGCAGCATGCTTTAGATCTACTGTGACAAATTCTTAGTGAAGTTTCAGGTGAGGCTCAACGTAAAAGCAAGCCTCTGTAGAATCATCCCGACTTTTAATTCTGATCTCTGGCCCGATGTGCTCTCCGTCGAAATCAGTCAAAACCAAACCAGGAGTCTGCTCCAATTTCACGCCAAGTCTTCGCCAATAGAGATGGCTGCTTAAGGTCGGCTAAATGTTCGCGGTTCTCTTGACAGGGACAGATGTACGTAACCCTTTCAGCCTCTCAACTCAGTGGTCCCTAACAACCTTGAACTTCGACAGCCTCGCTATTTTCTTATTGTTTATCCATCGTCGATGGACTCGATCATGAAAGAGATTCAAAAAAGAAGAGTATGGTTCTGAAAAGAAAGAAAACAAGTCTGTAATGATCTTGAAAAACATCAACTCATCGATTGCTGAAATTCAAGCGGAAGAAATGCATTTTTCCGTTTCTCGCATGTAGGCGACAATCCCCTCCTCTTATGACAACGTTCCGGAAGCATTTAACCGCACGGTAGTTGATCAAGTTGACGGTTGGGCACGTATTGGGCACGAAATGGCTCTCGTGATGGCTTCAAAGGCTAATTTACTGGATTCTAAGCCCATTGAGCAACTGACTCTTAATCAGTGGGTTCCCGGTTCAAGTCCGGGGGGGCGC
>Ga0209390_10005591_pt1 | contig 17610 bp, 20 predicted proteins | sample BON01_FD_187212 | JGI IMG/M metagenome (GOLD analysis project Ga0209390, IMG submission 187212) | Freshwater microbial communities from Lake Bonney liftoff mats and glacier meltwater in Antarctica - BON-01 (SPAdes) (version 2) | ecosystem: Environmental > Aquatic > Freshwater > Ice > Glacier...
TGATCAAGCACATGCGCTATAGCTTGCTCTTTGAACTGTTGACTGAAATTGCGTCTCATGAAAATTCCTCTCAGGTTGCATTGAAACCTTTAAAGGAACTCGGTGTCCATTTTTTTGTCTAGGTCCAAGAGGGTTTGCACCATCGCAAAGGTGGCGTTACCCGACCAGGACTTTTCCTGGGCATCGAACACCGAGGTGCTCAAGCCCGGATTGACGCGGGAGAACTTGGCCCGATTCTGGCCGGTCATCTCCGTGCGGTGCGCCAGCACACAGGCCTTGGCGTCCGGCTCAGACAACATCTTGCCGACCACCGCCGACAACATGATGGTCTTGCCAGAGTTGTGCGTGACAGTGAAGTCACCCAACAAATACCGGTGATCAGCATCCAGTGTGAAGCCGAAATAACACCCGGCATCCATCGGATGTACCGTGAAACCTGTTCGGAGAACGTTTTTTCGCTGGCGCCTTAGCGGTGCTTGCTTGCGTACCACCCGAGTGGGAATGAGGTCGCAGTCACCACTGATATGAACACGCCAGTAATCTGAGCCACTAACCACTTTGCGTCGTAGCGTCGCCAGGAATCCTAGGCTCCTTGCGACGAAGGCGACATCCTGCGCCAAGTGGTGCGAACTGCTGCAGTATTCAAACTGTAATTTTTTTGAAAGATGACCATCGGTATCGAGCAATCCGGCCAAAATTTCCAAACGCACCTGACGGCCCCCCAGCTTGTAATTTTCTGGAATGAACTTGTCTGCCGACCCAAGGCCGTGAAGCTTGTGCGCACGCAATGCTTGCGTCAGTACATTCGTCTTGCCCCGATGCCCTACCAGGTGATAGGTGTTGGCTTGGTTGTTCGCCAACTGCTCACACCGCACACGAAGCCCTAACGCAGTCGCTTGGGCATAAATCAACTCGGCGATTTCCGCATCCGGCGTCGTCACGTTCACGGCATATTTAAGGCCACCATCGCCCAGCAGAACACCTAAGAAATACGGATCAATGGTCGGCGTTGTCTGCTCCTGAAAATCAACTGCCACCCGGAATAGTTTGTGCAAGTGCCTGAAATTAGGTACGGCGCGCATGTAATCAGCCAACGCGATATCGATGATTTCATTGGCACGATCACCCTTCCCTTCATTGGTTCTGACCAAAGTCAGGATGTGACCGGCATTGACGATAAAGAGCACGCCCTTCATCGGCCGGATTTCAAACAAATCGTCATGGCCTTGATGCAGCTCCAACACCCGCCTTGGCTGACTGTCGGAGCCCATCAGCTGATCGCCGATCTTGACTGTCTCGACGGACTGGAAACGACCGTCGAACATCAGAATAGGTGTGCCTGACGCATGGCAACCGGTGGGCGCGACAGCCAGCGTGTTGCCATGCTGGGCGAGCGCGTCCAGGGTGCGTTGGACCAGCAGGGATTGGCGGGGTCGAAGCATCATGGTGGTGATCCCCCGCTTACTGCGCCCAGCTCGGACGACCGGGAACCGGCGCACGACCTGTGGCTTGAGCATATGCGTTGGCAGCGGGCGCAGCACTGGCAGATGCAGATGCAGATATCGGTGTTTGTGTTGGTGTGCGCGGCGCACCCATGGCAGCGGCGTAGTCCTTGTGGTCCGGCGTCACCGCCGACTTGATGACGGCCTTGTCTTGACCGTTCTGGTCTTTGTCCCAGTCCACCTTGCCCAGGAACTCGATGCCATCCAGATCGGAAAAGCCGCTGATGCGCCGGGCGTTTTGTGCGGCCTGGCTGTTGTCACCCGGCTGGACGTTGCGTGCCGAGTTCAGGATGGCCTTCACCATGGTGCGGCCCATGTTGGCCCACTCGGGTCCCTTGGGACTCTGCAGACCAATGAGTGACCACATCTTGCGTCGCGCAAACTCACCATCGGTCACCACGAATTCGCAGTTGAGATACACCGATCCGGTGCTGCTACTCCTGGTGGCATAACCGCCGGTCCAGCCTTGCGAGGCATCATCGAAGCCGCCGGGTTTGATGGTCATGCGCACGCGCACCAGCGAGCCTTTGGGGATCAGCTCGAACGAGGTTTGCTCGGAAGCGGAATTGAAATCGAAGTAAGTCATGTTCAGGACTCCTGGGTGGGGTTGAAGGAAGTGGGTTCAGTGGCGGCCTCAATCAGGGCCCCGGCGCCGGGGTCTGGTGACGCTGCAGCAACACTGCTGGCGGGCCGCGCAAAGTCGAGTCGTTCTGGTGCGGGTTTGGCCGGGCCAGCAATCTTTTCCATCAGACGGCCCAAGTTGGGCTCCTCAATGGCGTCCAGGCGACCCGAGCGGTCTTTGGCCGGATAGCCCCAACTGTTAAGCGTGTGGCAGACAAAGGCGCGGTAGCTGCTGCCGTCATCACCTTTGAGCTCGGTCAGCGTGATCACCTCATCAACGATGCCTGGCAACTCCAGTCCGGTTTTGGAGCCATCAACCTGCAGAGAAAAAACGCGGCGGTTGAAGTCGTCCAGCGCTTCGTTCAAGATGCCGACGAACCACACGTTCTTGCGCCGGGTGTGCTGCAAGTGAGTGAGCCAGCCGATCATTTCCTGGCCCATCAAGCCGTAAGCACCCCGGCTGTCAGGCTTGCCGGTTTTTTCGGAAAATGCCTGGGGCTGACCTTTGCACCACTGCAGGCACAGACGACCGGCCACGGTGATCGAGTCCACGAACACGGTGTCATATTTGTCCATGGCCGAGGCCTGGCCAAAGCGCTGGCACACCGCATCAAAATGCGCCTGGCTGTAGGGCTGCTCATCGCGCAGCGCTGGGTTGGAGCCGCCAATGAAGACGGCAAAGTCGCGGCACTCCTGCCAGGTGCGTGGGCGCACGGTGTCACCGGCCCAGCCCTCTACCGCGAGGTCGCCAGCTTCGAGATCAAAGAACAAGGTGGCGCTGGGTTTGAGGGTCCACAGCTGGGAGGTTTTGCCAATGCCGCTTTTGCCGACGAGTACGCCTTTGACACCACGGGTTTCAGCCAATCGCTGATCAGCGGTAATGATGGGAAGACTCATTTGGTTTCTCCAAGAGGTGCGAGACGAAAGCCCGGCTTGCCGGTTTTGAGAGTGCGGGCGGCGGCGAACGAGCTCTTGAGCGATTCGGGCCACGCGTTGAACTTGGTTTCCGAGACGCGGTAGCTGATCTCGACGTACTCGGCCGGGTTGTCGCCATTGGCGGCAATGCGCTGCGTGATGTCAGCCAGTCGGGCTTGGTCCCACTCGATCTTTTTGGGCAGGTCAGCGGTGATGTGCACGCGGCCGTCATCGAAATGAACAGCGCCGGTGTCTTTGCCTGCGGCCAGTCGCATCTGGTGAGCCTGCGCCGAATACTTCAAATCCAGCGCCCGGTCGATGTGCTCGACGACGGCCTTGGACTTCACCAGAAAATCGGCCGCGTTGTTTTTAAGCTGAAACAGCGACTCACCAGACTGCTCAGCCAATGCGCCCACAAGGATGGCCAAAATTTGATCGGAATGATCAAGAGGGTGCGTGTTCATGCTGCACCTCCCACTGCACTGGAAGTGCTCTGACGCAAGCTGTCGGACTCGAAAGTTTCGATGTCTTCGGCGCGGTACAGCACGCGGCCCTGGATCTTCATGAAGACTGGACCGATGCCGTCGCTGCGCCATCTTTCTAGCGTCGCTTCAGCGACGTCCCAGCGCTCGGCTAACTGGGTTTGGTTGAGGTGCTTGACCTTTTCTGCGGATAGCATTTGAATCTCCTTGGTGTTGAAAAAACCCCGGTTTTTTGAAGCTCGTTTGCCTCGCTAACCAGTGAGATGAATTTCAACAATCGGGATTCCTCAAGCCATTCCTCAGACGCCTCAGCGGCATTCCTCAAATGCGATTCGTGCGGACAAAATGCAAAAAACCCGGGCTCGTACTGGCGAGCGCCGGGTTTTGGATGGACCTGCGGGCTGGTGCAGGTTCAGACGGGTTGGATCGACTCAGGTCAGCCAGTCCCGGTCTTCCTCCGATGTTTGCAAGGCGTAAACGCCATCGCCGGACTGGTACTTGATGAACCGCTTGTAGACCACCGGATTTCGTTCAAACACCTTGCTTGGTGAAAACGGATCGGCTTGTGATCGGCATGCTGTACGCAATGCATCACGGTCCATCTCACGATCAAAGTCGTCCATCAGCGCCAGCAACAAATCCTTCTGCCGTGGCTCCAGCGGATAGTCGATGCCATTCACACGCGCCTTGCCCTCCGTGCGTACCAGACGCAACGTGGTTTGAAACTGGGTGTCTTCAACCAATGTTGAAACGGGCACGACCATTCGGTCATTGAAGAAAACAAATTTGCTTTGCGAGATGCGGGCGACATCACTGAGATGGACCACATCAAAGCCCATCAGGGGCGAGCCCTCAGGCAGTGGTAACGCGCTGCTGGTGAGAACCTTCGCTGACTTCTGCGCCTGGTCCTGCCGGATGACGTCCACCAGCCGCTGCGCCACTTTGTGGTCGTGCAAGTGGCGTGCAAAGTACCAGGTCAGCGGCTTGCCACGCGCAGGCTCCGTGACCCCGATGCGCCAGGCCACCTCGGTGGCAACTTCCTTCTTAGCGCTGGGCGGCGTTCCCAAGCCAAGCATCAGCCGGTCGATGAACTTGGGCAGGCTCACCTTGTAGGTTTCTTGCAATGACCTCGGGCTGGTGACTTCACCGCATTCATCGCAGTAGAGCAGGATGTTTTCATGGGCCAGATCACGAACGACACGCGCCAGTTCCACACCACATTCAGGGCACGTCACGTGCGAAAGTGAAGCGCCAATGACGAGTAGACGTTCACGCAACAGATTACGTCCGGCGTCTCCATATTCACCGCCTAACAATGTCACGCCATTGACCTCGGGCTTTTCTCGCTCGAGCAATTGGCACAACACGCCGGTGGCGGTGATTTGCGCCAGACTCACGCCCCAACCTCTTCTGATTCGATGACGTTGAGCGCTCGCAAGACTGAAAGGGCAATGGACTGATTTTTAACGGCCAGGTTTTTGATGGTCGACGAGCCTGTGGCGGAAATGTCAAAGCTGAAATGTCCGGCCTTGCGGCTTTCCGTGGGCAGTGTGTAAACGATGACCGAGGCACTGCTCATGTTGTATTCCGACTCGAAAGAGTGATGCACCTTGAGGCCCGTCAGCGCCAGCCGAATCGCATCGTCCTGATCTTTGGCCGATGGCGCTTCTGCCTGAAACGAGTTGCCTGTGCGCCCCATCGGCGCAACACGCGCACGGCGCAGGCGAACCTTCTCAACGCCATGGACTGACCAGTCTTCAAATGGCTCCATCATGCCGTCGCGCAAGGCGTTGAGTTTGTAGCGCGTCTTCTCAATTTCTTCGGGTTTGATGTCCTGCTCAACCACATGCTTGCCAAAGAGTTCAAGCACCGCGACATGGTTTTGGGCACCGCCCTTGACGACGGTTTCAATGAAACCAGTCGACGGCTGATACACCAGCGCGGTTTCCAGCGCGATGCGGGTGTTGATGCGCTTGAAACTATTCTCGGAAAAATGTGCGATTGCCTTGACTGGGCCTTCGATGTAGATGGTCAGTTGCACGCTGCTGTCGGCGGCCCGTTTGCTGACCTCAATGTGGGTGCCGCTGCCACCACCCACGCTTTTGTAGAGCTTGGCCACCTCGTGGCAAAAGGCATCGAGTTTGCTGCGGTCTTGCATCGGGTCGAGCCCTGGCTGGATGCGGTGCTTTTTCCAGTACTTGCCATTGGACTTGGCCTGAAAGGCAATGTGCATTTCAGCGTTGCGAAACGCGGTATCCCGAAAGGTCAGCATCCACAGCGACTGCTCACGGGCGTCGCGGCTGGCAAATGCTTCCTGCACCTCGCGGTCACCGGCGCATGAAGTCTGAAACTCTTGGATGGAGAGATCGTTGGACATCAGGTGTGCCCGGCGCAGGTCGTCGTGCCAGAGGTGCAGCTTGTACTCGATCAACTCGCGCTCGGCGTGCGTCATCTCGCCGCCCTGCATAGACGCGTCAAGAAGCGCGACAGCTTCAATAACCAGTGGAGGCAGCAGTTCCTGCGCCAGGCTCCAGTCAATGGCCAGGCTTTGGCCTATGGTATGCGCGTCGGTGAATTCGCGCAGGGTTGGCATCGAAATGTGCCGCAGGAAATGTGCAGGGTTGAATATTTTCATTGTTGGTTTGTCTCATGAGTATTTGCGCACAAGGCCAACCAAAACCCCAAAAATCTCAAGTTTGCCGTTGGGCCGGATGGTGGGGAAATCCGGGTTGGCGGGAATCAGGTGATCTCCGTCTTTGTCTCGTCCAAGTGTTTTGAGTGTGAATTCATCATCAACGACCGCAACCACCACTTCACCAGGGTTAGCTTGGCTGCGCCGCTCGACGACAGCCAGATCCCCGCTGTGGATACCGGCATTGACCATTGAGTCGCCCTTGACCCGAATCAGCACCGTGTTGGCCGGACTGGGGATCAGAAAGCGGTCCAGGGTCATCTGATCGCCACCTTCGTCCGCTGTGGGCAGCGGCATTCCGGCGGCAACCGGCAAGTTGGCAATTGAGCGCTCAAAGAATCGTTCGGCCGGTGCCCAGTCGCCATCCGAGGTGCGCTCCAGCATGCCTGCCGCTTGCAGCCGCTCCAGCACCTTCTTGATGCCAGACCTGGAGGCGAACCCCAAAAGCGGCATCAGGTAGGTGTAAGAGGGCAGCACCCGGTGTTGGGCGTAGTAGTCCTGCAGGGTGGCCAGGTGTTTGGGGTCGTTCAATGATTTCTTCACAAAACCATTCTAGCGAACAAATGTTCTCACTATGTTCATCTTCTCTCAAAATCTTTTTTATGCTGATTTCTGGCCCTAACCCGCACCAACCAGCACCAGCCCGCAATTCCCTGCTGGTCATGGAATCGGTCCTTATAGACAATTTTGGTTCACACAAGTTTGTCAACACGGAACGCTAACCAATGAGCCTAAAAAACAGCATCAACCACCTCCCGCCCGAGCGCATGACACCTGAGCAGCGTCGGCTGGAGATCGCCTGCATCCTCGCAAAGGGCTTGGTCCGGCTGCGCCAATCAAACCAGACCGAGCGTCAGATACCTGCCACTGAGCGCAAAGTTTTACTTGGCTTCTCTGGTGACCAGAGCGTTCATACAGACCTCATCAACAAATGAACGAGGTCCTCGTGAAACCAAGTAAACCGCCCGCAACCCCGCCCCGCACTGCAGTGGCCCAGGTGCATGAACTGCCCAGCCTGCCTTTTCCCGAGATCAAAGCCCTGTGGCGAAAACTGTTCAACGGCGAGACACCCACCCACAACCGGCAGTTTCTGGAGCGCCAGCTTGCCTACAAACTTCAGGAGGTCGAATTTCGCAAGGTCGACCCGGGGCTGCTGGAGCGCAACAACAAGAAGATCGCTTCGCTGATTGCCACCGGCAAGCTCAGAAAGCGCGACCGAGATTTCCACCCCACGCCCGGCACACTGTTCACCCGCGAGTACCACGGCAAGGTGCACCAGGTGACCGCCACGGCCGACGGCCAGTACGAGTTTGAAGGTCGCCCCTACCGAAGCCTCTCGATGATTGCGCGAGAGATCACCTGCAGCCGCTGGTCAGGGCCTGTCTTTTTTGGGCTCAAGGACTACGCCGCCAAATCCCCCGCAAAGAAAGGCGGCTCCAAATGAGCGAGGTATTGAAACGCCGCACCCGCTGCGCGGTCTACGCACGCAAGTCCAGCGAAGAAGGGCTGGACCAGGAATACAACTCGATCGATGCCCAGCGCGACGCTGGGCATGCCTACATTGCCAGCCAGCGTGCCGAGGGCTGGATCACGGTGGCCGATGACTACGACGATGCGGCGTACTCCGGCGGCAACATGGAGCGGCCCGCGCTCAAGCGCCTGATGGCCGACATCGAGGCCGGGGAAATTGACGTGATCGTGATTTACAAGATCGACCGGCTGACCCGAAGCTTGGCTGACTTTTCCAAGATGGTCGAGGTCTTTGAGCGCCAGGGCGTGTCCTTTGTGTCGGTCACCCAACAATTCAACACGACCACATCCATGGGCCGACTGATGCTCAACGTGCTGCTGTCCTTTGCCCAGTTTGAGCGCGAGGTGACCGGCGAGCGCATCCGGGACAAGATTGCTGCCAGCAAACGCAAAGGTATGTGGATGGGCGGCATTCCACCCATTGGCTACGACGTTGCCAACCGGCGTCTGATTCCCAATGAGGCCGAGGCCAAGACGATTAAACACATCTTTCAGCGCTTTGTCGAACTGGGCTCGACCACCAAGCTGGTCAAAGAATTACGGCTGGACGGGGTGACCTCCAAAGCCTGGACGACGCAGGACGGTCGAGTTCGGGAGGGCAAGCCGATTGACAAGGGGCTCATTTACAAGGTCCTGAACAACCGCACCTACCTTGGTGAGTTGCGTCACAAGGAGCTCTGGTACCAGGCGGAGCACCCGCCGATCATCACGAAGTCCATTTGGGATGATGCGCACGCCATCCTCAGCACCAATGGCCGGGTGCGGGCAGGCACGACCCGGGCCGCGACGCAGTACCTGCTCAAAGGCATTGTCTTTGGCAGCGACGGCCGCGCGATGTCGCCGTTTCAAACCGGCATGCAAAACGGTCGCCGCTACCGGTACTACGTGCCCCAGCGCGACATCAAGGAGCACGCCGGTGCATCGGGTCTGCCCCGCATGCCTGCGGCTGAACTGGAGTCGGCGGTGCTTGAGCAATTGCGCGCTCATTTGCGCTCGCCGGATGTGGTCAGAGATGTCCTGCCGCAGGCCCAGAAATACGACCCAACCCTGGACGAGGCCATTGTCACGGTGGCCATGAAGCGACTCGACGATGTGTGGGACCAATTGTTCCCTGCCGAGCAGATGCGGATAGTGCGGTTGCTGGTTCGCCAGGTGACTGTATCGCCCAACAACATGTCGATAGATTTGCATCCCACGGGCATCCAGCGACTGGTGCTTGAGTTGAATCACAAGAAGCTTCAGCCCGAGACAGTCACGGAAATGGCGGCGGAGGCCATGGCATGAGCGAGATTCAAATCCGATCCACCGGCACCACGGAAGTGATCCAATCCAGCGACGGCCGAATCACGCTGTCGGTGCCGATTCAGATCAAGCGCCGCAGCGGGCGCAAACAAATGACGCTGCCCAACGGGCAATCAGGCCAGCCGGGCAAACTGCTCCGGCCGTGGGACGTGGCGGCCACACCGCTGCAACTGGCGCTGGCCAGGGGCCACCGGTGGCTGGCCATGCTGGAGTCCGGCAAGGTGAAGAACCTGACGGAAATTGCAGCATTGGAGGGAGTCGACAACAGCTACGTGAGCCGGATGGTGAATTTGACTACGCTGGCACCGGACATCGTCGAGGCCATTCTGGATGATTCGCTGCCGGACCACCTGACGCTGTTTGATCTTGCCGTGGATCCGCCTGCGCTTTGGGAGGAGCAGCGGGAGCGGGTTTGCATGAACAGTCGTTCAAGTTTGCAACATCTTTGACACCGTCGACTTGTTAATTTCAGCTTCCAACAACCGGAGTCGACCGATAATTTGATCAAAAACTGGGGGCGCACCAATAAACATACCCGCGTCGATCATGCGTTGAAAGTCTTGCGCCAAGGACACCAGTACGACATCGTCGGGGAGCAAGCGTAATTGACCAACCAGGCAGGCGTCATAGTTGGCGTAACTGGTGTGGTAAAAAACCTTCTTGTGCTTGACGACGTCGACCAACAATTCCCAGTTTCCCAATGCGGCTTGCCCGATATCCATATCGGCAAGCATAGACAAGTCGTACCAATGACGTGATAGGCGGTCAGCGTTGGGGCGAAACACCCCTCGTTGGGATTCGACATGCATCAGCGTTGCCTTTTCCCAGAAGGTACGCGCTGGCGACAGTACGCTGACGCGAGAACGAGGAAACACCAGTTCAGGGACGAACTCAGCAATGTCCGGGCTGACCTCGTGCTCTTCATTAGGCTCAGTGATGTTGCGCCCACCAAACTCGATTAGCACGCTGTTGGCCATATAGTCGCCAGGGACCTCCAGCACCGTGGGGTAGTGCACGCGCAACAGTTCACCGTCGGCACTGACCTCGATTCGGTAGCCATCGTTACCAAATTCGGCAGCCAGTATTTTTTCAAAGTGTGGTGCCACCACGCTGTGCGCATGATCTTGCACAAAAGATTTCAGCCCTTCGCTGAATTTTTTCAACTGGGTCTTGGATGCGCCCTCAGTGAAAGGATCAAAGGATGTGTCGAGACCACGGTAATCGAGAGTGACGTCCACGTCCTCGGAGAATCGGTTGATAGCGCCAAATACTTTTGACAGTGAAGTGCCGCCCTTGAAGGCCATGGGCAAACGACCTGGCATGGTGAATAAGGTCTGCAGTACCCAGCAAACCCAGACATCTTTTTCCAAGACGGCAGGCGATCGCGCTAGTTGCGGCGAAAGCGCCCGGTAAATTTGAGATTGCTCTTTGGCTTGGAGCTGCAGGAACGATTCAGGCATGCCCACTCACTGCCGGCGCTGATCGCACGTGTCTAAACAAGGCATCGCTCATCCAAGATGGCATGGCGCTGGTCACAGACTTCAGGGCTTCAAATTCGGTGACGGAAAGTTTCTGTTGAATTTTCCTAATCAACGATGGTGTCATCTCATTCTTGCCCATGTACCACAGCGCCGCCAAGGCGAGTCCAGCTGGCCGTCCGGCCAGCGCCAACTTGCGCTGGCAAACGTGTTGAAGTCGAATCTCCATCTTGCCGACACGAATACGCTTTGAAGGGCCAGAGGTCGAGAACACCGGTTGTGTTGGGACCTGCGTGGTCAGCTCGAACTGACGAGCCGCCTCAGCACCATGCACTTGAACAATAGACCCAGTGGTTTTGGCTATCGTTTCGGCCACCTTGATCGGAGCTGGCATCACCTTGCCGACAAAACGATTCATTTCTGGGCGGACAAACAGTCCTCGCGTCACGCGCGTGATGGCGCCTGCCTTGACCATCCGGGACAAGGCTTGATCCACAGACGCACGTGTTCCGCACTCCAAGAACGCCGACGGGGTGAATGGCTCCCCGATCGGCAACTCCTGGATGCGCTGGCGGATCTGTTCAGCATTTGTGATGGCGGAATTCATGGATGAAAATATAGCAGAGTTTCTGACACATTGCAAACACAAAACACCACGTTATCCCCTCAGCCTACCAATGCCACGAAAAAACCGATTGATTCGTCCGCGCGTAAGTCATTGATTTATATGAGGGTGACGGTCGTGCCTTCCGGACTTCGACCTGCAACGGGTGGGGAGGGTCGGAGAGAGAATACGCAAACGGAGAGTAAAACGCGCCGGTTACTGGCAGAAATGGCTCTCTCCGTAGTCCGCAAGAACCCGTAGGAACCCTCGCAAACACGCGGTAGCAGGCAAAAAAAAGCCAACCCCGAGGGGTTGGTTTTTCCTTTATTGGTGGTGCAGTGCGGACCTGGGTTCAAACTCGCTATATGTGCAGGTGAGTACTGCTGCGGGCATTTGTCCCCGCTTTTGGAGATTGTCCGTTTCACATCGTGGCAACCATCAGACTGGCGCTAATTCAAGCTTGATGCGCTGACCAAGAGCCGCTGCTGTGAACGCCAAGGTTGTCAAAGTAAGGCTGGTAGCTGAGCGCACTTAAAGTTTGCAGCAGATAGTTGCCCGGCGTCATGGCGTGACGTACCTTGAAAGCCCGCTGCATGTTGGCCTGATCGGCCAAGCCCAAGGCGTGAGCAGCGTCAGTTAAAAGCATGCCATGGAAAAGAATCCGTCTTCCACCTTCTAATTACTGAACACCAGACTGAACTACTACCACCCCATCATTCCAGCGCGGCAGATCAAGTAACAGGTAGCGTGGACGGCCATCACCAACCCTGGTAATCATTGTTCGAATTTCGACTTGCTGATGGAGGTGCTTATTGATTAGGTCAGCATCCTCAATGGCAGGCGTCACTTTCCCAACGATAACTTGGTCCGTTCCTGCGATCTTGAACTCAAACGTCCGCCGCTTTGGAAGAATCCCCTGAAATTCCCCCTTCAGAAGTTGCTCATCTTCGTGAAGATTGTCTTTGCTAATTCGTTCAAGGCTACGCCGAACCTGGCCGACATCGGTGAACCGGAATACTTGATTCCGATATTGCAAGGCACAGATAGCCTCGTTTTCTGCCAAAATACTTATGAAAGCTCGGACTTTGTCCAGCGCCCGCTGATCTAGTTCAGAGGCAGAGTCGGCAAGCAGCTCGTCATCAGTTTCGATAGATCCTTGAAGCAAGCTCTGTGTTCGTTCGATTGCGAGATCAAGTACAGTCTTATCCTCTATTTGCAATTGCCCAGTGCGATACTCCTCAAGTTCGAAACCAAACGAACCGAGTGCAGTATTCGTAATCAGTAATTGATGCTGCTCTCTATTTGGGATGGGGCCTTTGGCCGCTAGGCCACCGGAAAGCGAAGCCGCCACCGATGTCACGGCTTCGTTGAAGGCACCTATAATCTTCGTACCGAAGTCTGCAAAGATTCCATAGCTGCCAACGACTGGGCGACCATTGAAAGTTATGCGAGCACGAGCAGGTTCTCGCGCATCTACTTTCGCTTCGGAAATCCGGTGCTCAATCTCTTCCAATCGTGCAGTCAGACTCCCTCGATCAAGGACATCATCTACAGGCGTGCTATCGATCATTCGCTGCAAAGCAGTTCGCTCGCCTATAAGCTGAACGAAATCTTGCCGAATCATGCAGGAACTCCTGGGCGAGCAAGATTGTCGAGCTGCGCTTTTGCTAACGCATCGCCAGTCGGTGCGAGATCAATCTGTACATAGCCCTTCCAAGTTTGATTGCGCCGATGACTCCACATACTGTACCAATAGGTCGATTGCCTTACCAATCGACCCGGAGCCTTTCCGAGATGTTCAACATAAGCATCGACGAAGTATGTGTCCTTTAGTTTTTTTTTCGCAGCACGGGTAGTTGGGAATAGATCAGGAAACAGTTGCAGCATATCCACTTGTGATTTGCCAGCAGGCAGGTCGAAAAATGTCACCACATCAATATCGTTTGGGTCACGGGCCTCAAGTATCTCCACGTTTTCCAGGAAACTCCCATCCAGCCACTGAAACCCGCTAACCAACCCTGCTGCATGGAGTGAGTCTCGATATTTCAAAAAACCGTCAAGTACTAATTTTCTCGGCTGAGTCTGCCCGAAACGGAGTACAAAGTCCGTCAGCGAAACCGTATAGGGCGACCGCTCTGCAGATGTTGGCTGCTGCTCATTGATCGGCGGGATGAGGCCGAGCGAATTCCAAGGGGGTAGCGCAACAGTATTCATACGGTTCGATTGACGTGCTTTCTATTGATCATTCATCAACCCTGCATTATACTTGGCGAAATCATATTGGGAAACAGTCAGTCAGTGAAACTTTTACTTCCGCACTCTCCACTTTGTCTGGCGGCACCCTACTATGCCAAGTAGGCTACTTTTCCGAGCCTTGGCGCGCCATGCCATGCAGCAACGTTGCAAGGGGGCTGTCCTCATCCTTCAGAAACACTTCGCGATCGTAGTCTTGAGACAAAACCGACAACTCTGTCATTCGGTACTGCAACGACACCACCTCCTGGACTCCCTCACTACCAACGACCATCTCGAACGCATCACTGACGAAACAAGTGAGATTGGTACCGCACCCAACACTGCTTCTGAACGTCAGTCCATCAAAGCCCTCCGCACGAACCGCGTCAGAGAAGAGTTGGGTCACGGCATAAAGAGAGCGATGCTCCGGTTGCACCGGCACATTGAGCACATCCGCCATCGAGAGAATCCTGCGAAGGTCTTCCAACCTACTATCGCTCAAAAAGTTGCGGATATCGTGCATTGCAAAGTTGGCTACCCGGAGGTCACGCGTTAAGCGAAATTTGGCTGTCGAGACCAAATGACCCGGATGCGGCCTCAACTCCGCGACTGCTGTCGAAGTGTCGGATGCCAAATAAAGAATGGATACACGGGCTCTGTTGAAGCGACCCTCAGTGACAACTGCGAGAGGGGGTCTATCAATGTCTTTACCCGTATGCGGAAGGTATCTAAACTCTTGGCCTTCGCGACTTGTGCGCTTTCGCTTCAGCCGAGACTGAACGCCGATTCGTGCACGGAAGTACTCAGCCCCAGTTGGAACAACGTGCGACAGATCCCCTCGCAGCGACTGAACTAACGCCCTAGCGCTGGGCTCCATTTCGAACCAGTTCCGCTTGAGGGCTCCGGACACCACGTCTTCAACAGTCCGGTCCCGGCGGTCTCGCAGACCTTCTAGGACGCATCCGTCCCAATAACCACCACCCAGTGAGATGTCCTCCTCCAAATCGGGGTACCAAGATTTTTCTTCCATTGAGAGATATGCAGCTTCGAACTCGTCGCCCCATGCACTCTCGTCCAGGTGAAATATGGATTTGCAATCAAAGACCAGCCTCTGAAGGGATTTGTCAGCCCCGATGTGGCTGTTGTAGTCCCACTCCGAGAAATTTAGCCGAATCAATGCTCGGAAGGTTCGCTTTAATCGGGGATCAGTCGCAGACAGCGCCTTGCCACCCTTGTGATGACAAATGGGGCACATCTGAACAAGAGTTCCACGCTCCTCCAACTCCCAGCGTAGCTCGTTGTCTGCAACGCAGAACTCGCACAAAAATGGGTTTTCAAGCATCAGATGATGTTACACAGCTGGCCAAAATCTGCTGGCCTGTAAACAGGTTTCTGATGATTTGGTCTGAGCGTGGAAAAATCGTTCCGTTTCCTAAGGCGACCCACAGGAATCCGTGGATGCGTTATGGGATGGATTTGCCATGGTGTCGAGTCAGTCAAATTCGTGTTCGTCAAAGCCATTCGCCGGACGCAATGTATAGCTGATGAAAACGAGAGTCCCTGCGCGATCGGCACGTCACACTCACCCGCTTTTACTCGTGCTTCACTCATACCGGCGTGATCACTTTCGTGTCAATCAGCGACCGCAAGTGGTCGTCCAGCAGTCGGGGAATGTGGCCACCCGAAATGAGCACACCGGCCTCCATGTTCTTTTCCATCGCGTGACCTGTCAGGTTCGCACTGGTGATGAAGCAAATGCTACCGTCGGCGACGGCAACCTTGGCGTGGACTCGACCATCTGCAAACGGATCGGCCTTGTCATGCCACGCAAATAGCTGTGCAGCTGGGACCAGTAATTTCATTTTGCCGATCGCGTCGAACGAGATACTCCCGCCATGGTCCTGTGACAATTCAAGAAGCATGAAGATGGTCACGCCACGTTCTATCGCGGCATTCAGCGCTTTCACGATGGTGGAGACGTCATAGGCCACGAAACTCGTGACAAAAAGAGTCTGGCTCGCAGCGTTGATGACCTGCAGTAGCGCCTGTTCCGTTCGGCGGGCAGATACGAACGGCGTCGTCGGTCCAGTCCAAACGAGTTCAGAGGACTGCTCGGCGGCAGACTTTGAGAACATGTGCCCGGCCGCCAGCAGCATCGAAGCCAGTTCGTCAGCGCCAATCGAAGTTGATCGCCAGACATCGACAAGTTGATCCAGCACTCCCGTGGCAGCAGGCGTACCGACGACGCCGGAAAGCACTCCGGCGGCCTTGTCGACATCGGTTCGTCGAATCCGGGATGCAATCGCCTGAACCTTCTCTGGCGAAACGAGACAGACCACGGCTGCCACCGCATCAAGTAGCGCCTTCATCTCAGAAACCCTTGAAGAACGCCGCCTCGGTGCGCTCGAACGTAGGCACCAGCAGTGACCGGTCAAGGTAGCGATTGCCCCGCTCACACGAGGTCTCTGCCACCAGGCTACATGCGTGGCAGGCTGCAGCGTGCAACGAGCGGTCCTTCCTTGGATCATGTTCGGAGCAAAGCGGATCCGAAGAACAGATCTTCGAGCGGTTCAGCGCCTGCGCAAAGAGTCGGCCCAGGTTCTCTGGTTTACCGAGATCGACGAGGCCACCCAACGTACCGTCGGAGTCGGCCGCAGCGGTGTAGATGAGGATGCCAGCCTGCGGATGTTCCCCAGAAGTGTCGGCATAGATTCGCTCACGAATGCTCGCCGCGTTGTACCCGCATTCCAGTGCCAGCTCTCGGATCAAAAGATGCGACAACGTGTGGAGCATCGCGTACCTAATACCCGGGTACCCTTCGTTCGGATCAAGATGCCGTGAATTGCGCCACCCTGTGTGCCCGCCACGAAGCATCTGATCGACCTTTTTGACCGCGTCCAAGGCTTCCCAGACCACGAGGGCATGCTCGTCGAACTGGATAAAAATGCCCTCACCATGAACTTGGTTGGCGGGGACCCAGTCCGACTTGCTTCGCGAGAGGTTTGCCATTTTTGGCCGCTCACCGGGATCGCCCGATTCTTCGGGTGCTTCAACGCGAGTGAAACCCAGCAGTGCGTTTACTTCGCGTAGTCGCTCAAGCAGCAGCACTCTGCTGATGTGAGCGGTGAATCCTTTTGGCGTGCCGACCTTCTTGCTCATGAAGTGCGGATAGTCAGTCGGCGGGTTGGCCTCTGTCAACACATCCCATTCAGGACCCTTAATGTCAGCCTCGCCAACGGCATCCTGGCCGCCGCCGGTGCGATGGGCTTCAATAGCAGCCCAAATGGCCGATGCGGCGTACTTGTCGATCCCAGGCAGCGCCCCCGTCTTCTTCAAAGTCTTCGCCGCGACCGATACCTCGGTTTCGGATTCGAGCTCTTCGAAGAACCCCCACCCTTCCTGGACTAACTGACTGAGAGGGTCTTTCGCTTGCGGGATCGCCAGTGCAGACAAGGTGATCGGAAACCAACTATTCGTGGCACCGAGAAGGACCCCGCGCGCCTCCTCATCACATTCGTTGTCGAAGTGGTCGAGATGGGGATGCCGCCCTCTGCAGGCTGGCAGGTTTTCTTTCCCTGCCTTGCCAAATGCTTGGGCCATGCTTCTGGATGCACTGCAGGCATCGCATTTCACCCACAGGTTTTCCGTTTGCAATGACGCGCCGCTCTCGAAGAAGCGCAGCGTTCCCTTGCACGAGCTATTGCCACCATGGACAAAATAGTGCCAAGGAAAATCGTCAAGGTGACCATTACGACAAGCCAACAGAAAACGTGCTGGCACGGCGTCGGCATCCTTGCCCGGTTGGTCACCCTTGGAACCTCGGCATCCCTTGTGGACGAAGCGGGTGCGCTCTGGTCTGAAACGATTTTCCTTGATTTCGAATAGACCCGCATCGAAGGGTGACAGCAGGCCGCACTTCACGCAGCGCATCCAGCGCGGGAACGGTCGCACCGGGACACCGATGTTGGCCTCGGCCGACCAGACGTCGACGATCTCACTCTTCTGGAAAGGCGGCATACGCAGGCTCTCGACCTGTGCTCCGAGCACCTTCCGGACAGCGGTCAGCAGCCTGGTTTCCTGAATAGGCTGGCAACGGTCCTTCTCCCAACGATCGATGCCGAGTGGACCTAGACAAAAAAATGGACACCGAGTTCCTTTAAAGGTTTCAATGCAACCTGAGAGGAATTTTCATGAGACGCAATTTCAGTCAACAGTTCAAAGAGCAAGCTATAGCGCATGTGCTTGATCA
>Ga0209390_10005595_pt1 | contig 17606 bp, 27 predicted proteins | sample BON01_FD_187212 | JGI IMG/M metagenome (GOLD analysis project Ga0209390, IMG submission 187212) | Freshwater microbial communities from Lake Bonney liftoff mats and glacier meltwater in Antarctica - BON-01 (SPAdes) (version 2) | ecosystem: Environmental > Aquatic > Freshwater > Ice > Glacier...
AGGATTAATAGAAACTTACGATTTACAAGCAGAAAAGCAAAGACAAATAAGGGATGACGATACAAAAAACATAGCAATAAGAATTAAAGCCAACGAGGAACTTGCTCGTATATTAAGAGAACAACAAACAGAGCAAACTAAACTTGCACAAATTGGAGTTGATGCGGCAAGGGCAAAGTTAGCCGTTGACAAAGATAATGTAGATTCACAAGTAGCACTCCAACAAGCGTTAAATGAAGTAGCAGCAACAAGGGCCCAAGTAGCAGGATTTGAGAGTGAACAACAAACAAATCGTAATTCTTTACTTAAAGAGCAAAAGCAAATAATTGACGAGTTAACCTTACAAGGTAAAAGCGAACAAGATAGGGCAATTGCAGAAGCAGACCAAGAAAGGACTTTAAGGTTAAAGCAAGTTGAATTATTTGTTGAGGATCTTAGCGTAAAAAAAGAATTGATTGAGAATATAGAGCAGGAACACCTAAATAAAATTTCTAAAATAAATCAAGAAGCACAAGACAAAATTGATGCAAAAAATAAAGAGGTTGGCGAAAAGAAAGCAGAAGATATTAAAGCAGCGGATGAGGCTCTTGCTTCATCAAATAAAGACAAAGCAGACAAAGAAAAACAATTAATTGAAGCCAAAATCGGATTTGCAAGGCAAGGGTTTAATTTGGCATCCAGTTTAGCAAAGGAAGGAAGTAAGGAAGCTAAAGGCATTGCAATAGCGCAAGCCACTTTTGAAGCATATCAAGCGGTATTGTCGGCTTACAATTCAGGATTGAAAAGCCCTATTACAATTTTAAACCCATCCTTTCCATTTATACAAGCAGGAATTGCAGCAGCATTTGGAGCAGTTCAAATTAAGAAAATAGCAAGTTCCCCAACTGGTGGCGGTGGTGCTTCTCCTTCCGTTTCAGGAGGAGGCGGAGGTGGCGGTGGTGGTGGCGCTGGAGGATCTCCAAGAATCCCAGACTTTACAGCAAACAACCAAGGCGTCGGAGGTGGTAGCGGCTTTGGAACAGTTCGAGCAGTTGTGGTGAATCAAGATATTAAAGACACCGCACAGATGGATAATAGAGTAAGCGATTTAATTAGGATAGGAAAGTAATTTATAACACCAAATAAGAACAAAAGCGGTCTACTGCTTTATTGATGTTCTGTTGTTTTTTAAAGTGGTCAAATTCGACCACTTTAGATTTTGCGTATTTAAAAACTTACCCTATCATTAATTAAAAATAATTAAACAACTCAGCTTTCTTTTATCCACTTCATTATTTCAGAAGCTAAGAAGTAAGGATTTGCACCTTGTACCCTATGAATTGGAAGCCCTTTAAACTTAACGTAATTGTGTAAGGTTCTTAAAGAACAGCCGATCATTTCGCAGACTTCTATTTTCCTTAATATTTCCCTTTCTAAAAAGTAATTGATTGGTTTGTTCACTTTGTCAAGTATTAATTAATAAGGCAAAGATAAGCAATACAACGAATACTACAATTTTATTCTTAACAACCTAATTAATTTTACGACAATGAAGCGATTTGAACTAAAGAAAAAGGATTGGTTGAGCACCTCGGTGTTTAGAATTGCATTGGTAGAAAATCCTGCAATAGAAACAGATTTTATCTTTTTAAGTAAAGAAGATAAACCTATTCAGCTTTCTATCCAAGAGGAGAAAAGAATGATTTACAGCCCCGTTCTTATTCCTGACAAAGTAATACCAAGGGTAACGGATGGTGGAGAGCCTTACGAAATCTACTTCTCAGCCGATACCATTGAAGAGATTGCAAGGGATTACATGCTTACTAAAACAACGCTTGGGGATTGGAACAGCGAACACGATGAAAGCCTAAAATTAATAGGCGTTGACGTTGTGGAAAATTGGATAGTAGAAGATCCAACAAATGACAAAGCCGCAAAGTTAGGTTTTAAAGTTCCTGCCAAGACATGGATGCAGGGAACGTACATATCCAACGACGAGGTTTGGGCAAAGATAAAAGACGGAACATACAAAGGAATATCAATAGAAGCCGATATGGCACACGAATTAATCAATTTATCAATTAACAATTCAGAAATGAGTGAAACAAACAAATTATTAGGAGAAATCTTAATTAAACTTGGTATGAAGCCAAGCAAAAAAACTAAGCTCGCGTCTGTTGATGTTGGTGAAGGAGTATTAATCTATGCAGAATCTTTTGAAGAAGGCGTTGCAGTTTTCGAGGATGAAGCTATGACCGTTCCTGCTGAAGGAACTTTTGAAGTGGATGGCAAGACAATGACCGTTGAAGGTGGTGTTTTGGTTTCTATTACAGAAATGGAAGATTTAGAGGAAAAAGAACAAAAGTTTGACAGCGAAGCAATGCAGAACAAAATTGCGGAGATTGTTGGTATTGCAAAAATGCAAGCCGAAGCATCAGTCGAAATGGCTAGAGAAAACGAAAGTTTGAAAACCGAGTTAGGAGTTATGAAAGTAGCCTTAGCAAAAATTGAAGCAGAAATAAAGTTAAATACTGAGAAACTTGCAAAGGTATCAGATGTTCAACCAAAATCAGTAACCAAATTAAATGCAATTGAAACCAATTCTGTTGCTAATTATTTAAACAACAGAGTAAATTATTAAGACATGGCAGTAGCAATTACACAAGCATCAGATTCAATCTCCCGAGTAGAGGAGATTTTCTTGAATGCAGTATTAGGAGCAGCATCATTCGATTCAGGCTTCGGAATTAAACAAGTACAAGGTACAAGAGATAAGTTTTCTATGTGGGAAATGACCACAGGAGGAATTGTTCAAGATTACGCAACAGCACCTTCAGAGCAAGGCAATGCAGCAATTAGCGACACTGAGTTTACAATCGACAAGAAATGCATTAACTTGCCTATTCCTTACGATTTGTTTAAAAACACAGAATGGAAAGAAGCAGTAGCAAACATTCACGCAATGGGTATTCCAGAGGAGTTGAAAGTTGCAATGATTACTAACATAGCTGCACAAGCATTAAAGACTGTTGAGTCTGAGTTATGGAGTTCTAATGCAGGAGCAACAGGAGACACTACTGCAACAATTAACGGTTTTGTTAAATTAGCAAACGACAAGTTAACAGCGGCAAGTTTAACTGCTCAGATTATCGCGGCAGCAGCATCTTTAACAGACCCTACAACTATCCAAGCGAAGTTTAACACAATGGTTGACCAAGTGCCGATTGCTTTATTGAATGAGCAAGCTGAGGTATTCTTTCACGTTTCTCCTGCAACTGCATGGGCTTACAGAAGAAGCTTACAAACGCAAAACATGGCGGTTCTTTCTTCTGAGCCAACAAACTTCGGAGGTTTTGGAATCAAAGTTGTACCAAACTTAAACCCTTATTGGATTCTTTTAGGTAAGACTTCAAACTTGGGCATAGGTTTACCATCAGCACCAAGCGATATTATCTCTCTTGATGTAATTGATCAAAGAGATAACTTGAAAAACCAAGCAAACATCTTTGGTAACTTTGGTTATGGATCAGGACTTGTAACCACTGATTGGGTTACAATGGAAAACACTCTATAATAATACGGGGAGAGGGTAACTTCTCCCCTTAATTTTAAAAAATTAATTAAATGTGTATATTAAAATTATCAGCTTATAAGCGAGGTTGTGCAACTCCTTCGGGAATTGATAGCATTTACCTTATTGATAGAGACTTGCGACAAACGACAGAGGTTGTTATTGCGGTAACGGATGGCGCAGCTACTATCTCAGGAACAGGCGGTGCGGCTTATCATATTGAGCCAGTATTCAATACTGCAACAGTAACAAATCCAATTACATCAGAAGCCACTTCAAACGCTTTCAAATTTGACAGAACGTTAGAATTTAAACTTGATGGTTATTCTGCTGATTTGGCAAGTTTGGTTGACAACTTAGTAAAAGGAAGAACGGAAGTTTTAGTAAAATGGGTAAACGGCATTTACACTTACATGGGTAACGAAAGAGGGTTATCTGTAACGGGTGGCGATGCAGGAGCATCAGGAACAAACTTGAACGACCCTAAAGGCGTGACATTAACATTAACTGAGGAAGCGACAGCAGCAATGCCAACAGTTACTTTTTCAGAATTTGCAGCAGCATTTACAATTACAGAACCTTCTTAATTATGTATCTATTCGGAAACTACAACGGCTCAAAGTATAATTTTATTGTTGACGCCACAACTAAAAAGTCTGAGGTTTTAACCTTCTTAAAAGACAATCCCGAATTGGAAAACAGAATTACTGACGAAGTAAAAGTAAAAGCGCAGTACTTATTAATGGGTATTGATTACGTTAAAGAAGTAATTGAGGCCCCAATTAAAGCTAAAAAGAATGGCTCTAAAAAAAGGTAAATACCAATATAAAAGGGTGGCGTTTGAGATTACAGACGCCACCACTTTAAAAGATTTAAAGCCTATCTTTGATAGGTATCCAGAACTTAAAAAAGTGGTAAGTGATAACGATAAACAAGAATCAAGCAGTAAGCGTAAAAGTAAGACTAAACCAGACTAACGCAGTAGGGGCAACCATTACGTTAACCTTAGACAGTCCTTCCAGAGCGCAGCTTGTATTTCCATCCGTTATAACTAATATAAGCAACGGTTTATATTCTTTCCCTTTAGATGTTACCGATACTTCTCAATTAATAGACGATACCTACTTATATACTATTTCGCAGGATTTAGTAACTTTAAAGCAGGGAGTTATAAGATTTGTTTTAGACGAAACTATTAACGATTCATTTGATTACATTTTAGACTTTGCCTTAGCATGAAAGTACAACTATCAAGATACAAGACCAACGCAATACAAGGTCAAAGAAAGAGCAACACGTTCTTCCCTAATGCTTACGATAACCTTTTTAGTAACTACTTAAATAGTCTATACAATAACAGCCCGACGCATCAATGTATAATTGACGACATAGCGCAGCAAATTGTTGGGATGGGTTTAACTTGTCCTAATAAAGCGGACGAGGTTAAGTTGGTTGAGTTCTTTAAAAATAAAAGCGTACTTGGTATGGCTTCGGCTTTGTTGATTCAGGAGAGTTTATCTTTAGAGATTAGAAGAAATCCACTAAAAGAAATTAAGGCGGTTGAGAATATTAACGTTTCTCATTTCAGAGTAACGTTACTTGACGACGAAGATTGTCCTATACAGTTTTCTTATAAAGCTGATTGGAACACTAAAAGTTCAATTTACAGCTATAAGAATAATTATATTAATAGCTACAATAGTGAGGACGAAAAAAGCATTTTGTACTATTATGATAGTGGAACGTTTAACACGCCTTACGGACGTCCTAAGTACCTTTCAGCAGCCGATGCAATAGAGTTAGAGATTGCAATTTACATGATGCACTCACATGGGGCGCAAAATGGTATGTTCCCTTCTATGATTATCAGTAAGGAAACAAGCGGAAACGAAGAACAAGATAAAGCCGATTCAATAGAAACGCAATCCCAAACGATGGGAGCGTCAAATGCAGGTAAAGTAATAAGTACATATTACAGACAAGGTGGGAACGCACCAACCTTCTCAACGCCTAATTTAACGGGCCTTGATAAGATTTACGAAAACCAATATGAAACTGCCGAAATAGGAATATTAAAGGCCCACAGAATACCATCAGCTAATTTAATTAGCGGTTTAAACTCTAAAGGTGCAGGCTTTACAAGCGAGACAGAGGAACTTGCTTATGCTACTGAACGAATGAGGGTAAAGATAATCGAGCCAAGAAGAGCGCAATTATTAGACATTCTAAAACCAATCTTTGCAGAATTAGAGATTGAAGATGTTTCTTTTAGAGATGTAGAAGAAGAGGTTTCTAACGTAATCCCTTTACCTATTGATGGAGTTGTTCCAGAGGTTAAAGTAGAAAGCCAAGCAGACAAGTCACAAGCCGAACTTGATGAGATTTCTAAGAACAAAGAAGCAAGCTACAATGGTTCGCAAATTACTTCTGCTTTATTAATAATGGAGAATGTAAAAGATGGGATATTAAGTATCGACCAAGCCAAGGCCTTCTTAGTTCAGATGCTTCAATTTAGCCCAACTTTGGCAAACTCATTATTTAATGACCAAGCAAATGACCAAGCAAATGACCAAGCAAACGACCCAACTCACATAATGCCTGACGGCAGCGTTATGGATGGGGAAACACATCCAGAAAAAGAAGAGGATTTAAACAACGTAAACGAATCGGTTAAGAACCTTACGGGTCGTCAGATGCAAGGTATCGAAAGGATTGTAAGAAAGTACGACCAAGGCAAGCTAACATCCTCACAAGCTAAACTAATGCTGCAAAGTGGATTTGGATTTACTGAAAGCGAAGCCCAAGTTTGGTTGGAAAATGATGAGTTACTAAGTAAGATTACACTAAACAAAGATTTTGACGACCAAAAGATGTTGGACGCTTTAGAGGTTGGCGAAGTAATAAACGCCGAGGAATGGGAACTTGTAGATGTAAGGGAAGAGAACCAAGAAAGTACAGAAGAGTGGGCAAAAAGTTTAATTAAACCAGTTCAAACGTCACTACAAAAGTTAGCCGACTTCGTTACATCAAGACCAAACAAAGAAAGCGACTTAGATAAAGATTACTACAAGATACGGTACAGCTATCAACAAAAATATTCATCGGCAAATAGTAGAAGGTTCTGCATTCAAATGATGGGAAGAACTGGGAGAGGTGTTGTTTACAGAAAAGAAGACATTGACAAGGCATCAGAGGATGGTGTTAACAATCAATTCGGGCATAACGGGCAGAATTATAGTTTGTTTAGATTTAAAGGCGGTGTTCAATGTGGGCATTATTGGCAAGAAGAACTTTACCGTATGAAGTCTAAAACCGAACTTTACATAAGTAGAGGTAAAGAGGTTGATAACATACCAAGTAAAAAGAAACCAAAAGGGACAGAATACAGACAAGCAAAGAAAGCACCTAAAGATATGCCGAGAAACGGCGCTTACCCAAAGTAGAATAAAATGGCTATAACAATACCCTTAATAATTGGACTTGATGATCTAAAGTTTTACCTTGGAATAGGGGAGAACTTTAGCGCAAAGTTACTTGAACCTTTAGTAATTCAATCGACAGACTTGGCGGCTCAGAATGTACTTGGTACTGCTTTAATGATTAAACTAAGGGATGACTACAATAGCGATTCTTTGGCAGGTGTTTATCAAGAGGTTTACAACTCCGATAAGGCAAGCGTAATGAAGATGGTAATTTGGCAAACCTATGTAATGGCTTTACCAAGAATGCTATACAAGATAGGAGCAGAAACCATAAGCATAGGAGATACGGACGAAGTAAGTTCTATCAGTTCAGATGACTTGGCAAGTATGCAAAGAGCAGCGGAAGCGAGTAAGGTGTTTTATGAGAATCAAGTTAAAGACTACCTAACAAAGAACCACGCAAGTTTTGCCGAGTTGGTAAACAACACGCCTGAGTACATAAGACCGAACACCGCAGAGAGTTATTCTTCCCAAGGTACAACATATTCTATTAACAAAAATTACGAAATATAATGGCAGCTTCATTAATTACATACACCGACAAAGAGCAGGGCAAAGTTAGCACTTCCCCTATTGAAAAGAAGTACACTTTTGAGAATGCTAATGAAGTTAAAGATGTTGTTAATAACCACGCTTCGGAAATTGATACCAATGCAGTTGACATAGCGGCAAATGGTACAGGATTAAGTACAGCAGAAGCGGATATTGCAACAAATACAGCCGATATTGCAACAAATACAGCCGATATTGCAACCAATGTTTCTGCAATTTCTAACAATACAACAAACATTTCTGCAAATGATGCGGATATTATTATTATTCAAGGGGATGTTTCAACTAACGCTGCTGATATTGTTACCAATACAAATGACATAGCAACCTCAACTTCGGGAATTGCTACTAACTTATCAAATATTAGCACTAATACAACCGACATTTCTACCAACGTCACAGCGATTAGCAATAGGATTGAAAAGAATATAGGGGCAACATACATAACCAATGCACTAACAACGGTAACACAAGCTGAGTACGATGCTTTAACGCCAAGTGCAACAACTGTTTATTTTATAGTTTAATGAAGATAGGAAGTAACGACATAGTAGATGTAAAAACAGGAAGTACCCAAGTAAATAAAGTTTACCTTGGTTCTAATTTAGTTTGGCAAAGTTTTGTCGGTTTTTTAGATACTTATAGCGGAGCTGCTGCCGCTTTCGCTTTTATAAGATTAAGGTCGGGTTATTTAGGTGATTGCATTAAAGTAAGGAAAACAGTATCAGGAACAACAACTGAGTTAGATATTGGATTTGTGGATAACGAATTAGATACCTCAGCAATATCAACTTTTTGCGGTTCTGCCGATGGGTTTATTTCGGTAAAGTACGACCAATCAACAAACGGAAACAATCAAACTCAAACAACTGCCACAAAGCAGCCTAAGATTTACGATGGGGCAAGTGCAAGCATGAATTTATTAGATTCATTAACAGCGGCAAGTTACCCAATTGGAACTGTTACCCAGTTAGATAATTCGATTAATGTAGTAAGTGGATTTGTTTTAAGTAACTCGTTAACAAATCAACTGATAAACTCAATATTTGGGGGAATAAACTCATTTGACGGAACATCAACGGCAATGATTTCGAGAGGGTCATACGGTTCTATTAATGGTTTGTCCATTCAATCTAGCGGAGGATTTAAAAATTTAGGAAATACAGAAAACGCAGATAGGAGTTTAAATATAGTGGTTAACAATGCGAGTAATACTAAGTTAGGAATTAATGGGGATAGCTTAACTTCATTAAGTAGACAAGGGGATTTAAACGCTTTATTTATTGGAAACAGGGTAGCTTCTGTTGAATCGTACCTTGCTTTAAATGGAAACATTCAATTTGAAGCGTATTATGAAACTGACCAAGAAAGCAATTTGGCGGGTATACAATCCTTTTTAAATAATGCTTACTCAATATACTAATGGAAGGATATATTTTTAAAACAGAGCAAGAAGCTATTAACGCTTTAAAACAAGTTAACGATAAGGTTAATTTTCCAGATGGAAGCGTAACAACCTTTTGGACTTCTTACAATTTCGCAGGATCAAACGAGCCAACTTTTTATTACATCCCTTCAGATAGTTTTACCGATACAATTTTAAAAGCAAAACAAGTATTTATCTTAGCACCTTCATCAGATGATTATTGAATTTTTAAAAATAAACTGGCTCACAATATCAAGTCTAATCGGTGGGGCTTCGGCTTGGTACTTTGAACGTAACAAGCGAAAGCAGGACGCAAAAACGGCTGAGGTGCAACACTCCCAAAGTATTATTACAATGTATGAAAACGCCTTAAACGACATTCCTAAGCAGTTTGAAGGCAGGATGAAAGCCTTGGAAGATGACGTGATAAGATTAAACGTAGAGATAACGGAGTGGAAAAACAAATACAGCCTTTTAAAAAAGCAATTTGAAGATTACAAAAGGAATTTAAGCAAAGTTTAAACGTAAAAAAGCCCAAGTAAATTAATTCTTGGGCTTTCCTAAACTAAAAAAACTATCCTATAAATACACCGCAAATATAGTCTTTTATTTTAGAACGGCAACTAATACTGCACCAATTCCAAAAGAAATTAAACCAACTTTAACAATTTGTTTGCGTTTCTTCCTTTTATACTGCTTAAAAATTATACCACTTTCAACTATTTCACTTTGGAAAGTGTCAATTATCCTATCCTTTAAAACAATTGACCTACTTAAAGATTGGTTTTCGACTTGGTAAGATTGGATCTTAAAACCTTGCTGAGAAATAAACCCTTCTTGGTTAAGTAACTTTCTAACTACTTCCTTCGATTCTATCAACGTAAAGTTTACAATTTCCAAGGTATCACTACTTGGCTTAACATCTTTTAGTAAGATTCTTTTAACCTCCTGTCCATTCATCCTTTCAATTCGTGAAATCTTTGCAGCATAGTTTAAACTATCCTTTTGTTTTTCGCTTTGAATAGAATCAATTTTTAGTTTCAAGTTACTTGATACGGCTTTCAATTGGACGCCTAACGCATTTCGGTTAACTTTAAGCGTCTTTATTACTTCCTTTGATTGCTTTATTACCCTTTGGTTTTCGCAGCCGTCAAATGTAACAAGAATGAATAATACTAAAAGTATTGCAATTGCGTAGTCTTTTGTTGTCATGGGTTTATATTTTATCTTCCAAAAAAAACTTTTCGGGATTTAGTAACTTATCATTTTTTCTTAGTTCCACATGAACATGGTCTGTAATACCTTTATACCTATCTTTTAAAGTTTGAACCGTTCCTGCAACGTCGCCTTCAAATACATTCTGCCCAAGCCTAACAAGTGGATCAATATAAAACAATCTGACAGCGTATTTGTCCGAAGTAACTTCAACATACCTAAAGGACAAATCGTCCGCATAGGTATAGCCTAATTTAGTTACTATTCCATTAAAAGGAATGTATACGGGCTTTCCCTTCTCGGCTTCAATATCTAAACCGTTATGTTTCCTTACTCTTCGGCTTGCACCGTAATGTCCGCAGCCATGTTTATCACACTTTCGGTGAACTTGTTTCAACAAAATTCTCATAATTTTTAAAGTTTTTGTAAATATACTAATAAACTTTACTATATTTGCCTAAACTAAAAAACAATACTATGAAATACTCCGATGAACCTTTTGAACCTTTGAAATGGGTAATAGATCATTTCCTTTTTGAGGTAAGCCCCACAGAATTACATGAAACTTTATACCTAGAAGCAAAGGTAATTGATACAAAACTTTTTGCCATTGGATGGTATCTTACCTTCGATGCTGAGATAACTTTTAACGAAGGTTCTTAGAACTTAGAAGTAAGAATTAGTAATATGTATCTATCAAACGACCACCACGATGAGGTGGAACTAAGCAAAGAAATAAAAGAGTACGCAATTAACCATTTAACTAATACAATTAATATCTATTAACTATGAGTATTTACAAAAAATTATTTGAAGCAAAGAAAGAAATCGGTAAGATTTCTAAAGATAGTACTAACCCTTTTTACAAGTCAAAGTACTTTGATATTAATCAACTATTGGAACACGTAGAGCCAATATTGCAAAAGCATGAATTATTGTTATTGCAGCCCATTGAAAATGATAGGGTAGTAACTCGTATTTATGACATCGAAGGAGAGGGTACGGTTGATAGTTCGATTGCTTTAACATCTTTAACAGACCCTCAAAAGAGAGGTTCTGAAATAACCTATTACAGAAGGTATACTTTGGCTTCGCTTTTAGGAATGCAGGCAGAGGATGACGACGCAAACAAGACAGTAAGAAGCGCACCTAAACCACAGGCCCCATTAAAGAAAAGACTTTTTGAAGAGTTCGGAGGAGAGCCAACAAAGGAATGGTTAAACATTGAGAAAGCTATAAGAGAAAAAAAGATACTATCCGTTAAAGATATTGAGAAATATTACTTAGTTGGTGCAGTAGCAGCTACTAAATTAGAAACTTATTTTAAGAAGTAATGCAAAAAATGTTTTACGTAAGGTTTAGCGAGGAGGAGTACTTGAGTATTCCTTCTCACATAACTCAAAGAGCGAAGGTCATAGACAGCTTACCTGCAATATGTACTTTTTAGCAATTGAACAAACACAAGCCCACCAAAAGCATAATAGCAACAAAACCAGATATGGTTACTCCGGACTAGTTCGCTTAGTTCCTCTTAATAACCTCATAAAAAAAAGCCCTTTCCAACTAAGTTGAAAAGGGCTTTAATATTTTATATTGGAAACCTACTATCCTAAAATAGTAACTGGGTTTTGCATTTATGTTTTGAGGTCAAAAACCATCCCAAAACAGTGGTGTTATAAACCTTGAAACATATACAAATGAATCAAATATTTACCAAATTTCCAGTTTTTAGGCACCAAAACAGTGGTGTTATAAACCTTGAAACATATACAAATGAATCAAATATTTACCAAATTTCCAGTTTTTAGGCATTTATTTGAATTTTATATTTTGTCACTAAACGGCATTTGGAGGTAAATTATAGATAGAGAACGTACTTCCTTCCATTTCGTTGGGTTGAATTTTCTTTTCCCTTGCTCTTCCTGCAAAGTCTCTTACCTCGAAAAGACTAATGCAGGGAAAGAAAGGGAAGCAGATAAGTTAGTCCCAGAGTTATATTTGTGCAGGAAGATATTAGAAGCCGCAAAAAGTTGATATTGCTGAGGTATATGAGATAAAGATGAATTAAACCATTTTACTGATGTCAGCAAAAAGCCTATTATTAATTTAACAGGCTTTTTTTTATTTAAAAAAACACCATTCTTATAATTATTACTATATTTGTAGAAACTAAAAAACTATACAATGAGTGGAGCAGAACTAAACAGACTAAGAGAGAAAGCAGAATTACTCTTAGACAAAGCAAATCAACTAATCATATTAATTGCAACGGTTGAAACAAGAAAGTCAGTAGTAAGAAAGTACTCTAGCTTTATAAGCCAGAAACATATTGACAAACACAATCACATGATCAACACCAAAGAAGTAATAATTGAATCTTTAAAAAAGGAATTAAAATGGATGATGTAAAATATCAAATAATCGTGAACAGTATTAATAAATCAATACTCCCTTCCCAAGTTGAAGCCACGTTAAACTGGATTAATAACTTTGAAATTAACGAAGGAAAAGAAGCTGCCGACAAATTAAGAAAGTTGGCTTATAATAAATTAACAACGTTTGAATAAAAATTAATAAATAAATATTATGAGTTTAGAAATTAAAGGCAGAATAGTAAAGATATTGAATACCGAAAGTGGAACAAGTAAAGCAGGCAAGCATTGGGAGAAAGGCGGTTTTGTATTAGATACGGGAGCGAATTTTAACCCAGAGGTATGCTTCGGTTGTTTTGGTAATAAGGGTATGGCTTTAGTAAGTACTATCAAAGAAGGACAAGAGGTTAATGTTAGATTTAACGTAAACAGCAGGGAGTATAACGGCAATTATTACACTCAGGTAGATGCTTGGAAGGTAGATTTGCTTTCGGGTAACTTAGAACAGCAAGCAGCGGATATTGTAGAACGTGCCGATCTTGGGGTTGATAATGATGACTTACCTTTTTAATTGATATTTCAATCTAAATTAAACAACTTTCAATACGACTATGAAGATGTAAAGAATGAGGGATTTATAAGCGGGACAGTTGAAGAACTTGAAAAAGAATTAACCACCGTATTCGTTCCAAGATTAGTAGTTAAAATAAAGTACGAAGGTCATAAGGTTTGTTGTAATTGCGAACAACCTAAGATGCTTTCTGAGTTCTACAAAGAGAAGGAAAGCAAAGATGGAAGGCGACACAATTGCAAACTTTGCCTAAAAAAAGAAAGCAATAAAACATACTATAAGAAACTTGGAAAAAAGATATTACAACGAATCTAATCACATGAAGAACCGTAAAACGTTCAAACTGTATAATAGAAAATTAGCCTTTTGTCAAAGCTTAGGGTTTGAATTTTTGTACGAAGCGATTACTCACTTTGGTAACCATAGAAAGTTTAACAAAGAATTTGATAAAGTGGCACATTAATACCCTGCAAAATGAAAGAATACTTTGACAAATCTATTGAAAGGATTGAAATTAATACAAGGCCGACCCTGTTGGATTTGTGGGGGTTTTTTATTTAATAATTAATCTTATATTTTTGGTTCAAGTTGTGGTCGAAACATAGACAACTTAAAGGAATTTTAACAAGCCCTTACAATGAAAACAGCTTTGACCCTGTTGGATTTGTGGGGGTTTTTTATTTAATAGTAATGGCAAAAGATAAAAAGGGATTTATCCTTTATGCAGATCAAAAGAACTTGTTTAACAAGTTGCCCAATGAAAAAGCAGGAGAACTTATAAAGCATATTTTAGCGTATGTAAACGACGAAGAACCAAAAACGGATGACTTGTTAATAGAAATTGCATTTGAACCAATTAAGGCTCAGTTAAAGAGGGATTTAATTAAGTTTGAAAAAGCAAGAGAGCAGAGAAGTCAAGCTGGTAAAAATTCAGCAGCTTTAAGGAAGGCTCAACGAGATGCAACGGAATCAACGAGCGTTGAAAGTCGTTCAACGAAATCAACAGTAAAAGATAAAGTAACAGTAAAAGATAAAGTAACAGTAAAAGATACTAAAGAAGAGGAAGGAGTTTATAAAAAAATTTCCACCCTCTCCGACGAATACAAATCAAATGATCGTATTTTGGAAGCAGTATTGAAAAACGGTCAACAGTTAGCTTTTAGTAAAGAAGATTTAATAAGCAAACTTGATGACTTCATTCTGCATTTAGAAACCACAGGAGAAACTACTAAAACAAAAAAAGACTTCAATACTCATTTTCTTAATTGGCTGAGAAAAAGAAAAGAAAAAAGTTCCGATAAAAAAGAAAAGCCAACTCCTGCTGAGAAAGTATTTGGCGACTTTTACGAAGAAGCGAACACAATAGCAAAGCAATTAAACAACCTAACCTTATTGAAAAATGAAGAAAATAAAAGAATCGCAGGATAAAGAGATAACTTTTTACATCCTTAAATCAGCTGTTCAAGTTGGAATAAACGGCTCAATGGATGACCTAACAATAAATCTTCTACTTGATTTTGTTAAAAAATACTATTCCAATTTACAAATTAACCAATATGCAGAAGCCTTTGAACTTTATGCAGCCCAAAAGTTAGACTTCAAAGAGAAGCCTTACAACAACTTTTCAACTATCTTTGTTGGTCTTATACTAAACAGCTACAAAGAGTACCTTAGAAAGGCTAATTTAAAGCCTAAAGCATACATTCCACCCTCGCAACAAATAGAAAACAAAGTAAACGTTGCCGAGGAAATGGAAAAGGCTTATAATTTTATCGAGAAAGTCTATAAAGAAAAAGGAGAATTTCCAATAATTGCTAATTGGTCAGATGCTTTTATTTATGCTGAGGTAAAGGGTTTAATTAAATTAAGCGTGAATGATAAGCAGGATTTAAAGATCCAAGTCCTAAGCATAATTAAGTCAAGGCAGCTTCAAAAGAGATTAGATACTGGAATAAAAGGCAACAGCAATGAGTTTGAGGATGGTAATTTAAAAGTTCAGTGCAGGAAGAGATCATTAATTAATTACTTACAATCTAAAACAAACGGATAAATAAATATTACTATATTTGTCAAAACTAAAACTATGAATACAATACTTTTAAAAGAATCAGACTTAACGGGAACAATATTTGAACAGCACTTTGTTGAGTTGGAAAGATTATCCCAAAAGAGCCAAAGAACTTTGGACTATATTCTAAATGTAATCTGCATTAAACACAACGTAACTCCTGAAGAAGTTAAATCACAATCAAGGCAAGGGAATATTATAGAAGCAAGATTTGCCTTTATGTTTATCGCTCACGAGATTGATTTGATTAACGCCTTTAGAAGGAAAAACACCTTGTCGGGAGTTGGAAGGTTTATAAATCGTGACCATGTAACGGTAATCCATGGCATTAAAAAAGTTACTTATTACTGCAAAGATTTAAGATACCGTAAAGATTTAGAGAATTGTATCTCTTGCATTTTTGGGGACGAAGGAATTAAAACTTTTGATAATTACATTAAGAAAAACATTTAAGGTATGGAAGTAATAAATACATATTTAGTAGAATATAAAGAAAGCTATGCAGATGGATGCCTTGCGGCTTTGTATGAATTTGAAAATGGAACTTATAAAATAGGATATGAAATTTTTGACAGTCCCTTTGATAAACAAATTGTTAAACCAATAGATAAAGAAACTGCTGAACATTCAATAATTAACTTTATAAAATGAAAGTAACAAAAAGATTATTTCCAAACGAAGCTGCAAAATTGGGTTTTGTCGTAAAGAAAAACGAGACTTTAAGAACTCAAGCAAGATACTCAGTATCTGAAGAGCAATGGGAAGCAATACAGATTAAAAGAATAACGCCTAACAAAAGGAAATTTGTTAAAACTATTGAAAAGTTTGACAAGAATGGGGTAACAGTTTCAACGGTTGAGAAGCTACAAAGTAAACCGATTGACATTCCCGAAAACTTTGAGTTGATAAAGGTTTCAACATCTAAGACAACGGGTCAACAGTGGACTCAATACGCTGCCAAGACAGTTACCGAGGAGGTTAAAGATTTTGACTTTGAAGCTATAATAAAAAAGCACATTCATCCAGTTAAACAAGCAGCTACATCAATACTTAAAGGCAAAAAGGATTTTGATCGGTTAGTTTTATCAGACGTTCACATAGGAATGGAAACCGACAAGTATGATAATTCAATGTATGCGATTAAGTGGAACAAAGAAGAGGTTTTAAAAGATGCTAAAAGAATAATCTTAGCAACTGTAACAGAAAAGGAAAGCGACTTACTTATTATTGATGACTATGGGGATTTAATGGACGGTTTCGATGGTAAAACCACAAGAGGAGGTCACGAATTACCACAGAACATGACTAACGAGGAGGCGTTTGACGTTGCAGTACAGTTTAAACTTAGCATAGTTGAGCCTCTTGTTAATTGTTATGATAGAATTAAAGTAAACAATATTTGTAACGACAATCATTCTGGAGCGTTTGGGTACTTTGTTGCCCAAACAATGAAGCAAATACTGGAGATTAAATACAACAATGTTAAGGTTACTAACCATAGAAAATTCATAAACCATTATTTTATAGGAAACATTTGCTTTGTTATAAGTCATGGGAAGGATGACAAGAGTTTAAAGTTTGGATTTAAGCCACACCTTAAAACAGATTCAATTGAAAAGATTGACCAATATTGTAAAAATTATAACATCTACAAAAGTGCAGAACTTGTAATTTTTTGCAAAGGAGATAGCCACCAAGCACTATTCGATATGTGCGGCTCAGATGACTTCTATTACTTCAACTATCCTGCACTATCTCCCAGCAGTCAATGGGTACAGAACAACTTTAAAAAGGGGCGTAGGGGTTTCTTCTTAGAATCTTTTAAAGGATTAGATATTTACTTAAAGCCTAAATTTATACGATGAATGAATTTTTTATACATTACCTAACCAAAAGAAACGAAGTATACTTTAAGTTTTACGAAAGCCCTCATTTAGTTCAAGTAAAAGACAAACAAGATGCAATTGAATACCTTGAACGGTTTTATGAGTTTGAAAAAAAAAGGTTGGAATCTTTCAAAAGTGAGTTAGATAAATTTAAGTTATAACGGCAAAGTATAAGGTTAGTACGCTTTGCACGAAATTTAATATTAAGTACCAACCATAAATACAAGGTGTTAACAACTGGCGCAAGGACTAACTTTAATAAAAAGCACAAAGATTGTGCGCTTGTTGCTAACGTATTGGGTATGGCAAGAAATTTTACGAATAAATAAAAACTAATAAAATGACAAAAGATGAATTATTTGAGATATTTGATAAGTATGATACTTATGAATTTATTAAAGAAGGAGAATCAATACACTCTATAAAGTGGGCTGACCTTAACGGGTTAGCAGATGAGTTAGTAAAATTATTTGCTATACCCGTT